>Ga0156176_1186_pt1 | contig 16831 bp, 12 predicted proteins | sample RifCSPlowO2_12_FD_107829 | JGI IMG/M metagenome (GOLD analysis project Ga0156176, IMG submission 107829) | Betaproteobacteria bacterium RIFCSPLOWO2_12_FULL_62_58
CGACTTCACCTGGATCGGCGCCGGTTCGTACGCCACGAAAATTCTCGCCGACTTCGGCGCCGACGTGATCAAGATCGAAAGCTCGCGCCGCCTCGATTCGCTGCGCATGGCCGCGCCCTACAAGGACGGGATCAAGGGCGTCAATCGCAGCGGTTACTTCGCGGACCGCAACACCAGCAAACGCAGCATCACCATCGACATGAAGCATCCGGGCGCGCTCGGGCTGGTGCACAAGCTCGTCGCGCAAAGCGACATCGTCGCCAACAACTTCACGCCGGGCGTGATGGAGCGGTTCGGGCTGGGCTACGAAGCGGTATGCAGGATCAAACCGGACATCATCTACCTCGCGATGTCGATGCAGGGGTCGAGCGGACCTGAACACCGGTATCTCGGCTATGGCGCGAGCATGGCGGCACTCACCGGCTTGCAGCACCTGACCGGCCTGCCGGGCCGGGAGCCGGCGGGAACGGGCACCAATTATCCCGACCATGTTCCGAACCCCTGCCATGCGGCATTCGCGGTGCTGGCGGCGTTGCGTCACCGCCGCCGCACCGGGGAAGGGCAGTATATCGACCTCGCGCAAACCGAACCGACGATCGCTCTGCTCGGGCCCACCTTTCTCGACCTCACCGTCAACGGCCGCGTCCAGCAGCCGAACGGCAACGAGCATCCGTGGGCCGCGCCGCACGGCGTCTACCCGTGCAAGGGCGACGATCGCTGGATCGCGATCACGGTCATGAATGACGAGCAGTGGGCTGCCCTCACCGATGTGTTGGGCAACCCGGAATGGACGAGCGACGAGGCACTGCGATGTAGCGAAGCAAGATACGCACGGCGACATCAGCTCGATTCGGACTTGGCAACGGCAACACCGCAATGGGTTGCCGAGGAGCTGATGCACCGGCTTCAGGCACGCGGCGTGCCGGCAGGCGTGGTGCAGAGCGCAGCCGATGTGGTGGAGCGCGATCCCCAGCTCAAGCACCGCGGCCACTGGATCAAACTCGATCATCCCGAAATGGGCGAGACGATCTACAATGCTCCACCGATGCGCTTTTCTCGTATACCCGTCGAGCTGAAGCGCCCGGCGCCGCTGCTGGGCGAGCATACCGACGAGATCTGCCGCGAGCTGCTCGGTCTGAGCGACGAAGAGACGCGCCGGCTGAAGGAAGACGGCGTGCTGGTATGAAGTCGGAAAAGCCGAAACGCGAAGGACGCAAACGGAAGGCAAAGAGGCAGGAAAGACGAGGGAGGAGTAAGAAGCAAAGGCTTGCGGCTTTAGTTCGCGGTGATGATCTTCCGCCTCTCTCCTCTCGCCGCTCCCCTCTCCACGACCAAACGGAGTGAGTATGGCCGCAGTTGAAGTGACCGTGGATCAACACATTGCGACGGTGTTGCTGAACCGCCCCGAGGCGATGAATGCCGTCGACCCCGAGATGCGGGCGCTGCTGCATGAAACCTGGGAGCGCATCGGCACCGACGACGAGATCTGGGTGGCGATCGTTACTGGCGCGGGCGACAAAGCATTCTGCACCGGCTCGGACCTCAAGAAAACCATGCCGACCCAGGATTCCTTCGCGCGCCAGACGTTCGGGCCGCCGATTCCGGGGGCCGGGGCCATCATCTCGGGAATGGAGACCGACAAGCCGTTGATCGCGGCAGTCAACGGTTACGCGATGGGCGGCGGGATGGAGCTCGCGCTCGCCTGCGATATCCGCATTTGCTCGCAGAACGCGCAGTTCGCGCTTTCGGAAGTGAAAGTGGGAAGTCTCCCCGGCTCGGGCGGCACGCAGCGGCTGCCGCGGGCGGTGAGCCTCTCGAATGCCATGCTGATGCTGCTCACCGGCGACCGCATCGATGCCGACGAGGCGTACCGCATCGGACTCGTGAGCAAGGTGCTGCCGCACCCCGAACTTATGAAGGCGGCGCGGGAAATTGCGGAGAAAATCGCAGCCAACGCCCCATTGTCGGTGCGTGCCGTGAAACGCCTGGTGCGGCAGGGGATGGACATGCCGCTCTCGCACGCGATCGACACTGAGCGCTACATATTCGGTCTCTTGTATAACAGCGAGGACCGCATCGAGGGCCGCAAGGCGTTTGCCGAGAAACGAAAACCGCAATATAAAGGCAAGTGAGGCGTGAGGGGTGAGGCGTGAGGCGCGAGGCGCGAGGCGAGAGGCGAGAGGCGAGAGGAGAGAGGAGAGAGGAGAAACTCCCTCTCCCCCGGCGACTGGGGGAGAGGGTGGGGGTGAGGGGGTTCACCTTTCACCCTTCACTTTTTACAGGGGTCTAAGTGATGCATCCATTACGTGACAAGACCGCGATTGTTGGAGTGGGGGCCAGCCCACAGGGCAAGATCCCCGGTTCGACGGCGATCTCGCTCGCGGTCGAAGCGTTCAAGCGCGCACTCGACGATTCGGGCCTGAAAAAAGAGCAGATCGACGGGCTGCTCACCATGCCGGGCAGCACGTCGCCCGAAGCGGCGCTCAACTATCTGCGTTTCGGCGAGACCGTCGGGATCAATCCGCGCTACACCGGCAGCAAGGTGATGGGCGGAGGCACTGCCGGTGCGCTGCTGCACGAGGCGGCGCTGGCGGTGAACGCCGGTTTCGCCAATTACGTAGCGTGCGTCTTCGGCGATGCGGCCGCGACGGGCGGTTCGCGCTTCTCGCGCGCCTCCGGCTGGGGCGACTCGTGGGCGATCTGGGGCTTCATGTCCGCGTGCGCCAACAGCGCGATCACCGCATCGCGGCACATGGCACTCTACGGTACGACGAGCCGACAACTCGGCGAGATTGCAGTGGCCTGCCGCAAGCATGCGTCGATGAATCCCAATGCTATCATGCGCAAGCCGATCACGATCGAAGACCACCAAAAATCGCGGTGGATCGTGAAGCCGTTGCACCTCCTCGACTGCTGCCTGATCTCCGATGGCGGCGTGTGCGTGATCGTGACAACCAGGGCGCGCGCCAGGGACCTGAAGCAGCCGCTCGTGCTGATTTCCGGCATGGGGCAGGCTTACACCACGGAGAACATGGAGCGCGAGGACTGGTGGTATGTGCCGCACCAGAAGCTCGCGGTCACGGATGCTTACAATATGGCGGGCGCGGGACCGCAAGACATCGACGTGGCCCAGCTCTACGACAACTTCACGAGCAGCGTGCTGCTGTGGTTCGAGCACGGCGGCTTCTGCAAGGTCGGAGAATCGGGGCCGTTCGTCGAGGGCGGCCGCATTCAGTTGGGCGGTGAGCTGCCGGTCAATACCGCGGGGGGCAACCATTCGGAGTCGTACATGGAAGGATGGCTCCACATCGTCGAAGGCGCGCGCCAGATGCGCGGCGAGTGCGGCGAGCGCCAGGTGCAGGGCGCCGAGGTCTGCCTCGTTACCGGGCGTGGACAGGCGCTCAACTGCTCGAATGCCACCATATTGCGCAAGGGGTAGGAATCATGAGTGAATACACGAAACCGCTGCCGACCATCACGGATGAGAATCATCCCTTCTGGGAAGGGTGCCGTCAGGGCAAGCTTCGCATGCAGAAGTGCGGCGACTGCGGGCACATCCGTTATCCCATCAGCCACGTGTGCCCGAAGTGCTTGTCTTACAAATTTGAATGGGCCGATCTTTCGGGTCGCGGGGAAGTTTTTTCCTACGTCGTGTTTTACCAGCTATACAACAAGGCGTTCGAGAAGGACATCCCCTATAACGTCGCGCTGGTGCAACTGGATGAAGGGCCGCGAATGTACAGCAACGTCGTCGGTGTGGATAACGACGCGGTGAAAATCGGCGACGAGGTGGAGGCTGTGTTCGATCCGGTAACGCCGGAGGTCACCATCCCGCGCTTCAGGTTAAGGACGACAACATCTTGAACCGCGGAGGACGCAGAGGACGCTGAGGAAGGGCGGGACGAAGAAGACGAGGCGAGAGAAATGTCAAACGATCAGGCACTGATCGCGACCTACTCCTTTCTCCTCTCTCTTCTCTCCTCTCTTGCACCTTATGGATTTCACGCTGCCTGACGAGTTACGGATGTTGCGGGATACCGTATCGCGCTTCGTTCGGGAAGAGCTCATCCCGCTCGAGCCGCTGGTGCTCGAACTCGAAGCGAAGCGCGGCTACTCGGACGAGCCGCCGCTGCCGGCCGGGATCGAACAAAAGCTCAAGGCGAAAGCGAAGGAAATCGGGTTGTGGGGCATCGACGTTCCCGAGGAATACGGCGGGCAGAACCTCGGGGCGCTTGCCAAGTGCGTCGTGCTGGAAGAGCTGAAACACAGCATCACGCCGTTCGTGCCGCCGCCCGACAGCCCCAACCTTTATCTGCTCAAGGCGGCGTGCAAGGGGGAGCAGGTCGAAAAGTATCTGATCCCCTATGCCCGCGGCGAAAAGACTTCGTGCATCGCGATCACGGAACCCGACGCGGGCTCGGACGTTTCCGGGATCAAGACGCGGGGCGAACGCAGAAACGGCAAGTGGCTGCTCAACGGCAGCAAGATCTTCATTAGCCACGCGAAGCGCTCGGACTTCATGATCGTGGTGGCGGTGACCGATCCGGCCAAGGGCAAGAAGGGCGGCATGACGGCCTTTCTCGTCGATAAGGGCACGCCGGGGATTTCGATTCCCTCGTCGTTTCCGACCATCGCCGGCGAGTATCACCCCTATGCGGTCTATTTTGACAATGTGGTTCTGGCCGACGATCAGGTTCTGGGGGAAGTGGGGCAGGCGTTTATCCCGCTGCAGAACAGATTAGGGGTAAGACGCATGGAAATTGCCGCCCGCAGCATCGGCTTCGCCCGGCGCTGCATCGACCTGATGATCGAATACGCAAACCGGCGCTCCACTTTCGGCCAGCGGCTCGCCGACCGCCAGGCCATTCAGTGGTTCATTGCGGACAGCTATCAGGAGCTTGAAATGGCGCGCATGCTCACGTATCGAGTAGCTTGGCGAATCGACCAGGGTTCGTCCGACTATCGTCGTGAGGCATCCATGGCCAAGGTGCAGGCAACGGAAATGATTCAGCGGGTTGTAGACCGCGCCATGCAGGTTCACGGCGGCTTGGGGATGACCAAAGCGCTGCCGCTCGAATATATGTCACGAGTCTGCCGCGTCTACAGGATTACGGAGGGTCCGAGTGAAATCCATCGTTGGGTCATAGGGCGGGATCTGTTGCGAAACGGGTTCCCGACCGAGTGGTGAATCATCATACCGCGCCTGTCGGCGGTGCCCGTACAATTGAGGGAAACCCAGCGCACCGTCATAGACGGCGCGCGGATGACAAAGTCCGCGATCGCCGATCCGAAGGAGGAAAGGATGTGCTTCATCCGCGTTCGCAGTCGCGCAATCATCGCGTCGCTTTTTCTTGTGCTGTTCTGCGGCCCTGCGCTCGCGCAAGTCCCTTCGACAAGCTCAGGTCAGACCCCCTCGACAAGCTCGGGACAGGCTTATCCGAACAAGCCAATCCGACTCATGCTGCCGTTTCCGGCCGGTTCGCCGAGCGACATCCTGGGCCGGGCGCTCGGTCAGAAGCTCTCCGAACTGCTCGGGGAGAATGTGGTGCCGGACAACCGGGCGGGCGCCGGCGGCAACCTGGGGATCTCTCTCGCGGCCAAATCGCCGCCCGATGGCAATACCCTCCTGTTGACTTCGCCCACGATCGCGATCAGCCCGTCGCTCTATGCTCGCCTTAATTACGATGCGGCCAGGGACCTGGTGGCGGTAGCGCGACTGGCATCGATCCAGAATGTCCTGGTCGTGCATCCGTCGGTGCCCGCAACAACGCTGAAGGAGTTCATCAGTCTCGCGCGCGCATCCCGGCAAGCTCAACTTCGGTTCGGGCGGCGCGGGCACGACCAACCATCTTGCCAACGAGCTGCTGAAAAATCTCCAGAAGATCAACATCGTGCACGTACCGTTCAAGGGCGCGAACGAAGCGATGCTGGCATTGATAGGCGGTCAGGTGGAGGAAGTGATCGTCGCGGTCGTGCCGGCGTTGCCGCAGATACGCGCCGGCAGGGTGCGCCCGCTGGCGGTACTCTCGGAGCAGCGCGTGCCGACCCTGCCTGAGGTGCCGACGGCAAAGGAGGCCGGCCTGGACAACTTCGTGGTGTCGATATGGTACGTCATGTTCGCGCCGGCCCGGACGCCGCCGGATATCATCGTGCGTCTCAATCGTGAAATTACCAAGGCGCTGGAAGCGCCCGACTTGCGCGAACGGCTGATCGCCTCGGGCATCGACCCCTGGCCAGGCACGCCGGAGGAATCGGCGAGCCTTGTGCGCAGCGAGACGGCGCGCTACGCGAGTATCATCAAGAGCCTCGGCTTGCGTCTGGATTGAACCGCCGGTACATCAGACAACAGCGAACGGTGAATAGTGATCAGCGAACCGGCAAAAGAAAAAGCGGCGGTCAACGCGCGGGACTTGCTCGACGCCGATACGCCGGACACGGTACGACTCGCCGTTGCCGAGGCGACGGCGCTGGGCGACGCGGCGCTGAAGCGCATCGGCTACAGCGCCGAGGAGGCGCGAATTATCGTCGACCAACTCGTCGACAACTCGCTTTGCGGCTACCGGTTCGCCGGCCTGCCGCGGATCCTGGCGATCGCCGGCGACGAGAAGACGCGCGCGGCACGAGCGCCGGTCAGGATCGTGCACGAGACGCCGCTCTCGGCACTCATCGACGGTGGCAATAATGTCGGTTACCTCTCGTGTTACCGCGGCGCCGAGATTACGGTCCAGAAGGCAAGCACCAGCGGGTTGGCGGCAGTTGGCGTCTATAACAGCTACTACAGCGGGCGCAACGCGTACTTTGTCGAGAAAATCGTGCGCGCGGGGTTGGTCGTATTCCATGTCGCAAGCGCCCAGCCGCGGGTGCTGCCGATGGGCGGCACAAAGCCGGCGCTCGGCACCAACCCGATTTGTTTTGGGTTCCCTTCGTCCAAGGGTCCGGTGGTGTTCGACATGGGCACCGCCTCGCTCATGTGGGGCGAGGTCATGCTGCACGCGCACCTGGGATGGCCGCTTCCCGAGGGCGTGGGTTTCGACGAACAGGGACATCCGACCCGAGACGCCGACGCCGCGCTCAAAGGCGGCGTCGTGCCATTCGCGGGTCACAAGGGCTACGGCCTGTCCTTTGCGGCGCAGGCGTTGGGGCTGCTGGCCGGCGCGGCTCTGGCGCGCGGCAAAGTTCAGGATTACGGGTTCCTGTTCTGGGCGATCAATCCGGATTTGTTGCTGCCCGGGGGCGAGTTCCCGCAGCAGATGACGGAACTGGTAACGAGCATCAAGGCAACGCCACGCCAACCCGGTGTGGACGAGATTCGAGTGCCCTCCGAGCGCGCCTATCGCGAGCGTGAGCGCAGACGCAAGGAAGGCATCGTGCTCGAGCGGAAGGTGGTCGAGTCCTTGCGGGCGTTGTGAAAAAGCAGGATCAAGGATCAAGGATCAAGGATCAAAGGTCAAGGGTCAAGGTCGGTTTTGCTGAATCCTGAATCCTGAATCCTGAAGTTGTGGGTTTACCCCGTTTTCTCGCGCGGACGAGGTTGTGTAGCCGGCAAAACAAAACTTTGCGCTAGGTCAATGCCGCACGCCCTCGGGGGAGTAGTCTTACGTGAAGGAGGGCGAATAAGGCAGTACCCCCGCGGGAGAACAGGCGGCGTCAACAGACCGGCTCCCGGCCCTCCGCCCTCGAGGTCTCGTGTCATCGCCGCAGGATGGCGCATTGATGTTTACGAAACCGGATGACAATCCGATTTCGCTCAACGCTCCCCTCTCCCCTCGGGAGAGGGGCGGGGGTGAGGGTCGAGCAGTGTAATGCAGTTAGTAATGCTCGATAAGGAAGGACCCAAATGGTGACCGCCATGAAGCGTCAAGATCTGTTTGCCTACCAGGATTTGATATCGCGCGCCACGAAGGACATTCACGATCGTTGTGACGTTGATCTCAGCATACTTTGGGACGACGGCAAGCTGGAACCGGTTGCCGGAACCCACACGGTAAAGGTTTGGAACGGTTTGGGATCCGTCAGTTTTCAGATCGAGCACGACGATCTCGTAGACAGCGGCGCTGCTTACCGGCTCTTTCTTGAAAAGGTGGTGTCAGCCGTCAAGCAGAAACTGACGCTGAACATATAGCTTTATGGCATCGATAGACTCGAATATCCGGCCCGACCCGGACCAGGTTCTGGTCGATATCGCGGATTATGTTCTGAAGTACAAGATCCCCAGGCGAGAAGCGATCGATGCAGCCCGCCTGTGCATGACCGACACCCTGGCGTGCGCACTCGACGCGCTTCATCACAGGGAATGCACCAAGCTGCTGGGCTCTGTGGTACCCGGCACTGTCGTGCCGCATGCCTCGCGCGTGCCGGGAACGCGCTACAAGCTCGACCCGGCGACCGCGACGTTCAACTTCGGCTGCATGATACGCTGGCTCGATTTCAACGACACGTTCACCGCCGCCCAGGGTAGTCATCCGTCCGACAACCTGGCGGGCATTCTCATGCTGGCCGATCACCTCAGCCGCCGGCGAGTTGCGGCGGGCCGCGATCCGCTGCGGATCAGCGATGTGCTTCACGGGTTGATCAAAGCCTACGAAATCCAGGGCTGTATCGCGATCGAAAACGACTTCCAGCAGGCGGGCATCGACCATCCGCTGCTGACGCGGGTGGCGAGCACCGCCGTGCTGACCTCGATGCTGGGCGGCACACGCGAGGAGATCATCAATGCGGTATCGAATGCGTGGGTGGACGACAGCCTCGCGGTCTATCGTCATGCCCCGAACACCGGCTGGCGCAAGAGCTGGGCTGCCGCCGACGCGAGCTTCAACGCGGTGCGGCTGGCGATGATGGCGGTCAGGGGGGAGATGGGGTATCCGTCGGTGCTGACCGCGAAGAAATACGGATTGTACGACGCGCGATTCGGGGGCAAACCGTTCAGGTTCCAGCGCCCGTACGGGGATTACGTGATCCAGCACTCCATGTTCAAGTTCGTCACCGCCGGCATGCACAGCCAGTCGGCGGTCGAGTGCGCATTGCGGCTCCATCCTCTGGTCACAGATCGCCTGGATGACGTCGAGCGCGTCGTCATTCGCAGTCAGCGGGCGTTAATGGGCATCATGGACAAGACCGGCCCGCTTTACAACCCGGCTGATCGCGACCATTGCGCTCAATACGTTGTTGCGGTGGGGCTCATATTCGGGCGGCTTACCGCGGACGACTTCGAGGATCGCGTCGCGGCGGACCCGCGCATCGATACGCTGCGCGAAAAAACGACCGTGGTCGAGGATGCGCGATACAGCAAGGATTTCTACGACCCGCAGAAACGTTCGAGTGCCAATGCGGTGCAGGTTTTTTTCAGGGACGGTTCGAGCACACCCAAAGTGGAGATCGAGTATCCGATCGGACACCCGCAACGCCGCGCCGAGGTCCTCCCGGTATTGAAAGCCAAGCTTGAAGCGAGTCTCGCACGCAGATTTTCGTCCAAGCGGCGCAAGCGGATACTGATGCTTTGCGACGACGCCGGTGAACTGGAAAATACCCCGGTGAACGAGTTCGTCGATATGTTTGTCATCTGACCGCGGTATTATCCGGTCCGGGATGGGCGAAATCGCGCTTCCGGTCAGGCTTTTGGCTATGATAGGGGCATAGAACCGTTTCCGAAGGGGGTCCACGATGCTCAGTTGGTTCACCGGCAGCAAGCCCGATCATCCGATGGCCGACATGAAGAGGGCGCGCGAGCTGGTCGCCGAGATGCTGGGCCAGGACTCGCTGAAAGTGCTCGAGGAAGCCACGTCCTGGCTCGATTCGGTCGGTGGCACCGAGGGCTTCAAGCTCGACCATCGCCTGGCGCTCGTCGACCTGATCGACCGGGGTGCAAAGAGTCACCAGTCCAAGCTCGGGCAGGAATATCTCGACGCGCCGCGTTTACAGAAAGCCTACGAACACCGGCTCTGGAACGCGTCGTTCGGGTTCTGGAAGATGCTGGGGACGGCCTATCTCCAGTGCATCGAGCAGTTCCAGGCCGGCGCCCCCGGTTCAGGCGCGGTGAAGAAGGACCTGCCGATGATGGCCGGGCGCGCGCTGCGGGCGTTGACCGTGCAGCTCAGGTGGATTCTGCTGCGCTATGGCCTGATCGAGGAGCGAATCTGGCGCGACCTCGGACGCGCATACGCCTTCGCCGAGAGCCAGGGATTCGCCGGCCAGCGTGCCGTGATCTATCTCGGACAGCACGGGGAGTCCAGCGCGCAGGAAGAATTCCTCAAGGCGTTGATGCTCGTGATGTCCTCGCCCGACAGTTTGCCGCCGCGCAAGCTCCACATCGCCGAGCGCGCGGTAGCGCACTTCGGCAGCCGCTTCGCGTTGCAGGCGAAGGCCACGCCGGGCTGCCATTTCTTCTTCGATCTTTCGATGCACCAACCGCCGGCGCGAGTGCACAAAGGCATGGCGCTGGGTCCGATGGTGCGTTTCTTTGGCGCCGGCGACGCCGCACAAGGGTTGCGCGACCTCGTTCGCGAGATTGGGGAAAAAGACGGTGTTCCGAGCGGCGTCAATTTTGGCGGAAACTTCGACAAAGAGACCGTTCTGTCGGTGTTCGCGCATCTCGCCCAGTACTGGGCAGGCAAGCCGCCCCTGCGCGGCAAGCAGCGTCGCGAACTCGCGACGCGGATTACGGTCGTGCCGGGCTTCCGGGAAATTCTGCGCTGGACCGAGGCGGTCATGGATACGAGCTCGCTTGAATTCAGCGATCCCGCGGCCTCGGAGAGTTGGATCGTCTTCAACGCGAGCGACGGTGGCTACGGCGCAATCGTGCCGCAGGTGAAAGGCGACTGGCTGCGGATTGGCAGCCTGCTTGGGGTCCGCCCCGAGACTGCCACGGCTTGTCGTGTGGGTATCATCCGCCGCTTTATCAAAGACCGCTACGACCAGCACCGTGTCGGCATCCAGGTGCTCGGCAACGTAGCGCTCCCGGTGCAGCTTGCGGCCGCGGAAAGTATCAGCTCATCGGGGGCATCCGGCCAAGGCAGCCCGGCGGTGCTGCTTTCCGCCAAGCCCGACAAGAACGGCGACGTCGCGGTGCTGATGCGCGGAGGAAGCTTCACGCAGAATAAAAGTCTTCACATGCGCGTCCGGGACAAGGCGTACCTGCTGTCGCCCGCCGGGTTGATCGAGGGCGGCGAGGACTTCGACTGGGCGCGCTTCAAGGTGGTCAAGCCGCTCTAGCAGCCTGTCGGACTTGGCAGTTCGACAGGCTGCTAAAGCAAAACCGCCTAAGGATTTAGGATGAACCTGACCAAACATCCACTCTCCGTCCGCCGTTAAGGACGAGATTGGAGTCGTGTTCAGGTATTCATCATCGTTTTTTGCCGTTTTCTTGCAGGCGGTTTTGCCTCAGGAGTTTGTCGGGTCTGAGTCCGACAAACTCCTGGGAGCAGCCGACAAAATGAATCTTCCCTCTCCTGTTTCGAGGGAGGAGCTTGGGTGAGAAATTTCGGGCCGTGACTTTTTCCGGAGTTCCGTAAACAAGGAGGAGCGAACCATGACCCAGACCAGGACCGTCGTCAGGCCTCTACGCGAAGACCCGGCCGCGAAACCGCTCATCATCACCCGCCTGGAGGCGATCCCGATCGCGATCCCGCTCGGGAAGCCGGTGACCATGGCGGGGGTACGCATCGAGAAAGCCTGCAACCTGATCGTGCGGGCCGAAGCGGCCGGCGGGCTTACCGGCTGGGGCGAGGCCTCGGTCGCACCGATGATGACCGGAGATCTGCTGTCGGGCATGGTGGAGGCCGTCAACGATCACCTCGCGCCGCTGGTTCTCGGTCAGGACGCGCTGCGGCGCGCCGAGCTCGCGCTGCGCTGCGCGCACGCACTGCATGGAAACGGCGGGCCGAAGTCCGCAGTGGACTTGGCGCTGGCCGATCTCGTGGGACGCCATTTCGGCGTCTCGCTCGCTCACCTCTACGGCGGTCCCGTGCGGGAAACGATGCTGCCGATGTATCTCCTCGGCAATCCGAAGGTCGAAGACGACATTGCCGAGGCGCAGAAGAAAATAAAGGAAGGATTCACGTTCTTCAAGCTCAAGGTCGGCATCAAGCATCCGGCGGAAGAGGCGGCGGCAGCGGTGGAGATTCGCCGCAAGATCGGCGCCGACATCGCGTTGTGCGCCGATGCCAACATGGGAATGACTTTTCAGAATGCAAGGCTGTTCGTGGAGCGTGCGCGTGACGCCGGGCTGATGTTCCTCGAGCAGCCGCTGCGCGACGACGACTTCGACGGCATGGCGGCGCTGGCGCGCGTAAGTCCCATCCCGCTCAATGGGGATGAATCGATCGGCAGCGTGGCGAGCATCCTCGCGCTGCACCGCGCCGGGGCGATCCAGGGCGCGAATATCAAGACCATCAAGATGGGCGGCGTCGGCGCGACAGTGCACGCGATGTCGGTGTGCGCGGCGCTCGGGCTCAACATCAATCTGGCGTGCAAGGTCGCCGAGTCGAGCATCGCCGCGGCGGGGCTGGTGCAACTGGGAAGCATCGCGCCCAACTTGAACTGGGGCATCAGCGTCACCAATCATTATCTCGCCGAAGATCTTTGCGAGACGCCGATTCGCATCGAGCACGGTGCGATCCATCGGCCGCGCGGCCCCGGGCTGGGCGTCGAGGTTAAAGAATCGCAGGTGCAACGCTTCCGCGTCAAGTGACGGAGCCCGTTCAAACCGTTGCTAAAACAATCCATGACCCAACCGAACGCGCCGTTTTCCAGCGTGCCGCTTGAGGAACGCACGGGTGCGGCGCGGGAACTCGGCGGTTCATGGGCCAAGGTGTTTTCAGCGCTTGCCATAATCACCACGCTCTACCACATTCTCGCGCTGACCGTCGTTTCCATCGATCCGTGGCTGTTTCTCGGTTTCAGCCTGGGCCTGTTCTGGATACTCGCGTTTCTGTTGTTTCCCGCTACCGCCGCCGGCCGGGGCCGGGTGCAAGCGCTTGACGTTATCTTGTGCGCGGTCTCAGTCGCAGCGATGGTTTACCTGGGGATCGAATACGAGGGCATGTACCTGCGTACCGGTTACGAACCCAACACCGCGGACTGGATTTTCGGACTGACCGCGGTCGCGCTCACGATCGAGATGTCGCGCCGCGTGCTGGGATGGTCATTCCCGATCCTGGCGCTCGTCTTCATCGCCTACGCGCTGTGGGGCGGGGCGCTCCCCGGTTTTCTCGGCCACCGCGGCTATGAGTTCGACCGCACCATGGCGACCCTGGTCAGCACCGAAGGCATTTTTGGTTTTGCGATGGCCGCCGCCGCGACCTATATCGTGCTGTTTGTCACCTTCGGCGCGTTCCTGCGCGCCACCAACGTCGGACATTTCTTCATCCAGCTTGCCACCGCCCTCGCCGGCCGCCAGCGTGGCGGCCCCGCCAAGGTCGCGATTTTCGCCAGCGCGCTGTTCGGCACCATCTCGGGAAGCTCGATGAGCAACGTCGCCGCAGTGGGCACTTTCACCATTCCGCTGATGAAGCGCGTCGGCTACAGTCCCGCCTTCGCCGGCGCCGTGGAAGCGGCGGCGTCCACCGGTGGGCAGATCATGCCGCCGGTCATGGGTTCGGTGGCGTTCGTGCTCGCCGAAGCAACGCAGACGCCATACCGCGACGTCATGCTCGCCGCCCTGATTCCGGCGATCTGTTATTTCGCGGCGATGTGGTTCGTGATCGATTTCGAGGCGATCAAGCTCGGCCTCAAGGCGACACCCAGGGAAGACATGCCGCAGCTCGGCAAGGTGCTGCGCGAAGGGTGGCTGCTGCTCGCGCCGATCGCCACTCTGGTGGGGATGATCGTGGTGGCCGGGCGCTCGGTCATGCAGTCGGCCATTGTCAGCATCCTGGTGGCGCTGGCCGTTGATTTCATCCGGCGGCGTCGTTTCATGAAGCGGGAGACGATCAAGGCCGCGTTAAGGGAAGGCGCGGCCGGCTCGCTCGAAGCGGTCGCGGCTTGCGCGTGTGCGGGCATTCTGGTCGGCGTGTTCATCCTCACCGGACTCGGCAACCGCTTCGTCGACCTAGTGCTCGCCTATGGCCAGCAGTACCTCGTGCTGACGCTGATCATCGTCATGCTCGTGACGATACTGCTCGGCTTTCCGCTGCCGACCGTGCCCGCCTACATTCTGACGGCGGCAGTCGGCGCGCCGGTCATGGTGAAGCTCGGCGTGCCGATGCTCGCGGCGCACATGTTCATCATGTATTACGCCTGCGTTTCCACGCTCACGCCGCCGGTCGCGCTCGCCGCGTTCACGGCCGCCGGCATCGCCGGAGCGGATCCCAACAAGACCGGGTGGCTCGCCACGCGCCTGTCCATCGCGGCCTATATCGTTCCGTTTGTATTCATCTTCAACCCGACCATCCTGTGGTCGGGCCCGTGGTACGATATCCTGCGTGCGACCGTGATGGCCTGCGCCAGCGCCTACGGCCTGGCGGGCGCAGCCAACAGCAACTTTCACCCGTTCTGGCGCTTCAGCATGTTTGCAGCCGCGATCGCAGTGCTGCACCGGGACTGGGCGGTGAACCTTGCCGGAATCGCGGTAATGGCCGGCGTCATGGCCTGGCAGAGCGCGGTGGCGCAACGCGCTACCCGTTCGACCGGCAGATCAGGCAGTGAATGGTAAATAGCGAATAGTGAAGATCGATAAGATGACTTCTGTTTGCACCTGAGGAGGAGGCAATCATGATACGCACTCGCGTTCTTGCGGTCGTGTTGGCGTGCGCCGGCACAATCTGTCTTAACCTCGATACACTGGCGCAAGCTCCCGACAAATCGAAATGGCCGGCGCGTTTAACGTTTGTGACGGGACCCGCCGGGGGATTCGGCTTTCCGACCGGCAGCGCATGGGCATCCGCGGTCGGCGCCGAGGTGGGGATTCCCATTTCGGTGGAGGCGACTACCGGTCTCCAGGTCAACCCGCTCATGATCGAGGACAAGAAAGCGGAGGTCGGATTGTCAGCCGGCGACACCTCGCTTGAAGGCTGGAACGGCGCCGATTGGACCAAGGGCCGCCAGATCCGCGCCCAGCGCGCGCTGGTGGTGCTCGATCCCTGGGTGATGCAGCTCTACACCACTCGTAAATCCGGGATCAGCGCCCTCACCGACCTCAACGGCAAGTCGGTCAATCCGAGCCGCCGCCGCTCGTGGACCGATAACGTCCTGCGCGACATGGTCGAAATCCTGGGCTTGAAGCCCGGGCGCATTTCCAACGTCGGCCCGAACGACGCCAATACCCTGCTCGGCGACGGCCGGCTCGATATCGCCGCGGCGGCGGGCGCCATCCCGCATCCGGCGCTGTCGGAATTCGAAGTGAACCACGAGATGGTGTTGATCCCGATGTCCAAAGAGGAGCAACAAAAATACCTGGCCAAGCACACCGCGCTGTTTGCGTACGACATCCCGGCCAACTCCTACAAGGGGCAAACCCGACCCGTTCCGACGGTTGCCTCGTATAACATCTACATCGTGCACAAGGACCTGCCCGACAGCCTGGTTTACGCACTGGCCAAAGCCACCTTCGCCAAGAAGGATCAGCTCGCCGCTGCGCACAAAGCATTCGCGCGGATGGAGGCGAAGAACATCGTGTACGCGACCGTGCCGTTGCACCCGGGTGCGGTCCGTTACTTCGAGGAACAGGGCATCACGCTTCCCGAGAAACTCAAGGCCCAGCCGTGATAAAGAGTGAGGCGGGTGGCGAGAGGGGAGAGGCGGGATGATCGGCGTCCGGGGATGCCACGCCGTTCTTTGGGTGGGGGCCCGCTTCATGAACCGCAGAGGGAGACAACAACCGTGAAAGCGGCGGTGTTGCACGGCGCAGCCGACTTGCGCTACGAGACGGTGCCCGATCCCGCTCCCGCAGCGCGCGACGTGATCGTCAAGGTTCACGCCTGCTCGATTTGCGGCTCCGACCTGCACGGGTTTCACGGCAAGCACCCGCGTCTCGTGTTCCCGCGCATCCTCGGACACGAGTTTGCCGGAGAGGTGGTGGCGCTCGGCTCCGGCGTCAAGGGGGTGCCGCTCGGCCAGCGAGCATGCTGCGATATCGATATCTTCTGCGGGCAGTGCGGACCGTGCCGGGAGGGGCGCACCAACATCTGCGAGAAACTGCGGACGATGGGGTTCGATCGCGACGGCGCTTACGCGGAATACGTCGCAGTGCCGGCCGGCAATCTCTATCCGCTGCCCGAGAACGTGAGCTACGACCAGGCTTCCGCGGTGCAGGTGCTCGGCATCAGCTACCACGCCGTCGCGCATCGGGTTAAGCCCGGGCCCGGAGAACGCGTCGCCGTGATCGGCGCCGGTCCGATCGGGCTGGGCGCGGCGCTGGTCGCGAAGTCGCTGGGCGCCGACGTGACGATTTTCGAGTTGCTCGATTACCGTCTTGCCATGGCGCTCAAGCTGGGGATTGAGCGTGCGCTTGATCCCTCGAAAATCGATGTGCGCGGGGAGGCGCTCGCGCTGACCGGCGGCAACGGCTTTGACAAGGTGGTGGAGTGTGTCGGCGGGTTTCAGGAGAAGACCGTGCAGATGGCGGTCGACCTGGTGAAGCGCGGTGGACAGATCACCGTCGTGGGCACGTTCCCCGAGAACAAGGCGATGATCCCGATCGCGTATCTCAAGGACCGCGAAATCGACCTTACTTTCTCGCGCGGCAATTTCCAGGCGTTCGCCCCGTGCCTTGATCTCGTCGCCAAACGCGCTGTCGACCCCGACCTCTACATCAGTCACCGGCTGCCGCTCACCCGCGCGGCGGATGCCCTGCATCTGCTCGAGGCGCGCAACGTCGAAGCGCACAAGATCGTGCTTC
>Ga0156176_1265_pt1 | contig 16655 bp, 14 predicted proteins | sample RifCSPlowO2_12_FD_107829 | JGI IMG/M metagenome (GOLD analysis project Ga0156176, IMG submission 107829) | Betaproteobacteria bacterium RIFCSPLOWO2_12_FULL_62_58
CGTCGTTATCCAGCGCGGCACCAGCCACGCCTGGAGCAACCGCTCCGGCAAGCCGGTGAAAATGCTTTATGTGCTGATCGACGGCGATTTCGCGCCGGATCTCGACGGGAAGTTTTGGACCGGGGAATAGGGAAAGCAGGCCCGGCACAGGAAGCTTTGACCCAACCAACCGATATACGGTTGGGAGGTATTCTTTCCCTCAGTGGGATTGTAGGGTGCTTGGTGGAGGTTAATCCGTGGCAACGCCTACAACATCAGGCCCAGTATCCAGCGTTCCCCTCTCTGGCAACGTCTTCATAGACTCCTTGCTGGGAGGAACAAAATGGGGTGGGTCAGTGGGGACAGGCACCACCGTAACGTTCAGCTTCCCGCAAGGCGGTTCGTCGTATTGGTCGACCGATCCCGTCAATGGCTATGGATCGTCATCAGGCGGCGGGGAACCCTGGAACTCGTTCGGGCTAATTTCTGTTCAGCAATCCGCATTCCAAAGTGCGCTTCAGAAATGGGCGAATGTGGCGAACATTAGCTTTTCGAAATCAGCCGACAATCAAACCACTGCCGGCGACATTAGGGTGAGTTTCACATACAACGCCAACTCGTCAGAAGCTGCGCACGCATACTTTCCTTCATATGGTCCGAAAGGCGGAGATATTTGGCTCAATGCGAATGGCTACTTCACGACGTATAGCAATCTGAACTTTGGTAGTTACGGCTTCTTTACGATTCTGCACGAACTCGGGCACGCACTGGGGTTGAAGCACCCGTTTGAAACGTTATCGTGGAACTCCAACACATTACCGGAGCAGTACGACGCTTGGCACTATACGGTAATGAGTTATGAGGGTGTTCCCGGTTCGCCTTTGGTAGTCTGGACTTACCAGCCGACGACGCCAATGCGCTTTGATATCGAGGCGCTGCAGTACTTGTATGGGCCAAATCTTCAGTTCCACGCTGGCGATGATGTTTACACGTATTACGCGGGGCAAAACTACTTCGAGACGATTTGGGACGCGGGAGGAAGCGACACTATCCAATATATTGCCGCCTCCGATCCTTCGGAAATCGACCTCAGGCCGGGAGCGTTGAGCAACCTCGGTAATACTCTGTACACCCAGGATTTCTCGTATTCGAGCATCTATACCGTGGTGATTTATGACACCGTTGTCATAGAAAATGCGATCGGAGGAGATGGCCCCGACCTCATCTATGGAAATAATGTTGCGAATTCGCTGGAGGGCCACGGCGGCGCAGACACGATACTAGGTGGTCTAGGGGACGACTCGATCGAGGGTGGTGATGGTAATGATCGACTAGAGGGCGGACCTGGGAACGACCGCTTTGACTGGGAATCCTCCACCCGTGCCGGCGCGGACACTCTTGCCGGCGGATCGGGGGACGACGAGTACGTTATTTTTGGCAACGATCAAGTCATAGAAAACAGCAGTGAGGGAATCGATACCATCTTTGCGTTTACAAACTACTCGATTCAGTTTGTCGCTAACGTAGAAGCCTTGGTTCTGTCCGGCACAGATTCTATTTCTGGCACTGGCAATGCTCTCGATAATATTTTAAAGGGCACCAGCGGATCGAACGTCCTAGATGGGAAGTCCGGCAGGGATACGATGTACGGTGGTGAAGGCAACGATAGGCTGAATGGTGGGGTGGGCCTCGATCGAGCGGACTTTATTGGAAACCGCTCCGCCTACACGATCACCAAAACAATATCTGACTATACCGTTTCAGGGCCTCAGGGCACGGACACGCTCAGCACCATCGAGCGGCTGAAATTTTCCGACAAGTCCTTGGCCATTGACATGACTGTGAGCGAGGCCGGGGGCAAGACCGCGCTGCTGCTGGGCGCCTGTCTGGGCGCAAGCGGCCTGAACGACAAGGCCACCGTGGGTGCGATTCTGGATTATTTCGATGGCGGCTATACGCTCACTGACGCGGCCACAGTATTGGTCGATGCCGGTATCGTCGCGCAGCTTGCCGGAGGCGCGGACAACAAGCACTTCGTGGACTGGATGTTCCTGAATCTGGTGGATGCCTTGCCCGATGCCGCGACCGAGGCTGTGCTGATCGACTTTATCACCAGCGGGCAGTTTACGCAGGCCACTTTTCTGGCGACGGTGGCTGCGCTTCAGATCAATCAGGATCACATAGGGCTCGTGGGCTTGCAGCAGAACGGGATGGAGTTCGTTTGAGTCCCCAGGGCGGGGGCAACCCGAACACTGGGGCTACGGTCGAGGTTCGTTCCGTCGGCTAAGGCGGGGCCACGCTAAATAAGTGCGGCGCGACCAAGCTACTTTCTTAGGCACAATCCCGACTGATCACAGGTTAAGACAAGCGATTGCCCCGTTTCGCACTTTGCGGAGAAAAGAATATTCTGAACCTCAATACCGATTACTCGGACATCTTCTGTGGCGCAACCTAAAATGCGCGCTGACTTTCTCGCTTCGGCTGTGTAGTCGATGTTCTTAGGTGGCGAAGAAACCTGTATGGGTTCCGGCGGTGGAGACGCCTTTATCGCAGCTCTGGCCTGCCTTGCCTCCTCCTCTGCTCGCAATCGCTTCTGCGTTTCTTCAGCGCGTATGCGCTCTTCTTCCATCGCCCTACGCTTTGTCTCCTCTTGCTTGGCCTGCCAGGCAGTGTAATCTGAGGTCCTCAAAGGAATATCGTTTTGCATGCAACCTCGCGCCAGGTCGGCGCCGTATGCGCGATTTGCGTTGAGGTCGGCTCCCGCCACACGTCCCCATCTTGCGCTGTAAGCATTCGCCAAGTCCTTTACTTTATCTTTCTCCGAGGCTTTCTCTACAGCCATGTTCGCCATGTTGCCATGAAAAATCGCCTCTGGTGATTCTGGCCGAGTAGTAACGTCGTCAGGGAACGGAGATTGGCTTGTGGAGAACTTTTGCCCCTGATTGACGTGGAGTCCGGCGCATTTCCCAAGTGCTCGATCCGCAGACGACACCACAATTGTGTCTGGATCGGTCTCAAGTGCGCGCGCTATGGCTCCAGTCGGAATAACAATGAACCAAGCGTTCGCATTGCCTGAGACAAGTAGCGCCAGCACAAAACCATATGCCACCCTCGCTAGACTTGCCATAATGGTCTCCTTGGGGTTCGATGGAACGCATCGTTTCATTATACGGCCCGGAAACTCCCGCCCCTTCGCTTAACATCCCGTCTCGTTTCGGGTAACGGCGCGGGTAACATAGCCAGCGCCATCCCGTCCCACCTATACGTTTCAATGCGTTAGAGCGATTTCGTCGGTGTAATCGCTGTGCGGAATGTGAACCAGCGTGCCGTGCCGGATGGCCACGCGGCGCGGCAAATCGATGTAGTTGGCATCGCCTTGCCATACGACTTTCTCCTCGGTCAAAAAATCGGCCGTATGCCCGGTCCACGCCAGCACCGGGGAGAGCCATCCTTGCGGACGAGTGCCGGTGTGCTTCTCCAGCACGTCGAGACTGCGGCGGATCAGAGCATGCTCTTCCTCCGGCGTCATGTAGGCCAGAAGCTGATCCTGGGTATAGCCGTGCGCGGCGATGTCGTGTCCCGAACGCACGATCTGCGCCACCGCTTCGGGATAGACCTCGGCGCATCGGGCATTGGTGCAGAAGGTGCCCGGCACGCCGCATCGATCGAGTATCCGGATGATGCGCCAGACGCCGGCCTTGCCGCCGTAGTGCGGCCACGTGATCGCCTGATGATCGACGGTGCCGGGCTTGATCTGCGTTCTCTGGACCAGATTGGGCGGTCCTTTGCCGTCGGGCCAGACCTCGATCATGACCGTGAGCGCGACCGCGATCTTCTTGCCATTCGGCCAGGAAGTGAAAACGCTATTCATTGCGTGTTCCTTTCGAGGGTTCAGAAGTTACGTTTGCTGTCATTGCGAACGAAGCGTAGGTCGGGGTACGCGTAGCGTTCCCCGACATCCGCCAAGCGTCAGGTAGCCGCCGCTACGGCAACCTGACCTACGCCTTTTCGGCACGAGCGGCCATGCAAGTCAGCGCGGCAATTCCGTACTCTATCTAGAACTCCTCCGCCGAATACTCCTCGCCCGGCATGCGGACCAGCGGGAAAGCGCCCCCACTCACGAAAAACTCCTGGGCGGTGGTGTAGTTCGCAAGATTGCTGACCAGGAATAAACACGCAATGCTGCGTCCGATGTTCCGGTTGCCGCCGGTGATCACAGCGATCCGCCCCGCTATCCCGAATGCTTCTTCACCCTCCATTTCACTCATCTCGTCGCCTCCCTGAGCACGATCAGCATTATGCCTGTGGCGGCGGATTACCGCGAAGCACTCGCAGCTTTCACTAAACAACCCTCCGTAGTAAGCCGAGGGGTTCAGGACATGTCGGCTTGAAGCCAACTGCAAAGTATCCCTGACTGTCATTCCCGTGGAAACGGGAATCCATACCATGCATCGCGCTTCGTGGTAGCTCAGTATGGGTCCCCGCTCCCCGATTAAGACACTCGAGGACAGGCTTCGCGAGGACGACACTCATTTGTTAGTCAATTATGCAAGGATCGATAGCAGCTGCGCTCCTGGCCCTTGTAAAGTGTTCCACGTTGAGCTAGCGTGCGCACAGCACCCGCTTCGGCGGCCAAGGCATTGAGGACGGTTGCCGACGCCGTTGACGGGGCCACGAGAAAAAGGGCACGCTATATGATCATACTGTTGCCGCGTTTCGCCGCATGGATGTTCCCGATTGGCATGCTGGTTCTCGGTGCGAGCGGGGTTGCCGGTCAGACCACCTCGACAGGCTCGGGACAGGCTTATCCGAACAAGGTCATACGCATCGTCACCTCTGCGCCTGGAGGCGGTTCCGACATCCTGTCGCGGCTGATCGCGCCAGGGCTAACAGAGAGCCTGGGGCAGCAGGTGATCGTCGATAACCGCGGGTCCATCGCCCCGGAAATCGTGGCCAAAGCGCCGCCTGATGGTTACACGCTTCTTGTCAGCGGCAGCCCGCTCTGGGTCCTGCCGCTATTGCGGGCCAACACCCCGTGGGACGCGGTGAAAGATTTTGCACCGATCACGTTGGCGGTGAGTTCGCCCAGCATTCTCGTTGTGCATCCATCACTGCCGGTAAAGTCCGTCAAGGAACTGATCGCTTTGGCTAAAGCGAGGCCCGGAGAGCTCAACTATGCTTCGGGCACGCCAGGCGCCACGCCTCATCTCGCGGCGGAGTTATTCAAAGTCATGGCGGGCGTCAATATGGTGCGCGTGGGTTACAAAGGCACGGGACCGGGAATCCTCGGTGTGATGAGCGGGCAGGTGGAACTGATGTTTCCCAACGCCGGCTCGGCGATGCCGCACGTCAAGTCGGGCAGGTTGAGGGCCCTGGCAGTGTGCAATGCGCAGCCTTCTGCGCTGGTTCCGGGTTTGCCTACAGTGGCGGCCTCGGGCCTGCCCGGCTATGAAACGGTATCGCCGCAGGCCGTCCTGGCGCCCGCCAGGACGCCTGTGACGCTCGTCAATCGACTGCACCAGGAGATCGTGCGAGTGCTTAACAAGTCAGACGTGAAAGAGCGGCTTTTCAACTCCGGGGGAGAGGCCGTCGGCAGTACGCCGGAGGAGTTTTCCGCAAAGATGAAATCCGACATCGGCCGCATAGGCAAACTGATCAAGGATGCCGGCATCCACGTGGAATGACGGGCGCCAGGCATCCTTAGCGTTCCACCGTCTCGCTTTCGATCTCGTAATACTCTTCGAGACCGATCAGATCCTCGACTTCTTTGCGCCAGACGATCATCTTGTCCTGCGGCAAGCCGGTCTCCCCGCGGGTCGTGAGGTTCGTGATCACGCGCTTCATTTCCTGGGTCACCGGGCACAGCAGCGCCGTCGGATAGGTGGACAATTTGTACCCCATGTCCTCGAATTCCCGCACCGAGAAAAGCGGACGCCCGAACCTGTTGCCTTCGCTGTTGGTATACGCGAGGAGCCCTTTGATTTCGCGAGGCACCTGGCGGGCTTCTTCAACGGTGTTGGGGAAAATCATGACCATGTCGGCGCCGGCCTCGAAAAAGAGATTGGCGCGCTCCACGCCTTCGGCAAAGCCGTCGGTTTTCATGGCATCCGTCCGTCCCATGATCACGAAATTCGGGTCGGCGCGCGCCGCCACCGCCGCCTTTATTTTGGCCACCATTTCTTCCCGCGAGACCACGTGCTCGATTCCCCTGTGGTAATGGGCGCGCTTGGGATAAATCTGGTCTTCGATGTGCAGAGACCCGCGGCGCCGGCGCGTTCCAGCTCTCTCACGGTGCGCATGACGTGCAGCGGTTCTCCGTAGCCGGCGCCCGCATCGACCACGACGGGAATGCGCACGGCGGCTGTCACGTAGCGCGTGGTGTGGGCAAGCTCGGTCAGCGTCAGCAGCGGTTCGCTGGTCACATAGTGAGCCCCCAACTGGTAACCGCCGATGTGCACGCATTCGATGCCGAACGCTTCCGCCACTCGCGCCGTGTACGGATCCCATATGCCGAGGGCCGGGATAAAGCGCGGGCGGGCGAGCAGTTCGCGAAATTTGATGAGCGGAGACGGGGGGCCACGATATTTTCCTTTTGCGGTTACTCGATACATGCTTCGCTTTTCATTTGAGTCTCTTTTGGTTGGCCGTAACAAGACCGCCCCTGGCCCGGACTCTTTATTCCACCTTCGCGCCGGACGACTTCGCGATCTTCGCCCATTTCGCGAGTTCCGCCTTGATGAACTCGCCGAACGCCTGCGACGGACTGCCGATCGGTTCGAGCCCGAGGTTCGCCAGCCGCCGGGCGATCTCCGGCAGCCTGAGCACTCGCGTCACTTCGTCGTGCAATTTGGTGACGATCGGCGGCGGGGTGCCCGCGGGCGCGATAAAGCCGTACCACGCGGTCGCCTCGAACTTGCGCACCCCGAGTTCATCAAGCGTCGGAAGGTCCGGCACCACCGGCGAGCGCTTGAGCGAAGTAACGCCAAGTCCGCGTATCCGGCCCGCCTGAATCTGCGGAACGGCCGCGGTGGAGACGACGAACATCATCTGGACCTGGCCGCTCATCAAGTCCGTCACCGCCCCCGCTACCGTCTTATTCGGTACGTGCACGATGTTGATGCCGGTCTCGCCCCTGAACATCTCGCCGATGAGATGAGCCGGCGAGCCGTTGCCGCCCGAACCGTAGTTGAGCGCACCCGGCCTTTGCTTCGCGAGCCTAACCAGCTCTTTCACCGACGTTGCGGGCACCGACGGATGCACCGCCAGCACGAAGGAGGTGGATGCGATCTGCGTGATCGGCGCGAAATCCTTGACCATGTCGTAGGAGACTTTGAAGAAATTCACCGACATCATGTGCGTCGACGTGGCGAGCAGCAGCGTGTAGCCGTCGGGGGCCGAGCGCGCCACGATTTCGGCGGCGATTGTGCCGCCGGCGCCGCCGCGCTGGTCCACCACGAGCTGCTGTCCCCAATCTTCGGCGATCTTCTGTCCCAGTATGCGCGGCACCGCATCAGGGCTTCCACCCACCACGACGCGGATCGGTTTGGTGGGATAGCTCTGGGCAAAGGCTGCCGGCGTGAGCGTCCAGCACAGCGCGAGACAGATCGCCCGGACGCGATCATAGGTGAATGCCATTGCAATCCTCCTTTCCCGCCACGAGAGGCGGAGCCGTGCAGGTTCAGTTCGGCTTGATTCCGGCCGCCTTGACCACTTTTTTCCACTTCGGAATTTCGCGATCGATCAGCGCCGCGAATTCTTCCGGCGTGCTGCTCAGCGGCTCGAGACCGAGATTGAGAAAACGCTCGGCGGTCGCCGCGGACTTCAACAGCCGCACGATCTCCGCATTCGCTTTCCTCACGATGGCGGGCGGCGTTCCCGCAGGAAACAGCATGCCGTACCACACGTCGAATTCGTAACCGGACACCCCCGCCTCGTTTATCGTCGGCACTTCCGGCAGCGCCTGGGACCGCTTCGCCCCGCTCACTGCAAATGCCCTGACCTTGCCGCTCTTGATGTGCGGGAGCACGGTCGCCACGCCAACCAGCAGCATCGGGATCTCTCCGCTCAGGAGCGCCGTCATTCCCGGACCGGTGCCCTTGTACGGCACGTGCACCAACTGTACCCCGGTCATGAGCGTCAACAGTTCGATGCCGAGATGCGAAGCACCGCCGCTGCCGCCGGAACCGTAAATCACCTTGCCGGGGCGACTTTTCGCGAGCGCGATCAGTTCCTTGATCGAGTTTGCCTGCAACGACGGATGTGCGGCGACCACGAACGGCTGCTGCGCCACCAGCGAAACCGCCGCGAATCCCTTCTGCGGATCGTAGGGAAGCCTGAGAAAGAGCGCGGGCGTGAACGTGATATGCCCGATGCTCCCGAGCAGCAGCGTGTGACCATCGGGCGTCGATTTGGCGACGATGTCTGCGCCGATGCTGCCGCCGGCGCCCGCCCGGTTGTCCACCACTACCTGCTGACCCCAAGTGTCCGTGAGCCACTGGCCGATAAAGCGTGCGACGATGTCCGTGCCGCCGCCGGCCGAGACCGGTACGACCAGTCGTATCGGCTTGCTCGGGTAACCCGCCGCGGCGCTGCTCTGTTGGGCCGGCGTCAGCCCGGCGTGGAGCGCCACGCCGAAAGCGGCAAGACCCAGCATCAGGCGCGAATCAAGTTTCATTGCTTACTCCTTCATCGATGCTCGCCGCTTGATGCCCGCGGCCGGGATGATCGTCGCCCGCTTTGCAATTCGCTCCTGATAATCGTGTTGCGCGCCGCTTGCCGGTCACGGCGCGCTCCAGGGCAGGCGCGACTATTTATTCAACTTTACCTATCCCCGTGACACCCAACCACACCACCCCGCCCCTATGGGGCACCCCTCCTCAGCGGAGGAGGGGAGAGATTTTTTCCCCTCCTTACCAAGGAGGGGTGGCGCCGAAGGCGACGGGGCAATTTTCCCCTCCTTACCAAGGAGGGGTGGCGCCGAAGGCGACGGGGCAATTTTCCCCTCCTTACCAAGGAGGGGTGGCGCCGAAGGCGACGGGGTGGTTACGTCGCACGACTGGGCTCTTGGCCGTCACGCAGTTACGTAATCATCAATAATTTCCATTCTTACCGACCTCCCGGTACCCAGGCGGTCGGCGCCAATGCCTGTTCGTCGCTCACGGCGTCGATCACGACCGGCCTTCCCATGGCGAATGCGCGCGGCAGCAGTTCCTTGAGCTGTGCCGGCTTCTCCACCCGGAATCCGGCGCAGCCCAACGATTCCGCCACTTTCGCGAAATCGACGGCTTTCTGGAACCGCCAGATCTCGTCCGCGCGATAGCGATCGCCCCTCTTGCCCTGGTACGCGGCGCCGACCAGCGGGATCTCCTGGTTGAGCGAGCTGTTGTCGTTAACCACCACCACCAGGTTGATGCCGTGGCGCGCCGCGGTCTCCAGTTCCGGGAGGTGGTAGTAGAGGCCGCCGTCGCCGGTGAACAGCAGTACGGGCCGATCCGGGAGCGCGCACTTGACGCCCATCGCGCCGGGCAGGCCCCAGCCGAGCGAGCCCTCACAGCGGATGTAGCGCTGCCCGGGTTGCGTGAAGTCGACCATCTGGCCGCTCCACATGCCGGCGTGTCCCGTATCGGTCACCACCACGCCGTCGGCCGGGAGCGCCTGCGCGATCTCCCGGCAGATGCGTTCCGGACGCATCGGGCTCGCATCCGACTTGAGCATCGGTTCCATTTTCGCGCGCCATTCCGCGACGAGCTGCTGCGCGCGCCCGGTCCACGCTCTTGCGCTTGCGGGTTCCTTGCGCTGCGCGGCATCGGCCATCTGCCGCAGCGTCACCTTGGCATCGCCCATCAGCGAGACCGCATTCGGATAGTTTTTGCCCAACTGCTCGCCGTCGATGTCGAGCTGAATCACCGGCGTGCCTGCGGCGGGTATCCGCCAGTTGGCGGTCACCTGCCCGCCGGCGTGGCTGCCGATGAAAAAGACGAGGTCGGCCTCCGACACCGCCTGGTTGGCGCACGCGCGCGAATAGGTGCCGACCACGCCGACCGACAGCGGATGGTTATCGAGTATTGCGGCTTTGGCGCTGAGCGAAGTGGCGACGGGTATCTGCAGTTTTTCGGCGAGCGCCACCAGCTCGGCCTGCGCCTGGGACGCAACCACGCCGCCCCCGGCGACGATGACCGGGCGCTGCGCTTGCGACAATCTCGCAACGGCATCGCGCACGCGCTCCATCTCGGGACCGGGGCGAAACGCCGGCAGGCGCGAAAACTGCGGCTCGGTCATCACCTGCAGATCGGCCTCTCCCTCGACGCCCTGGCCGTGGGATCCGCGCAACCGGAGATGCACCGGGCCGGGCGCGCCCGAAGTCGCGGCGCGGAACGCATGACGCAACAGGTCGGGTAGCCGCATTACGTCATCGACCTGCACGTTGAGCTTCGTCACCGAATCGAACTGGCTGAAGTCCTCCACTTCCTGGTAAGCCTGCCGGTAACGCCCGGCGGTGGCGGGTCCGCCGGTGATGGCGATGACCGGCGAACAGGCCATGTAGGGATCGCGCAGACCGGCCGCGAGGTTGGACGCGCCGATTTGCTGCCCCATGCAAACCCCGGGACCCACTCTCGCGCGCGCATAGCCGTCGGCCATGTAGGCCGCCGCCTTCTCGCCGTGCGTCAGGATTTTGCGGATGTTCAGGTCGTCCATTTCCGCCAGCGCGTCCATCAGGATGGTCGGCACGAAAAACACGTGCGTGATGCCATAGCCTTTCAGCATCTCCGCAAAGAGCCGCGATCCGGTCATTTTTGGCATGAATTCACTCCCCCTTGAAAAGCTGCAATGTTACCGCTCCCCGCGGTATGTCATTAAGAAAACAAGATCATGCTAGTCGCGCCGCAAGCCGGTCGCCTTGACCGCTTTTTGCAGCTTCTCGATTTCCGCGCGCATGTGCGCGCCGAGCTCCTGCGGCGCGGAGCCTATGGGCTCGGCTCCGAGACCCGATATGCGCTCCTGCAATTCCGACGCCTTCAAGGCCCTTACCACTTCCGCGTTGAGCCTGGATATGATTTCATGCGGCGTTTTCGCGGGCGCCACGAGGCTGTACCAGCCGATGACTTCGTAGCCCGGAACGGATTCGGCGATCGGCGGCACGCCGGAAACGAGGGGCGTGCGCTTCAGGCTGGTGACACCCAGTGCTTTCAACTTGCCCGTCTTGATAAACGGCAACACCGCCGGCACCACCGCGATCGTGAGCTGCACCTGGCCGGCCACGGTATCGATCAGCGCGGGCGTGATCCCCTTGTAGGGAACATGGACGAGGTCTATGCCCGTCATGTTCTTGAATATTTCGGTGGCGAGATGCGGAGGGGTCCCGGGGCCTCCCGATCCATAATGAAGCTCCCGCGGCTTCGATTTCGCATACGCAACGAGTTCCTTAACCGACGCCGCCGGAACCGACGGGTGGACCGTCAGCACAAAAGGCGTCGAGGCCAGAAGGCTGATGGGCGCAAAATCCCTGAGCAGCTCGTAGTTGAGCTTTTCGTACAACGCCGCGACGATGACGTGGCTCGATGTCAGAATCAGCAATGTATAGCCGTCCGGTGCTGCCCTGGCCGCGATCTCCGTTCCGATAATACCGCTCGCACCGGCCCGGTTATCGACGACAACCTGCTGACCCCAGGCTTCCGTGAGCTTGTGCCCGATCAAACGCGCCATAATGTCCGGACCGGAGCCTGGTGTGGTGCTGGCTATGATACGAATCGGTTTGGTCGGGTAGGCCTGGGCCGCGGCGACTGCGCTCGGCACCGCAAGGCCATTAGCCACAGAGAGTACAGAGAACACAGAGATAAGAGCAAAATGCCGAGTACCAGATTCTTGTCGGTTCATACTCTGTGAACTCCTGGTCCTCTGTAGCTGCGAATCGTAGGGTGGGCCTTGGCCCACCAATTCGCCGGTGGGCATGAATGCCCACCCTACCCATTCATCCGTTCACCGCTCACCGCTCACCGCTTATATCCACGGCGGCCGATATCAGTCGCGCGGTAGAGACCGCCGTCGGCGGCGGTCAGGTAGAGGCTCGTCAGGCCGGCGTCGCCGAAAGCGCATCTCATCGGCATGTCGGCGGGCGCCGGGTGCGTCTCCAGTATCGTTCCCGAGGGCGAAATCACGTAGATCACCGGTCCCACGCCGCTCTTCTTCCAGCCCGCGCACGCGATGATGTTGCCCTCGCTGTCGAGGCACATGCCCTCGATGCCGCGCTCCACGACCACGAAATCGATCAGCGTCTTCACTCCTCCCACACCGCCGTCGGGCCTGACCGGATAGGCGCTCAGCCGTTGCAGGTTGCCGCGCTCCGCGTCGCCATCCGCGACGTACAGCGTCTTCTCGTCGGCGGACAACAGAATGGCGCGCGGCCCGGCCGTGTCGTGCGTGACGCGCGTGAGCCGCCATCCGTCACTAACACGTTCCAGCCGCAGCACCGAAGCATGGTCCAGCATTGGATACACCGGCGGACCGTATGGCAGTTGCGCGTTGTAGGCGTCGGCGATCCACACGCGGCCCTTGCTGTCCACGACGACGTCGGTCGGCTGGTTGTGATGCTTGCCGTCGAGAAGGTCGGCCGTGGGCGCCGTGGAGCCATCCTTCAGGAAATGGACGACACGCCTGCCGCCCTCCTGCGCCCCGAACACCGTGCCGTCCTTCGCCAGCGCCAGGCCGTTGGTGCGGCCGGTATACGGGCGGAAGAGATCCGCCTTGCCGGTAGCCGGGTCGAAACGCATGATGCGCTCCTCCGCCACCGCGCTGAACAGCATGCCGCTCCCGTCCCACGCCAGGCCGCCGGTCCTGCCTTTGTACGGTCCGGCTACGAGCTCGAATTTCCAGGTCATAGTTTTCTCTCCGTCGTTCCTGTTCGTTGCGCATTCGACTAACGAGTGTCGTTCCCGCGTAAGCGGGAACCCATACGGCGCTTCACCTCGCAAGATGCATCCATTGGATTCCCGTTTTCACGAGAATGACAACGCTTTTTTATCACCGTCCGGGAACACCGGGGATATTCAACCGCGTACGCACCACGGAACCGATGTTGGTGATATAGAGCGATTTCCAGTCGTCGTCGCCCCAGGCGAAGTTGGTCGGATGGTGACCCGTCGTCCTGATCCGCGCGAGAACCTTGCCCGACGGGTCATGCACGAAGATGCCGCCCGGGCCGGTGCAATAGAGGTTGCCTTCGCTGTCGCACTTCATGCCGTCCGGCACGCCGCGCTCGGGGCCGGAGTACTGGTAGAAGACGCGCCCCTTTCCCACGGTGCCGCCAGGCTTCACATCGTAAACCCGGATCAGCCGTTCGCGGCTGCAGTTGATGTACAGCAGCTTTTCGTCCGGCGAAAAGCACAGACCGTTCGGATAGACGAATTCGTCGGTCACCAGCGTCATCTGCTTGCCGTCCGGGGAGATCCGGAACACGGGCTGCTTGTCGTTGTAGCGTTGCAGGTCCTCGCCCACCATGCCGACGTTGAGCAGTCCGCCCACCGGATCGGTGAACCAGATCGCGCCGTCGGAGCTCACGATGATGTCGTTCGGGCTGCTCAGCTTCTTGCCCTGCCAGCGGTCGGCGAGGGTCGTGCGTGAACCGTCCTTCTCTATGCGGAACACCGTGCGTCCGCCCCAGCCGGCGACTACCACCCGGTACTCGAGATCGAGCGCCAAGCCGTCCGCCTTGACGGACGGCATCATCACGGCCTCCAGCCCGCCTTTCGGCTTCCACTTCCAGATCACGTCGCCGATGATGTCGGTGAAAAAAAGCTGCTTGTTGCGCCCGTCCCACACCGGGCCTTCGCCGAAGATGATGTCCCGGGCGATGATGTCGAGCGGCGGATTCTTCCCGACGATGCGCTCCGCCCCGGGAGCCAGCATGTCGAGTTCAATCTTCAGGTCGTCCAGCGATCCGTGCATTAGTTTCTCCTTCAATTTGCTTTTAGGCTCCCGTCCACGTTTTCTGCGAGAAAGCACGGTGATCGGTCACCGCGTCGATCACGACCGGCCGGCGCACGGCGAGCGCTTGCTTCAGCGCACCCGGCAGCTCAGCCGGCTTTTCGACGCGCATGCCGACGCAACCGAGCGATTCCGCAACCTTCTTGAAATTCACGTCGGTAAAACCCCACATTTCGCGCCCGCGCTCGTCCGGGTCGCCGCCGTATGCCTTGTCGAAATGCGGTATCTCCTGGTTGAGCGCCCCGTTGTTGTTCACGACGACGACGAGATTGATGCCGTAGCGCGCTGCGGTTTCCAGTTCGGCGAGATGATAATAGAAGCCGCCATCGCCGGTGAAGCAGATGACTGCGCTATCGGGCAGAGCGCATTTTACTCCAAGCGCGCCGGGGAATCCCCAGCCGAGCGAACCCGCGCAGCGGATCAGCCGCTGGCCGGGCTTGGTGAAATCGACCATGCTTCCAGCCCAGATGCCGGAGTGCCCGGTATCGCACACCAGCACTCCGCCCTCGGGCAGCGCACGCGTGATTTCGCGGCAGACGCGCTCGGGCCGCATCGGTACCGCATCCGAATTGACGTTGGCCGCGACCGAAGCGCGCCATTCCTCGACGAACCCGCGCACCTTTGCAAGCCACGGTGCGCGCTTTGCCGCACCGCCTGCGACCGCGACTGCCAGCATCTGCCGGAGCACCGTCCGGGCGTCCCCGAGCAGCGCAACTTTCGCAGGATAGTTACGGCCCATTTCCCGCGCATCGATATCGAGGTGGATGACAGGCTTGCCCGGACGCGGCACCTGCCAGCGCGCGGTGACCTGGCCGCCGGTATGGCTGCCGATGTAGAACACGAGATCGGATTCGCCCACCGTGCGGTTGGCGCACGCCCGTGAATAGGTGCCGACCACACCGACTGCCAGCGGGTGCGTATCGAGGATCGTGCCCTTCGCATTGAGCGATGTCGCAACCGGAATCTGCAGTTTTTCCGCAAGCGCCACGACTTCGGCCTGTGCGCCCGACCAGGCCACCCCGCCCCCGGCAACGATGACCGGGCGCTCGGCGGCATCGAGCAGGCTCACCGCCTCCATGACCAGCGAGTTGTCCGCCGCAGGACGAAATGGCGGAACCTGCCTGAACGGGTCCTCGACGATCAGTTCGATGTCCGCCTCGGTCATCACCGATTCCGCATGGTGGCCACCGATTTGCAAATGCACGGGACCGGGCGCGCCGGTGGTCGCCTCGCGGAAAGCCTGGCGCAACATGTCGGGAAGACGCGCGATGTGATCCACGTGCGCGTTGAACTTGGTCGTGTGCTCGAACTGGGTGAAATCCTCGAGTTCCTGGTAGGCGTGCCGGTGGCGCGCCAGCGGCGCCGGTCCGCCGGTCATCGCGATCACCGGGGAAGACGCGAGATACGCATCCTTCAGTCCCGCCGCAAGGTTGGAGCCGCCGACATGCTGCGCCATGCACACCCCGGGCTTGCCGCTCGCCCGTGCGTAACCGTCCGCCATGTACGCGGCGGCCTTTTCCCCGTGCGTCATGACGCGCCGGATGCCCATGCCCTCCATCGAAGTGAGCGTCTCCAGCAACATCTGCGGCACGAAAAAGACGTGGGTCACCCCGTACGCGCGCAGAGTCTCGGCGACAAAGCGGGGGCCGGTGGTCTTCGGCATCGAACAGCGTCCTCCCAGGACAGGCGGTGCAAGAATACGGGGCTGGAGTTTTCCGAGCATGCTACCAAACGACCCTCGCGTATTCAACGCATTAGTCCAATTCGTGAACGAGTGGGTCGGGCGATGGACACGCTACAAGGCGCACCTCTCCGGCGTTTGGGCGAATTTCTTCCGGTATTCCACCGGATTGAGCGTGCCACCCTGCCTCGGGGTGTGGCCGGTAGTTTTATCCGTCCCGTTGACGCTCTATACTGCGTCACTGGGAGGTCGACTTCTAGTTGGGCGACTGGAGAGCGCTGGTGAGTACATATGCGGAAGAGGTCCGCGAAACATTCCGGACATTAGAAACGGAAGAGCTTCGCGATCGGCTCAAGACTGGAACATTAACTGCCGAGGCGCATACAGTTGCACTCGATGAACTCGCGTCGCGCGGAGTCGCAACAATTGATGTGCCACAACAACCAATTGCTGCGGCGGAAATTGCCCCAGCTCCTGGCTTCTTCGCAAGAGGTCAGGAGATCAGGGTCAGGCCTTTACTTTATAGTGAATAAGCCCTTCATTGGTTCGACCAACGGCGAGGAACTATAAAGTAAAGGCCTGACCCCAAGGTCTCTGCCAAGGTCTCTCGATCAAAGTGAAGAACTGCTCAAAGCTCTCCCGCGTGCGTTCCTTGCCCACCCCCCTTGGTAGACAAAACCGGGAAAATGATGACAAGCATTCAGCAGGCGGATAAGCAGCATGAGTAGCAAAAGCCAGAGCGTGGGTAAGAGCCCGATTATCGCCGACGAAGCCTCCGCTCAGGCGCTCGCGCAGTACTGCCCGGACCTGGAGAACTGGGCGCGGAGCTGGTGCTATGAGCAGAGCGATCTCGTTCAAGGGCAACGCATCGTCAAATTCCTCAAACCGTTCCTTCTTCACCTGCTGAACCAACGACTCAGCGCCAAGACCCTGCACAAGCACCGCGACCACTTGTGGATGCTCGGCGGCGAAGTCATTCGGCGCCGTCAAGAAAACTCTACCCTCAGGCGCGTGG
>Ga0156176_1045_pt1 | contig 16587 bp, 30 predicted proteins | sample RifCSPlowO2_12_FD_107829 | JGI IMG/M metagenome (GOLD analysis project Ga0156176, IMG submission 107829) | Betaproteobacteria bacterium RIFCSPLOWO2_12_FULL_62_58
GATTCAGCCCATTGCGATGGAAGAGGGCTTGCGCTTTGCCATCCGCGAGGGCGGCAGAACGGTGGGCGCCGGCGTGGTAGCGAAGGTTATCGAATAGTGCGTGAGGGCGAAAGAGCGTGAGGGCGGGAGGTGGATTCCCTCTCACGATCTCACGACCTGACGATTTCACGGGACTAAATTGAGATGGCAACAGTAAAGAGCCAAAAAATACGTATCCGGCTGAAGGCGTTTGACTATCGCCTGATAGACCAGTCGGCGCTCGACATCGTCGACACCGCGAAGCGTACCGGTGCGGTCGTCAAAGGCCCGGTGCCATTACCGACGCGCAAGCAGCGGTTCGACATTCTGCGTTCGCCGCACGTCAACAAGACGTCGCGCGACCAGCTCGAGATTCGCACGCATCTTCGGCTCATGGACATCATCGACCCCACCGACAAAACGGTCGATGCGCTGATGAAGCTCGACCTGCCTGCCGGTGTGGACGTGGAGATCAAGTTGTAAGGATTCAGGATCAGGGATCAAGCATTAAGGGAAGCGCTTCCAGCAGACAGGGCAGCGAGCTTGTGCTGAATCCTAAATCCTAAATCCTGAATCCTTGATCCTGAAGTGAAACCCGCCGGTCAATTGTAACCGGCACCTTTGCAAAAAAGGGTAAGAACATGAGTCTCGGACTTGTCGGTCGCAAGGTCGGCATGACGCGCGTGTTTACCGATGATGGCGACACCATCCCGGTGACCGTGGTCGACGTGTCGAACAATCGCGTGACCCAGATCAAGACGCCTGATACCGACGGGTATGCCGCGGTGCAGGTTGCTTTCGGCCGACGCCGCGCAAGCCGCGTCATCAAAGCCGCGGCGGGGCACTTCGCCAAGGCTGCGGTCGAGGCCGGCCACACGCTCAAGGAATTCCGCGTGACACCCGATCAGCTTGCCAACGTCCAACTCGGCGGCACGATTGGCGTGGATATCTTCCAGGTTGGCCAGAAAGTCGATGTATCCGGCGTGTCGCAGGGCAAGGGTTTCACCGGCGTCATCAAGCGTCACAACTTTTCATCCGGCCGCGCGAGCCACGGCAACTCCGTGTCGCACAACAAGCCGGGCTCGATCAGCATGGCGCAGGACCCGGGTCGCGTTTTCCCTGGCAAGAAGATGGCGGGCCATATGGGCGCCGCCAACCGCACCGCCCAGAACCTCGAGATCATACGCATCGATGCCGAACGCCAGTTGCTGCTGATCCGCGGTGCGGTCCCTGGCTCGAGAGGCGGCGACATCGCGGTATATCCGGCGAAAAAAGTCCGCAAATCTGCCCTCGCGGCAGGCAAGCCGGCCAAGGCGGGTGCATGATGGAACTCAAACTTATCGACGAACAAGGCAAGCCCACCGCTTCGGTGGCGGCATCGGATGCTGCTTTTGGGCGCGCGTACAGCGAGTCACTGGTCCACCAAGTGGTAACAGCCTGTCTCGCCAATACGAGACAGGGCACGCGCGCACAGAAGGATCGCGGCGCGGTCAGGCACTCCACCAAGAAGCCGTGGCGTCAGAAAGGCACCGGGCGTGCGCGCGCCGGCATGACTTCCAGCCCGTTGTGGCGTGGCGGCGGCAGAATCTTCCCCAACCTGCCGGATGAAAACTTCAGCCACAAACTCAACAAGAAGATGCTGCGCGCGGGCGTGAGTTCGATCCTGTCGCAGCTTGCGCGCGAGGACCGGCTCGCCGTGGTGGACCAGTTCAGCCTCGACGCGCCGAAAACGAAGCTCCTGTTGCAGAAGCTCAAGGGCATGGGGCTCGAGGACGTGCTGATCATCACCGACCACCTCGACGACAATCTGCGCCTGTCATCGCGCAATCTGCCGACGGTCAATATCGTCGAGGCGCGCAACGCCGATCCCGTGAGCCTGATCCGCCACGCCAAGGTGCTGATGACGCGCAGCGCGGTGGCTAAACTCGAGGAAATGCTGTCATGAGCGCGACGCCCGACGTCAAGCAGCAGGAACGCCTGATGCAAGTAATTCTCGCGCCCGTGGTGTCGGAGAAAAGCACGTTCGTCGCCGACAAGCACGAGCAGGTGATTTTCCGCGTCGCCAGGGACGCGACCAAGCCCGAGATCAAGGCGGCGGTCGAGCTCATGTTCAAGGTCCAGGTGGAATCGGTGAAGATCGCGAACGTAAAAGGCAAGGAGAAACGCTTCGGACGGTTCAACGGCCGCCGCAACCACTGGAAGAAAGCTTACGTGTGCCTCAAGCCCGGCCAGGAAATCACCTTCGCTGAAGGGGAGGCCAAATAATGCTGGTCAAAGTCAAACCGACGTCTCCCGGACGCCGGCAACTGGTCAAGGTGGTCACGCCCGGATTGCACAAGGGCAAGCCGGTGGCAAAGCTCGTCGAGCGCCAGCCGAAGAAGGCCGGCCGCAACAGCTACGGCCACATCACGATGCGCCATCAGGGCGGCGGCCACAAGCAGCACTATCGCGTCATCGACTTCAAGCGCAACAAGGACGGCATCGTGGCCAAGGTCGAGCGCCTCGACTACGACCCGAACCGCAGCGCGCACCTCGCGCTTTTGTGCTACGCCGACGGCGAGCGCCGCTACATCGTGGCGCCGAAAGGTGTGAGCGCGGGCATGCAGCTCGTGTCCGGCGCGGACGCACCGATCAAGGTTGGGAACACGCTGCCGCTCAGGAACATTCCGGTCGGCACCACCATTCATTGCATCGAGATGCTGCCCGGCAAAGGCGCGCAGCTTGCGCGCGCGGCAGGCACCTCGGTGCAACTCCTGGCGCGTGAAGGCGATTACGCGCAACTGCGGTTGAGGTCCGGCGAGATCCGCAAGGTGCACATCAATTGCCGCGCCACCATCGGCGAAGTCGGAAACGAAGAGCACTCGCTGGAATCGATCGGCAAGGCGGGCCGCGTGCGCTGGCGCGGCGTGCGCCCGACGGTGCGCGGTGTCGCGATGAACCCGATCGACCACCCGCACGGCGGCGGCGAAGGCAAGACCGCGGCGGCGCAGGACCCGGTCAGCCCGTGGGGCGTGCTTTCCAAGGGCTACAAGACGCGCAAGAACAAGCGCACCAACAGCATGATCGTGCGCCGCCGTCATGCGAAGACCACCGGCTAAGAGGTAGCACATGGCACGTTCCATCAAGAAAGGCCCGTTCGTCGACCTTCACCTCATGAAAAAGGTGGAAGCCGCGCGCAACACGAAAGACAAGCGTCCGATCAAGACCTGGTCGCGCCGCTCGACTATCCTGCCGGATTTCGTGGGACTCACGATTGCCGTGCACAACGGCAAACAGCATATCCCGGTCTACATCACCGAGAACATGGTGGGTCACAAACTCGGTGAATTCGCGCACACCCGGATTTTCAAGGGACACTCGAAAGCCGGCTCGGCGGCTGCGGCGGCCGCCGCCGCCGCAGCAGGCGACAGGAAGGCGAGTCCGACGCCTGCGGCGGCGGCCGCGCCCAAGGCGTGAGGAGGCGAGCATGAACACCAAAGCAACACTGCGCGGCGTCCGGCTCTCGGTTCAGAAGGGCCGCCTGGTGGCCGATCTGGTCCGCGGCAAGTCGGTTGAGAACGCGCTCAACATCCTGCAATTCAACCCCAAAAAGGGGGCGGCGATCATCCGCAAGGTGCTCGAGTCGGCGATCGCCAACGCCGAGCACAACGACGGGGCGGACATCGACGAGCTCAAAGTGACGCGCATTCATGTCGAAAAAGGGCCGGTGCTCAAACGCTTCGCGGCGCGCGCCAAGGGCCGCGGCGCGCGCATCTTGAAGCCGACCTGCCACGTTTACGTAACAGTCGGCGACGGAAGGAATTAACCATGGGTCAGAAGATACATCCGACGGGGTTTCGCCTAGCGCTCAACCGCAACTGGGCCTCGCGCTGGTATGCGAACAACAAGAATTTCCCGACCATGCTGCTGGAGGACATCGCGGTCCGCGACTACCTGAAGCAGAAGCTCGCTCACGCCGCGGTATCGCGGGTGGTGATCGAACGGCCGGCCAAGAACGCGCGCATCACGGTGTTCAGCGCGCGCCCCGGTGTCGTGATCGGCAAGAAGGGTGAAGACATCGAGTCGCTCAAAGCGGAGCTGCAGAAAATGCTGCGCGTGCCGGTGCACGTCAACATCGAGGAAGTGCGCAAGCCCGAGCTCGACGCGCAGCTTATCGCCGACTCGATCGCGCAGCAGCTGCAGAAACGCATCATGTTCCGCCGCGCCATGAAGCGCGCCATCACCAACGCCATGCGGCTCGGCGCCCAGGGCATCAAGATCATGAGCGCCGGGCGCTTGAACGGCATCGAGATCGCGAGGACCGAGTGGTATCGCGAAGGGCGTGTGCCCCTGCATACGTTGCGTGCCGACATCGATTACGGCTTCGCCGAGGCGAAGACCACCTACGGTGTGATCGGCATCAAGGTCTGGGTATTCAAAGGCGAAGTGTTGGGCAAGAACGAACAGCCGGCGCTCGCCGCGACCGCGGTGCCGGCCGCGGCGCCCGAGCAGCCGCCGGCGAGGAAGCCGAGAAAGTCGGCGGCAAAGACAGGAGCAAAGCGTGTTACAGCCAGCCAGACGTAAATACCGCAAGGAGCAGAAGGGGCGCAACAAGGGCGTTGCAACCCGCGGCAACAAGGTGAGCTTCGGCGAATACGGCTTGAAGGCGGTCGGCCGCGGCCGGCTCACGGCGCGGCAGATCGAGGCCGCACGGCGCGCGATGACGCGCCACATCAAGCGCGGTGGACGCATCTGGATCCGCATCTTCCCCGACAAGCCGATTTCACAGAAGCCGGCCGAAGTGCGGATGGGCAACGGCAAGGGCAATCCCGAGTTCTGGGTTGCGGAAATCCAGCCGGGCAAGGTGCTGTACGAAATGGACGGCGTCGATGAGGTAATGGCGAAGGAAGCCTTCCGGCTTGCCGCGGCCAAGCTGCCGCTCCAGACCACGTTCGTGGCAAGACAGGTTGGAGCTTGAGCGATGAGAGCGGCCGAATTGAAAACCAAGTCAACGGACGAACTGCAGCAGGAACTGACGGCGCTTCTCAAGGCGCAGTTTTCGCTGCGCATGCAGAAGGCGACGCAGCAGCTTTCCAACACCAGCCAATTGAAGAAGGTGCGTCGCGACATCGCGCGCGTGCGCACCGTGCTCGCGCAGAAGGCGCAATAAGGTAGATCATTTATGAGCGAAGCAGCCAACAAGCGCACGCTTACGGGGCGCGTTGTCAGCGACAAGATGAAAAAAACCGTGACTGTCCTGGTCGAGCGGCGCGTCAAGCACCCGCTCTACGGCAAGATCATGACGAGTTCCAGGAAGTATCACGCGCACGACGAAAAAAGCGAGTACCGCGAGGGCGACCTGGTGACGATCGAGGAATGCCGGCCGCTCGCCAAGACCAAGGCGTGGCGCGTGGTGAAGCTCGTGGAAAAGGCGCGCGCGGTCTGATTTTAGGTTGCGAAATCAGCGCGATAGCCTTATAATATTGTCTTGCTCCGCCGTGCTGCCAACCGTGGGCACGGCGACCTGACCCGGACGGGCTCCAAAACTGGCCGCATGAGGCAGGTGTTAGGGGCTAGAGGTTAGGGGCTAGTGAAAGAGATGAAGTCTTGCTAGTCCCCAGTCCCTAGTCCCTAGTCCCTGAAGTCAAGCGGACCAAGTTGGAGAAGATTGCTCAAGCGAGAAACGGAAAATGATTCAGATGCAGTCCATCCTGGATGTTGCTGACAACACCGGCGCACGTTCGGTCATGTGCATCAAGGTGCTCGGCGGCTCCAAGCGGCGTTACGCCGGGATTGGCGACGTGATCAAGGTCAGCGTCAAGGACGCGGCGCCGCGCGGCCGTGTCAAGAAAGGCGAGATCTACGACGCCGTCGTGGTGCGCACCGCCAAAGGCGTGCGCCGCAACGACGGTTCGTTGATCAAGTTCGACAGCAATGCCGCCGTTCTGCTGACGCCCAAACTGGAGCCGATCGGCACGCGCATCTTTGGCCCGGTGACGCGCGAGCTGCGGACCGAGCGCTTCATGAAAATCGTGTCGCTCGCGCCGGAAGTGCTGTAGAGGGAAATCATCATGCGCAAGATCAGAAAAGGTGACGATGTGCTCGTGCTGACCGGCAGGGACAAGGGCAAGCGCGGCACCGTGCTGAAAATCGTCGATGCCGAGCATGTCGTGGTGGAAGGCGCCAACAAGGTCAAGAAACACCAGCGCCCGAATCCGATGAAAGGCATCACCGGCGGCATTATCGAGAAGGAGATGCCGCTGCACATTTCCAACGTGGGTCTGTTCAATCCGGGAACCAAGAAAGCCGACCGCGTCGGCGTCAAGGTGCTGGAGGACGGCCGCCGCGTGCGTTATTTCAAGTCCAACCGTGAAGTGGTTGACGCATGAGCGCAGAAAAAGACACCAAGGCGGCCAAAGCCGCGAAAGACGCCCGGTCTCCCAAGGACAACAGGCCGGCGAAAGAAGCCAAACCGGCGAAAGAAGCGAAATCCGGCAAAGAAGCGAAATCCGGCAAAGAAGTAAAGGCGGCGCAAGAGGCAAGGCCGGCAAGGCCCACGAAGCCGGCGGCCCCGGCCCGTCTTCAGACTTTCTATCGCGACACCGTGGCCAAGCAGCTCACGCAGCAGTTCGGCTACAAGAGCGTGATGCAGGTGCCGCGCATCGAGAAGATCGTGCTCAACATGGGGGTGGGCGAGGCGGTTGCCGACAAGAAGATCATGGACAACGCGGTCGCCGACATGGTCAAGATCGCAGGGCAAAGGCCGGTCGTCACCAAGGCGCGCACGTCGATCGCGAATTTCAAGATCCGGACCGGCTATCCGGTCGGCTGCAAGGTCACACTGCGCGGCGCGCGCATGTACGAATTCCTCGATCGCCTGGTCAATGTCGCCATGCCGCGCATCCGCGACTTCCGCGGCATCTCGGGCAAGGCATTCGACGGCCGCGGCAACTACAACATGGGGGTCAAGGAGCAGATCATCTTCCCCGAGATCGAGTACGACAAGATCGACGCGATCCGCGGAATGAACATCACGATTTCAACTACCGCCAGGACCGACGAGGAAGCGAGGGCGCTCCTTGCGGCATTCAGATTTCCGTTCCGGAACTAAAGGACGACCATGGCAAAAACGGCTTTGATCAACCGCGACCAGAAGCGCCGCAAGACCGTCAAGAAGTTCGCGGCCAGGCGCGCCGAACTGCTGGCGATCGCCAACAACCAGAAACTTTCACCGGAAGAGCGTTATGAGGCGCGGATGAAGCTTCAGAAGCTGCCGCGCGACGCTTCCCCGGTGCGTCTCAGGAACCGCTGCGCGCTGACCGGCCGGCCGCGCGGCGTGTTCCGCAAGTTCGGCTTGGCGCGCGGCAAGCTGCGCGACATCGCGATGCGCGGCGAAATTCCGGGCGTCATCAAGGCCAGTTGGTGAAACCCAGGTTCAGAGTTTCAGGTTTAAAGTTCAAAGTTGGAACCTGGAACCTGGAACGTTGAACCTTGAACTAGGAACAGAAAACATATGAGTATGAGTGATCCGATCGCCGATATGCTCACGCGCATTCGCAATGCGCAGGAGTCGGAAAAACAATCGGTGGCGATACCGGCAAGCAGGCTGAAGGCCGCGATCGCCAATGTGCTCAAGGACGAGGGCTATATCGAGGATTTCGCGGTGCGCGAGAACGCCGGCAAGCCGCTGCTCGAGATCAGCCTCAAGTATTACGCCGGCAAGCCGGTGATCGAGAAAATCGAACGCATCAGCCGCCCGGGACTGCGGATCTACCGGCCCGGCCGCGATCTTCCGAAGGTCATGAACGGCCTGGGTATCGCGATCGTGTCGACATCCAGGGGCGTGATGACCGACCGCAAGGCGCGCGGGCTCGGCGTGGGCGGCGAAGTCCTGTGCATCGTCGCCTAGGAGTTTGTCGGACTTGGCCCCGACAAACTCCTTATGCAAAACCGGCGCCAGGAAAATTGCAAAAGAGGATGACAGATATGCGAATTCACCCCTGCTTTTCTTCATATCCGGCCGCTTCGGGTGGATGTTCTTTCGAATTGTCAGCCGGTTTTGCTGTTAGCAGCCTGTACGGACTGTTAAGTCCGACAGGCTGCTAGCGGGAACAGCGGAGTAAGCGATGTCGAGAATCGGGAAAAGTCCGGTGGTGCTGCCGGAAAAAGTGGAAGTGGCACTGAACCAGAGCGAGATCTCGGTGAAAGGGCCGCTCGGCGTGCTCACGCAGAAGCTCACGCCGAACGTCACGGTGGAAAAGATCGATAACCGCATCGAGTTCAGGGTCACCAACAATTCGCACCATGCGAACGCGATGTCGGGCACGCTGCGGGCGCTCATCGCCAACATGGTGACCGGCGTGACCAAGGGCTTCGAAAAGAAACTCACGTTGGTCGGCGTCGGTTACCGGGCGCAGGCGCAGGGCGACAAACTCAATCTCTCGCTCGGGTTTTCGCACCCGGTGGTGCATCAGATGCCAAAGGGCGTCAAGGCCGAGACGCCGACCCAGACCGAGATCGTGATCAAGGGCGTGGACCGGCAGCTCGTCGGGCAGGTGGCGGCGGAAGTGCGCGGCTATCGCAGCCCCGAACCCTACAAGGGCAAGGGCGTGCGCTATGCCAACGAGCGGATCGTGCTCAAGGAAACCAAGAAGAAGTAAGCGGGGCGAGACATGATAGACAAGAATCAAGCACGGTTGCGGCGGGCACGTCAGACGCGCACCAAGATCGCGGAACTGAAAGCGGTGCGCCTGACGGTGCATCGCTCCGGCAGTCACATCTATGCCCAGGTGATCGACGCCTCCGGCGCGACGGTGCTGGCGAGCGCCTCCACGGTCGAACCCGACGTGCGCAAGACGCTGAAGAATGGCGGCAACGTGAAGGCGGCGGCCGAAGTGGGAAAACGCATCGCCGAGAAAGCGACAAAGCTCGGCATCGAGTCGGTGGCGTTCGACCGTTCGGGTTACCGGTTCCACGGTCGCGTCAAGGCGCTGGCGCAAGCGGCGCGTGAAGCAGGCCTCAAGTTCTAAACGGGATACCTCATGGCGAAGATACAGGCAGGAAAAATGCATACCGGCGAGGAGCGTAGCGACGGTCTGCGCGAGAAGATGGTCGCGATCAACCGCGTCACCAAGGTGGTGAAGGGCGGGCGCGTGATGGGTTTTGCCGCGCTTACCGTGGTCGGTGACGGCGACGGCAGGATCGGCATGGGCAAGGGCAAGGCGCGCGAGGTCCCGGTCGCGGTGCAGAAAGCGATGGAAGAAGCGCGCAACAAGATGGTCAAGATCCAGCTCAAGAACGGCACGCTGCAGCATTCGGTGACCGGAAGGCACGGCGCCGCGCGGGTCTACATGCAGCCGGCGTCCGAAGGCACCGGCATCATTGCCGGCGGCCCGGTGCGCGCGGTGCTCGAAGTGATGGGCGTGACCAACATTCTTTGCAAGTGCCTCGGCTCGACCAATCCCTACAACGTCGTGCGCGCGACGATCAACGGCCTGACGGCGATGAATACGCCGGCGGACATCGCGGCAAAGCGCGGCAAATCGGTCGCGGAAATCACGGAGTAGGCGATGGCCAGCGAACGGGGCAGGACATTGAAGGTCACGCTGGTGAAAAGTCCGATCGGCGCCAAGCCGGAGCACCGCGCGTGCGTGCGCGGCCTGGGTCTGCGCCGGCTCAACCACACCGTGGAAGTCGCCGACACGCCGGCCATCCGCGGCATGATCAACAAGGTGTCGTATCTTGTCAGGTGCGAGGGCTGAAATGCGGTTAAACGAAATCAAACCGGCTGCCGGTTCCAAGCATTACAAGAAGCGTGTCGGCCGCGGCATCGGCTCCGGGCTCGGCAAGACCGCCGGGCTCGGCCACAAGGGCCAGAAAGCGCGCGCGGGCGGTTTTCACAAGGTCGGTTTCGAGGGCGGCCAGATGCCGCTGCAGCGCCGGCTGCCGAAGCGCGGTTTCGTGTCGCTCGCGAAGGATGACACCGCCGAGGTGCGGCTCGGCGACCTGCAGAAAATGAAAGCGGACACCATCGATCTTGCTGCGCTCAAGGAAGCGGGGGTCGTAGCGCAGCGCGCGTTGCGCGCCAAAGTGATCCTGTCCGGCGAACTGAAGCGCAAAGTGGCGCTGAAAGGCCTGCTCGTCACCAAGGGTGCGCGCGCCGCGATCGAAGGCGCCGGCGGCAGCATCGAAGCGCCCGTCAAAGAGGAGACCGCCACCGCAGCCCAGGACGGCGGCAAGCCCAAGGGCGAGCAAGCCGGCGCCGCCACAGCCGCCGACAAGAGCGGGGCGCAATAAGCTTGGCTACCAACGAATCGCTGCTGGCTGCGGGCAAGATGGGCGACCTGAAACGCCGCCTGCTGTTCCTGCTGGGTGCGCTCATCGTGTTCCGCATCGGCTCCTTCATCCCGGTGCCGGGCATCGATCAGCTGCAACTCGCGGAGCTGTTCAAGTCGCAGCGCGGCGGGATCCTCGACATGTTCAACATGTTCTCCGGCGGCGCATTGTCGCGCTTTTCGATCTTCGCGCTCGGGATCATGCCCTACATTTCGGCGTCGATCATCATGCAGCTGATGACGGTGGCGTCGCCCACGCTGGAGGCGCTCAAGAAGGAAGGCGAGGCCGGGCGCCGCAAGATCACCCAGTACACGCGTTACGGCACGGCGGGCCTCGCGCTTTTCCAGGGCCTGGGAATCGCCATCGCGCTCGAGTCGCAGCCGGGGCTCGTCGTCGAGCCGGGGCTCGCGTTCCGGCTGACCGCGATGATCACGCTGGTGACCGGCACCATCTTTCTGATGTGGCTCGGCGAGCAGATCACCGAGCGCGGCATCGGCAACGGCATTTCGCTCATCATCTTCGCCGGTATCGCCGCCGGATTTCCGCAGGCGGTGGGCGGCACGCTCGAGCTGGTGCGCACCGGCGCGTTTTCGATTCTGACCGCGCTCATCATCGGCACGCTGGTGGTGGGTGTCACCGCGTTCGTGTGTTTCGTCGAGCGTGGCCAGAGGAAGATTCTGGTGAATTATGCCAAGCGCCAGGTCGGCCGCAAGCTTTACGGCGGGCAGACCTCGCACCTGCCGCTCAAGCTCAACATGTCGGGGGTGATTCCGCCGATCTTCGCATCAAGTATCATCCTGTTCCCGGCGACGCTCACCGGCTGGTTCGGCTCGGGCGAGGGATTCACCTGGCTCAAGGACATCGCGGCTACCCTGCATCCCGGACAACCTATCTACACGATGCTGTACGCCTCGGCGATCATCTTCTTCTGCTTTTTCTATACCGCGCTGGTGTTCAATCCGAAGGAAACCGCGGACAACCTGAAGAAGAGCGGCGCTTTCGTGCCGGGCATCCGGCCGGGCGACCAGACCGCGCGCTACATCGAGAAGATCACGTTGCGGCTCACGCTCACGGGCGCGATTTACGTGACGCTGGTGTGTCTGCTGCCGGAGTTTCTGATCGTGTGGAAGAACGTGCCGTTCTATTTCGGCGGGACGTCACTCCTCATCATCGTGGTCGTGACGATGGATTTCATGGCCCAGGTGCAGGCCTACGTCATGTCGCACCAGTACGAGAGCCTGCTCAAGAAGGCCAATTTCAAGGGCGGTGTGTTTCCGACACGGTAATGGCGAAAGAAGAAACGATACAGATGCAGGGCGAGGTGGTGGAGAACCTGCCCAATGCAACATTCAGGGTAAAACTGGAAAACGGTCACGTAGTGCTCGGGCACATTTCCGGCAAGATGCGCATGCACTACATCCGGATACTTCCGGGCGACAAGGTCACGGTGGAGCTGACGCCGTACGACCTCACGCGCGGCCGCATCGTGTTCCGGGCGAAGTAAAGAGAGCGTGAAACGTGAATAGTGAAAAGTGAAACGTTGCATCCCGGAACCTAACCCGATGGACAGACTCTTTACGTTTCACATTTCACCTTTCACTCACTTACAAGGAAGCAATCATGAAAGTGCAAGCATCGGTGAAACGCATGTGCCGCAACTGCAAGATCGTCAAGCGCAAAGGCGTGGTGCGGGTGATCTGCAAGAATCCCCGTCACAAGCAGCGCCAGGGCTGATTTCGAATTGAAAATTAACTGGTTAGGCGTTAAAATTACAGGTTTTCCGTTCTTGGGGTAAGACATGGCGCGCATAGGCGGCGTAAACATTCCGAATCATCAGCATGCGGAAATCGCGTTGACCGCGATTTACGGTATCGGCCGCAGCCGAGCGCGCGCAATCTGCGCCGCAGCCGGCGTGGGCTCGTCCAGCAAGATCAAGGATCTGTCCGATTCCGAGATGGACAAGCTGCGCGAGCATGTCACCAAGTATGCGGTCGAAGGCGATTTGCGCCGCGAAGTGTCGATGAACATCAAGCGGCTGATCGATCTCGGTACCTGGCGTGGCAAGCGCCACCGCGCCGGACTGCCGGTGCGCGGCCAGCGCACCCGCACCAACGCCCGCACCCGCAAGGGTCCGCGCAAGAGCGCGGTCAAGGTAATGAAAGCAGTTACAGTTTAAAGGTAATCCGACATGGCAAAAGCAAGCACCCGGGTGCGCAAGAAGGTCAAGAAGAATGTGGCGGAAGGCATCGCCCACGTTCACGCGTCCTTCAACAACACCATCGTGACCATCACCGACCGCCAGGGCAACGCGCTGGCGTGGGCGACCTGCGGCAGCAACGGCTTCAAGGGCTCGCGCAAGTCGACGCCGTTCGCCGCGCAGGTGGCGGCCGAGAAAGCCGGCAAGCTCGCACAGGAGTGCGGCGTCAAGAACATCGAGGTGCGCATCAAGGGCCCGGGGCCGGGCCGCGAATCCGCGGTGAGGGCGCTCAACGCCGTCGGCTTCAAGATCACCAGCATCGCGGACGTGACCCCGGTGCCGCACAACGGCTGCCGTCCGCCGAAAAAGCGCCGTATCTAAGAGGGAGAACCGACCGTGGCAAGGAATCTCGACGCAAAATGCCGGCAGTGCCGCCGCGAAGGCGAGAAACTGTTCCTGAAAGGCGAAAAGTGCTTCACCGACAAGTGCGCGATCGAACGCCGCAACTATCCGCCGGGGCAGCACGGCCAGAAAAACACGCGTCTCTCCGGTTATGGCGTGCAACTGCGTGAAAAGCAGAAAGTGCGCCGCATCTTCGGTCTGCTCGAGCGCCAGTTCCGCAAGACCTATCATGCCGCCGAGCAGAGCAAAGGCATCACCGGCGAGGCCCTGCTGCAGGCGCTGGAATCCCGGCTCGACTCGGTGACCTATCGGATGGGTTTCGGCGCCTCGCGCACCGAAGCGCGCCAGATCGTGCGCCACAACGGCATCCTGGTCAACGGCAAGCGCGTCAACATCCCGTCGTTCCAGTGCCGTCCGGGCGACGTGATCGAGGTCGCGCAGCCCGCCAAGGACCAGCTGCGCATCAAGGGCGCCGCCGAAGCGGCGGAGTCCCGCGGCTTCCCCGAGTGGGTCGAAGTCGACGCCAAGGCACTCAAAGGCACGTTCAAGGCGCGTCCGCAGCGCTCCGAACTGCCGTCAACGATCAACGAGTCGCTCGTAGTCGAGCTCTACTCGAAGTAATTTCCGAGAGGTATTTGAGCCATGCAAAGCAGTGCGTTCCTTAAGCCTCGCATCATCGACGTACAGAACATCTCGCCGTACCACGCCAAGCTCACGATGGAACCATTCGAGCGCGGTTACGGCCACACGCTCGGCAATGCACTCCGCCGCACGCTGTTGTCGTCGATGCCAGGGTATGCCGCGACCGAAGTCAAGATCAGCGGCGTGTTGCACGAATACTCGACGCTCGACGGCGTGCAGGAAGACGTGGTGGACATCCTGCTCAATCTCAAGGGCATCGTGCTGAAGCTGCACAACCGCGGGGAAGCTCTGCTCACGCTCAAGAAAGCGGGCGAGGGCGTCGTGACCGCGGGGGACATCGAGCCGATGCACGACGTCGAAATCGTCAATCCCGACCATGTGATCGCGCATCTCGCCTCCGGCGGCAAGCTCGACATGCAGATCAAGATCGAGCCGGGCCGCGGTTACATCGCGGCAACCAGCCGCAAGATGGTGGGGGAGGAAGGCCGCAGCGTCGGCGCCATCCTGCTCGACGCTTCGTTCAGCCCGGTACGCCGCGTCAGCTACGCGGTCGAGTCCGCGCGCGTCGAGCAGCGCACCGACCTCGACAAGCTCATCATGGACATCGAGACCAACGGCGCGATCGAACCGGAAGAGGCGGTACGCTACGCCGCGCGGGTACTGGTCGAGCAGCTGTCGGTGTTCGCCGATCTGAAGGGCATGCCGGCGCAGATCGAGGAAAAGAAAGCGACGCAGATCGATCCGATTCTGCTGCGTCCCGTGGACGACCTCGAACTCACCGTGCGCTCGGCGAACTGCCTCAAGGCGGAGAACATCTACTACATCGGCGACCTCATCCAGCGCACCGAGACCGAACTCCTGAAGACGCCGAACCTCGGCCGCAAGTCGCTCAACGAGATCAAGGAAGTGCTCGCCTCGCGCGGCCTCACGCTGGGCATGAAACTCGAGAACTGGCCGCCAGCGGGGCTGGAGAAAGTCTAAAAGCAACGATGAACGCGGAACGCGGAACGATGAACCGGGAAAGGGCCATGCTGTGCCTCTTGTTCATTGTTCATCATTCATCGTTCATCGTTCAGTGAGGAACGAACAATGCGTCACCGCCACGGTTTACGTAAACTTAATCGCACCAGCAGCCATCGCCTGGCGATGCTGCGCAACATGACCAATTCCCTCCTGCGGCACGAGGTGATCAAGACCACGCTGCCCAAGGCAAAGGAACTGCGCCGCGTGGTCGAGCCGATCATCACGCTCGGCAAGAAGCCGTCGCTCGCCAACCGCCGGCTGGCGTTCGATCGCCTGCGCGACCGCGACATCGTGGTCAAGCTCTTTGCCGAGCTCGGCCCGCGCTACGCCAAGAGGAACGGCGGCTATCTGCGGATCCTCAAATTCGGCTTCCGCAAGGGAGATAACGCGCCCATGGCGGTGGTCGAGTTGATGGACCGTCCGGAGCTTACCGACCAGCCGAAAACGAAGGAAAGCAGGAAAGGCGACAGGAAGGAGACGCCGGCCCAGGCTGCAGCCTAGCCCGCACCTGTTTCAGGAAGAAGCCGGCCTCGCGCCGGCTTTTTTGCTCTTGCTGTTCAAAAGCATAAACGCGAAGGATTGAAGGGAGGATAGGCGATAGGAGAAAGGCGCAAAGCCTCTCGTCGGTCACGCCTCTCTCCTCTCTCCTTTCGCCTTTCCATAAATGCAGTCTTGGCGTCTTGGCGGTTCAAGGGTTTAGAATTCCCGCATGCTGAACGACCTGGAACTTACCGGCCGCGCCCGCACGCACGTCGTGCAGCGCGACGATCTCAAGGCGGCGCTGCAGCACAATATCGTCGAGCCGTTTCTCGCGATGAAGGACGCCGCGGCGCGCGACGGCATCGCCATTGAAATCGTAAGTGCGTTCCGCGATTTCGAGGCTCAGCAGAGAATCTGGGACCGGAAGTACCGCGGCGAGCGGCCGCTCCACGACGCGCACGGCAACGTGACGGAGCACGCGAAGCTGAGCGGCGCGGCGTTGATTGACGCCATCATGTGCTGGAGCGCGGTGCCGGGCGGCAGCCGCCATCACTGGGGGAGCGAGATCGACGTGATCGATCGCGCTGCCGTCCCGGAAGGCTACCGCGTGCGCCTGCAGCCCGAGGAAACACAGCCGGGCGGCGTGTTCCATCGGCTGCATCAGTGGCTCGACGAGAACATGGCCCGTTACGGGTTCTTTCGGCCCTATCGCACCTATCGCGGCGGTGTGTATCCCGAGCCCTGGCACCTGAGCTACGCGCCGGTTTCAACCGTCGCCCTGCAACTGCTGACCGCGGAGCTGTTCGAGCAGGCGGTGCGCGCAAGCGATATCCTCGGCAAGGAACTGGTGCTGTCGCGCAGCGCCGGGATCTACCGCCAGTACGTGGCCAACGTCGATGCGCCTGAATTTCCAGGGCGGCAAGCGACGGCATAGCACATGAGCATTTATCTCTTCACCGATTTCGGCAGCGGCGACCTTTACGTGGGGCAGGTGAAGGCGGTGCTGCATCAGTACGCCCCGAGCGCGCACGTCGTGGATCTGCTGCACGAGGCGCCGGCGTTCAACGTGAAGGCTGGCGCCTACCTGCTGGCGGCGCTCGCCGAGCGCATCCCGGCGCCCAGCGTCACGCTCGCCGTCGTCGACCCGGGTGTCGGGAGCGCGCGTGAGCCTGTCATCGTGCTTGCCGACGGCAAATGGTTCGTCGGTCCCGACAACGGGCTGTTGTCGGTGGTGCTGGCGCGTGCGCAGGCGGCGCGGGTGTTCCCGATCACCTGGCGCCCGGATATATCATCGGCGTCGTTTCACGGCCGCGACCTCTTCGCACCGTTCGCGGGCATGCTGGCGAGCGGCGCTCTCGATGCCGGGCAACTCGAGCAGAAGACCGGGCTCGACGTGAGCCTGGACGGTGATGATCTTGCGGAGGTGATCTACATCGATCACTATGGCAACGCGTTTACCGGGCTGCGTGCGGGCAGCGTCGCACGCGACGCACGGGTCGTGACGGGAGATC
>Ga0156176_1274_pt1 | contig 16398 bp, 16 predicted proteins | sample RifCSPlowO2_12_FD_107829 | JGI IMG/M metagenome (GOLD analysis project Ga0156176, IMG submission 107829) | Betaproteobacteria bacterium RIFCSPLOWO2_12_FULL_62_58
GATTCGTTAATTCGGCATGCATTCTTTTGCGACCCTCGACATCGAGAAACTGCCCCGTGATGTCGATGCCCTTCTGGGCGTAATTACCGATCTGCATAACGTACCAAGCTCACCGGCGCGCCCGGTGATGCTGATGAACAAGGGAGTTGCGTCGCGCTGCGCTTACGCATCCCGAAACCCCTGCTCAGCGCGTCCGGTGCGGCGCGCAGTTAGGTCTCGAGAGGGGCCATTCAACCGTTGGTGTGGCACCGCCGATTCAGCGCACAGCGTCAACAACGCTTCACTTTTTAGCAGATTTTCTCGTGACATTCTGTAATCGTTGGTAAGCATTTGTGGCTCGCGCAGCTCACAACATACCGATGTCATGGCGCCTATCGGGACCTAACTTCCAATAGTTTGGAAAAGTGCAGGATAGCATGGCAGCCCTCCTGGCTTGGATCTCTCAACCTGCCGCTGAATCAGAGTGTTACGATGCTGCATGGATATTAAGTCCTTGCATATTCGGCAGAGCACGGATCAACTTTTTGATTGCCCGGTGATTTCTGCGCGATGACCGAAAAAGCCCGAGCTCCGCGACCAGCCGCACGCGGCAATTGCTCAGTGTTTGGGCGAGTGTGACTTTTCTTGTGCAGCCGCGTCGAACGAGCCGTCACTCCCTTGCATATCATGAGCTTTTAATTTCCCTTGCGTCCTTAGCACTTCCTTCGTGTCCTTCGCGTTTCAGTTTTTAGCTTCCGCCCGCGGCGCGATCAAGCCCTCTTTCTCCAGCAGTGGATAGATGCCGCCGGCCTTGAGCAGGTCGAGGAGCTCGGGCGGCAGGCCGATCGCGGGGAGCGTCTTGCCGGTGGTCACGTTGCGCACGCTGCAGGCGTCGAAATCGACCTCGGCAATATCGCCTTCTGTAAATGTGTCGAACACGCCACGGCATTCCATGGCGGGAAAGGCAAAGTTCACGCAGTTGCGAAAAAATAGTCCGTTGATCGAGTGCGCGATGAGACAGCCCAGGCCGAGGTTCTTGAGCGAACGGGCCGCGGGACGACTCGAGCCCATGCCGAAGTTCTTGCCACCGACGATAATGTCTCCCGGCTGCACCTGGTCGACCCAGCCGGGCCGGTTGGCGTGAAACACGAAGCGCGTCTGCTCCTGCGGCGTGAGATAAAACGCCTGGATCGGCAGGATCAGGTCGGTGTTGATGTTGTCTCCGAATTTCCAAACTCTCGCCCGAAACTTCATTTACTACCTCGTCAAAAAAGGCGAACCACAAAGGACACGAAGTTTCTCGAAATATGATCTCTTGAGTCTTTGTCTTGCTTTTCCTTTGTGTCCTTCGTGTCCTTCGTGGTTAAAGATCTTGGTTTCCTTGGCGCCCTTGGCGTACCCCTCAAGGGGGTATTGAAAAGAATCTTGGCGGTTTAATGCAAGAACTCCCGGGGATCGGTGATCACGCCGCGGATCGCCGAGGCCGCGACCGTCGCCGGCGAGCCCATGAAGATACGCGCGCTCGGGTCGCCCATGCGGCCCTTGAAGTTGCGCGTGGTCGCGGTGATGCAGGTCTCGTTCGGACCCAGGACGCCCATATGTCCCCCGCCGCACGCGCCGCAGGTCGCGGGTGTCACCACCGCGCCGGCTTCGACCAGCGTAGTGATGATACCGCGCCGCGCCGCCTCACGATAAATGTTCTGCGAACCCGGCGTCACGATGAAGCGCACTTTGGATGATACCTGCCGCCCTTCGAGCACTTTGGCCACCAGCGTCAGGTCGTCGAGCGTGCCGTTGGCGCAGGATCCGACGAAGGCCTGATCGATCGCTGTGCCCACCGCGTCCGCAACAGGGCGCGAGTTCTCGATCACCGTGTCGGGGAAGGCGACCAAAGGCTCAAGCCGGGAGACATCGACCTTGCGCACCACCGCGTACTTGGCGTCCTGGTCCGGGTAAACGGGTTCGAACGGGGCCGGATTGCGTGTACGCACCCACTCGAGCATGACTGCGTCGGGCTCGAACGTAGCGAATTCCGCCGACAGCTCCGCCGACATGGTGGTGAGCGTCTTGCGCGCGTTGATGCTCAAGTCCGCGATGCCGGGCCCGCCGTACTCGACATTCATCGTCGCGTGGTCGCCATACTGGCCCGCGATCTGCAGAAACGCGTCCTTCATCGTCACCGCGAGCGGGACCTTGCCTTCCAATTCGTAGCGCACGGTTTCGCCGACGCGGAACCAGGTCTCGCCCTTGATCGCGGCATACACCACGTCCGGCCCGCCGACGCCGCGCGCGACACAGTTGAACACCCCCGCGCTGCAGGTGTGCGAATCGCTGCACAAGAGTACCGTGCCCGGCAGCGCGTAGCCGTGATCCGCAACCAGCTGGTGGCTGATGCCCTGCTTGTAGCCGACATCATGGAAACGCGGGATGCCAAACTTCTCCACGAACTGGCGCGCAGTGCGATGCGCCCCCGCGCTCGCCTGGGTCGCCGCCGGCACGCGGTGATCGAGCACGACGATGAGGCGATCCTTGTCCTTGATCTTGAGAATGTCGCGCCATTGGCTCGGCATGAAGTTGTTGTCGAACAGGATCACGGTATCGACCTCGACCGTCACCAGATCGCCCGGCCCGACCTTGGTCCGGCCGCTTTTCTTCGCCAGGATCTTTTCTGCAATCGTCATACCCATCGCTGCACCTCTGACATTTGAGTCGTCGCGCACGACCCGCCGCGGCTGCGCGCTCACGCACAGGTTTACCTGCCCGTCTCCGCCTTCAAGCCGATCGCCGTGATGAGCTTGCCCCACTTGGCGATCTCGCCGCGCAGATGCTCCGCGAACTGCTCGGGCGTGCCGCCCGCAACCTCGCCGCCCAGCGCCGCCAACCGCTCGCGCACATCGCCGCTGCCCAACCCTTTCACGATTTCCGCGTTGAGGCGCACCACGACCTCTCGCGGCGCGCCTGCCGGCGCGAGCACTCCGAACCAGCCGCTCACTTCGTAGCCGGGCACACCGGATTCGCTCACTGTCGGCAGCTCCGGCGCCAAGGTGGAGCGCTTGGCGCTCGTCACAGCGAGCGCTTTCATTTTGCCTGAGCGCACGTGCGGCATCAGCGTGCTGAGGTCGCCCGACAATAACTGAACCTGACCGCTGATCAGATCCGTCGAGGCGGGCGCAACGCCCTTGTACGGCACGTGCACGATGTTCAAGCCCGCCATCGCTTTGAACAACTCTGTGGCCAGATGAGTGGTCGAGCCGCCGCCCGGCGACGCATAGTTAAGCTGCCCGGGTCGGGACTTTGCGAGCGCGATCAGCTCCCTGACGGATTTCACGGGCAGCGCCGGGTGAACCACCATGAGAAACGGCATTATCGTGACGAGCGCAACGGGCGCGAAGTCGCGGAGCGGATCATACGGCAATTTCGAATGCAAACCGGGATTGATCGCGAGCGGGCCGTTGCTGCCCATCAGCAGCGTGTAGCCGTCTCCGGCGCTTTTGGCGGCGAGTTCGGTGCCGATGATCCCGGCCGCACCTGCGCGGTTGTCGACCACGACCTGCTGTCCGAGCTGTTCGCCCAGCTTCTGCCCAACGGTGCGGGCGACGATGTCGGTACCCCCGCCCGCGGCGAAGGGCACAACGAGCCGGATGGCGCGCGTCGGGTACGGCTGCGTCGCGGCAAGCGTACTGCCAGCGGTAAGCAGCGAGAGAAGCAAGAGGGCCAGCGCGGAACGATGAACGCGTTCCGCATTCATCAATGTCCTTAGTCCTCTCCCCTCTCTCCTCACGCCTCACCCCTCACGCCTCTCTCCTCTCTCCTCTCTCCTCTCTCCTCTCACCTCTCACCTCTCTTGCCTCTAGACCGCGCGCCCGGCACGATGTCCTTCTGCGATTGCGTTCCCGAGCCGGCGCGGCGCATAAGCGTCGCCGATCACGCGCACGTCGGCGATCCCCGCATCACGCAGTTCCTGCGCGATGCGGTCGTTCACCTGCTGCGCGCCGATCCATACGACTTCGCCGATGCCGTCAAGCCGTTCCTCGCGCTGCGCGTTGTAGTAATGCCGCAGGACCACCGCTCCCGCCTCGATGCGATCCACGTGCATGTTGGTGCGGAAACTCACTCCGAATCGATCGAGCGCGCGCAGCGTGCTGATGCGTGTGGCTTCCGGCAGCTCTCGCAACGGCTCGAGAAAACGCGTGACGTGAATCACCTTGCAGCCACGGCGCGCCAGTTCCTCAGTCATGCACGCCGCCCAGAAATAGCCGTCCTCGTCCATCACCAGCACCGTCGCGCCCGCCGGCTGCCGGCTGAAAGTGTTGACCGGCACCGAGCCATCCCCCGTCACCGGGGGTGCGTACACCCTCGCACCCGTTGCAACGATCACGGCATCCGGCTGTTCTGCCACGACCCGATCGCGCGTTGCCTCGGTCGCCATCCGCACATCCACGCCGAGTTTCGTCACCTGCCGCAACAGAAAGTCGATGACATTGCTCGATTCGTGATACGGCTGAAAGTGGCGCGCTGCGGCAAGTTTGCCGCCGAGCTGCTTGCTCTTCTCGAACACGGTCACGCGGTGTCCCCGTTCCGCCGCGATGCGCGCCGCTTCCAGTCCACCCGGCCCGCCGCCCACCACGACGACACGCTTCACGCGCTCGGCCCGTGTGATGGACGGGAGTTCCTTCTCGAAACCCACAGTCGCGTTGACGGTGCAACCAAGCGGCTTGTTGAGGACCACGCCGCTCCAGCAGCGATTGCAGCCGATGCAGGGCACGAGGTCGTCCGTTTTTCCCTGCTGCGCCTTCTGCGGCCACTCCGGATCCGCGATCAACGCGCGGCACAAGCCGATGATGTCGGCCTTCCCCGCCGCGACGATGGCCTCGCCTTCGTCAGGCGTGCGGATCCGCGAACTCGTCACTACCGGCAGGGACGGCACGGCTGCCTTGATCCGCGCGTGGAGATCAACGAACGCCAGCGCAGGATAGTGACTGTCGGGCAGGTGGGTGTCGAGCGTGTTGAAATTGCCCTGCGCGAGAGAGAGATAATCGATGCTTCCCAAGGAAGCGAGGCGGCGCGCGGCTTCCTCGCTTTCCTCGACCGTGATACCGCCCGGGGTGAATTCATCTACTCCCATGCGGTAGCCGACGATGACATCACTCCCTACCCTGTCCCGCACCGAAGCAATGATCTCGCGCGCGAAGCGCAAGCGGTTGTCGAGACTGCCGCCGTACTCATCCTGGCGCTTGTTGCTGAAGAGCGAGACGAACTCCTGGATCAGATGCCCCTGCGCACCATGAATCTCGACACCGTCGCACCCCGCCTCCCGGGCGTTGAGCGCCGCCGTGGCAAAGCCCTTCACCACATCGGCGATCTCCGCTTTCGTCATCTCATGTGGGATGCCGCCGCTGTGCGGACAGGCAAGCGCCGACGGCGCCCACAAGGTCGGAATCTCGTTTGCGTGATGTTGGCGTCCGCCGTGGTTCAACTGCGCGATGAAAATCGCCCCTTCCGCCCGAGTCGCCTCGGCCACGCGCGCGAGGCTCGGCACGATCTCCTTCCGGTAGAGCAGCATCGCATGGTCGCGCCCGGCATTGCTGGGATGGACGCGCATGGATTCGGTGACGATGATGCCGGCGCCGCCGCGGGCAATCCGGCGATACAACGCGACCGTGCGCTCGGTCGCCACGCCATCCTCACCGGTATTCGTGGTGGTGGCAAGCCGCATGATGCGATTGCGCGCCTCGCGCCTGCCGATGCGGATCGGTTCGAATAAGCGCGGGAAATTGGGATTCATCGTTGCCGGCCTATTGAGTTTTGCATGAGTAGCTGTTTGTCAGTCGATTATGCAAGGACCAATAAGATCGTCCACAGCCTAAGCTCACGCGGCGAACTGCTTTTCGAGCCGCTCGAGCTCGTTGAGCCCCATCAGCTCGTTCAATTCGCCGAACGACACCAGCAGATCGGGCCGGTCGACAACGTTGTTTTTCTCCACCAGATCCTCCGTGAATACCTGCATCGCGTTCATCATGCCTTTCAGCGCGGCGGCCGAAAGCAGCCTCGGATATGACACCTGCGCCACGCCCATTTCTTCAAGCTGCTTTGGCGAGAGCAGCGGGGTCGTCGGCCGCGATCGGATGCCGAGCCCCATGTTGACTGACAATGGCTTCGGCACGTTCCTTGCGACGCGCTCGATATCCTTGGCCGAGAGCAACGCATCGGCGAACAGGCAGTCGGCGCCGGCTTCGGCGTACATATTGAGCCGGCGAATCGCTTCCTCCACGCCGAGCGGCGCGACGGCATCGGTACGCGCCTTGATCACAAAGTCGGGGGCGCGCCGTGCCGCCACCGCCGCCTTGATCTTCTGCACCATCTCCTCTGCCGGAATCACCGCCTTGCCGGCCATGTGGCCGCAACGCTTGGGCCACACCTGGTCCTCGATCATGACCGCCGCAAGCCCTGCGTCCTCGAAACCGCGCACGGTGAAATGTACGTTGAGCGCGTTGCCGTAGCCGGTGTCGGCATCGCCCTGCAACAGCAGGTCGCAGCACGCGGCGAGCTGGTGGCAGGCGCTCACGTTATCGCCGTAACCCATGACGCCGCGGTCGGCCCAGCCGAGATGGCTTTCCGATACGCCGGCGCCGGAAATGCTCCCCGTCTTGAAGCCCATTTTCTGCACCAGGCGCGCACTATAGCCGTCGTAGATGCCGGGCGTAATCAGGATTTTGGGTGAATGGATCAGCTCCTTGAGCTGGCGGCCTTTGCTGGCCATCGGGCGCCTCCCGTCGTGATGTTCAATTGAAGGTTGAATCTTATCACTCCCCCGCGACACATCGATGCGCGGCGCAATGCCGTAAAATTCCAACTCAACGCCCAGGGAGAAAACCGTGAGCAACAGCAGACTGCCTCTGGCGATGGCCATACTGGTCATGGCAAGCAGTTTGGCAGCCCAAACTTACCCGACGAGGCCGATTCGGCTGCTCGTGCCGAGCACGCCGGGCGGGAGCGTGGACACCATCGCACGCACGGTCGGGCCGCGGCTCGCGGAACGGTGGAGCCAACAGGTGATCGTCGACAACCGTCCCGGCGCGGGGGGCGCGATCGCCGGCGAGCTCGTGGCGCGCGCCGCGCCCGATGGCTACACCCTGCTGATCGGCACCGTCGCCTCGCTTGCTTCCAACGTCAGCCTGCAAAAACGCGTGCCGTACGATCCAGCGAAAGATTTCTCGCCGGTCACGCTGCTCGCAACCCAGAACCTCATGTTGCTCATCCACCCCTCGATTCCGGCGAAATCGGTGAAGGAGCTCGTTGCGCTGGCGAAGAGCAAGCCCGGTCATCTTTCCTTCGCCTCAGCGGGCACCGGCGCGGGCGGCCATCTCTCGGGGGAACTCTTCAAGATGCTCGCTGGCATCGACATGCTGCACGTGCCCTACAAGGGTGTGGCGCCCGCGCTGGTCGACGTCATCAGCGGTCAGGTGTCGATGACTTTCCCGAGCATCCTCTCATCTCTGCCACACTACCGCTCGAACAAGCTGCGGGGGCTGGCGGTCACCGGCGCGAAGCGTTCCGCAGCCGTGCCCGAACTGCCGACGATGCAGGAAGCGGGACTGAAGGGCTACGAGTCCGCCACCTGGTACGGCATCGTCGCGCCGGCCCAGACGCCTGCCGATGTCATCAACACGCTGAACACCGAATTGGTGGCGATTATCCGGCAACCGGAGGTACGCCAGCGGCTGTCGAACGAGGGCGCCGACCCGGTCGGAAGCTCAGCCGCCGAGTTCGGCGCGCACATCCGCTCCGAAATCGAGAAGTGGCGGAAAGTCATCCGGGCTGCCGGGATAGAACCTAGCTGAGCCCGGATGAGTGACGGGTGATGAGTGACGAAAGGACGTTCAAAGTTCCGAGTTCAAAGTTCAATGTTGCACATAAAGGGGGCGCGCACCTTTTTCTCTCATTGCCCCATCTCAAAAATGTGTGCGTCCCCTTTATGAGGCCGCCTTCTTGGCGATGATCAAACAGCGCGGGATGAGCCCGGCTTGCGGCTCGCCCCGATCGGAATCGCGAGGCTGTGAGACCGCAGCATAACGGTTGGTAACGGTCCGACAGCGCTGGCTGCGGCAATCAGCGTGTTGCGATCCGCGCGCGACAACAAGGCAAGATCGCCTCCCTCGAAATAGACCAACGCCTTCAGAGCGGCCGCCGGCTGAAACGACTTTCCGAACATCGCGCGGGCGGCCGCGAGCCCCTGCGCCATCGACCGACCGGCCCGTATCATCGCAACAATGTCCTCGTAGTCCTTCTTCTCCGGCCGTTGAAGAATGACTTTGAGTTTGTGTGCCATCAAGTCATCGAGGGATGCCACTTCGAGCACGCCGTCCCGGGTGAGCAATGGATCACCGACCCGCCCGAACGTCAACCCGCCAAAAAACGACAGCTTGACCGCTCCCACGCTGCTGCGCGGCGCGGCGGGCGCCAGAACCACGAGAGTGTCTCTTGCATCCTGCAGCGTCGTGGCCGCACGCATGAACGGGAATGTGGCGCGTATCAGGTCCTTGTCCAGGGGCCGATCGTGAAAAAAGTCGAAATCCACCGAGCGGCGATGACCGAGATGGAGCGAGATCGCGGTCCCGCCATAGAGCACGAAACCGAGATCGACGCTCGGACGCAGTTCCGGCCACAGCCGCCTCTGCCCGGGCGGCAGCTTTGCGAGCCTTAGAGCGATCGTGGCAATCACCGGATCGCCCGCGTCGGCAGCGGCGGCACGCGACCCGGGCGCGCGAGACCCAGCCGGTAATGCCAATACGTCCAGGACGGCGCTGAGAAACGCCCCGGCTCCGCTTGACGGAGCGCGGCGGCAAGTGTTTCACGGCCGAGCGCCGATTCAAGCCGAACCGCGTCGTCGTAGTCGCCAAGTTCCATGACCTGTGATACCACCAGATGCGGTCGTGCCAGCGCCTCGCCCGGCGAGAGCCACCACACGTACTTACTGGCCAACCGGCGCAGGAATGCAGTCGCAGGCGAAGATCGCCGTTTCTTTGGCCGCCCCGCGGCGCGCCTGACGATCGCCGTGCCGACGGGGATCGCCCAATGATGGCCGATTCGCCGCGCGCCCGGGACGCGCCCAGCGGCAAGAAGCTGCAAAACTCGCGCTCGGGTGACACCCTCGCGCGCGGCGAACTGCGACACGGAAAGAAGCTGCTCCACGGCGTTGCGGGCGGCGGCAATCATTCAGCCATTCTACCAGTAATCCCTTCTCATGTGATAAGAGATTACTTCGCCCGTGCCGCTGGCATCGCTCCATCTTGAAACGCGTGACCCGTAATGGGTGAAAAGGAAAGTTGACAGTCAGCAGTGGTGAGTCATCAGTCGTCAGTCATCGGTAGCTTCCAACTGCTCACTGCAAACTGCATACAGTCTTGTCCAACATGGTATGAGTCTGAACCGGCTAAGTGAAGTCGGAGTGACATTTCCAAGATGCGGAAAAGTCACTCTGACCCTGAGATCGATAGCGCCATAAAGGCGCGACGAGCATGAGTGCGGCCTTGCCTCGACTAAAATGGCCATTTATAATCGTGAAATGGACATTTCGGTCACCGAGTTCAAGCATCGCTGCCTGGAGATCATCCGCCGCGTCGAAAAGACCGGCTATCCCGTCGCGATCACGCGTCGCGGCAAGATCGTCGCGCGCCTGCAGCCTCCGCCGACGGCCAGGACGCAGGCCGGACTGAAGCCCTGGGAACAGCTGCGCGCGCTGGGCGGCCGGCTGCTTGCCGGGCCGGGCGAGTCCGTGCTGCGCGACGAGGACTTCGAGGCGTTGCGTTGAATGTCCTGCTCGACACCCATATCTGGATGTGGTGGCTGACGCCCGGCTCGCCCCTGACGCGTGTGGAGCGCAATGCGCTGGATGCCGCTGCCGAGCGGCGCGAGGTCAGTCTTGCGGCGATCAGCCTGTGGGAAGCGCAGATGCTGCATCGGAAAGGCCGCCTGGAGTTGCCGCTGCCTTTTGCCGAATGGCTCGTGCGCGCGGCAGACAGCCGGATAGTCTCGGTGATTCCACTCGATGTCGAGACCGTGCTGGCTCTCGATTCCCTGCCGCAATCCTTCCACGGCGATCCGGCCGACCGGCTGATCGTCGCTACAGCCAGGGGACACGCGTTGCCGCTCGCGACTCGCGACACGACGATACGCCGCTCACGTTTGGTCCGCCTCTGGAAACCCGATCAAGAAGCAGGGAGATCGTGAGGTCGAGGAACCGGGAGATCGTCAAATCGGGAGGTCGTGAGCTCGCGAGATCGACAAGTATTTCCCCTCTCACGCTCTCCCGCTCTCACGCCCTCACGTTAGTTTCATCCCTCATCCCTCCGCTCATCCCTATTGCTTGAAAAAGAAAACCCCTCCGGAGAGGGGTTCGAGCGGATCGCGGAGAGCGGAGCCGGAAAAACGTAAAGCTTTCCGAATCCGCCTCCAACCCTGCCTACATCATTTTTCAACTCGCCTATACTGTACGGAACCGTGGACATCGAAACACAAACGAAAGTGAGATAATCGATGCGTCTCTACCTCGTTCAGCATGGAGACTCCCTTCCAAAGGAAGTGGATACTGAGCGGCCGTTGAGCCCACAGGGGCGCAAGGACATCGAGGCACTGGCGGCCTTCCTCAAGGGGCGGGTGCGCGTGGCCCGCATCCTGCACAGCGGCAAGACGAGAGCCCGGCAGACTGCAGAGCTGCTTGCGCCTGCCGTTGCCGGGAGCCGGCCCCTTGAGACCATCTCCGGTATAGATCCGCTTGATTCACCCGAACACATCGCAACTCAGTTGCAGGATTGGAATGACGACACACTGATCGTTGGTCACCAGCCCTACATGGGCAAGCTGGTAGCGCGACTTGTGATTGGCTCCGAAGCGCACGGCGTTGTTGTCTTTCAGCCGGGCACCCTCGTCTGTCTCGAACGTGCGCCTGACGCACGCTGGGCGGTGACCGCGATGCTGCGCCCGGAACTGCTCGTTCAGCGCGGATAACTCGTCCGTCTTGAGCGTGGCCGGGATCACCACATCGTCGATCATCCATCCACGGGAATGATGGCGCCGGTAATGAAGTTGGAACCATCGGACGCGGGCACGACCGCGATGCCTTTCAGTTTGTCCGGACCTCCCGTGCGCCCGGGCGGATTCTCGCGATTGATGTTTTCGTTGTTTTTTTCGTAGACCGTCTGGTTGCGCGGGGATTCAGGGACCCAGCGAGTCAATTTTTTCGGTCTTGAAGTCGGCGGGCATGACGATCTCCAGTATTTCGAGGTCGTCGCTGTGACCGATTTCGCGGTGGCGGATGGATGGCGGCTGAAAGACGCAGGTTCCTTCCACCAGCCGCACCAGACCCTTTTCTTCATACTCGAACTCGATCCAGCCCTTCAGCACGTAAACCATCTGGAATGTCGTCCGGTGCACATGGGGTTCTCCCCCCGTGAACGGCGCCCCGGGGACGGCGCGCAGGTGCCACGCGACGACGCGCCCCTCCGTAGCCTTGTCGATATCGAGGTAGCGGTACTCCAGATACGAACGCAGGCCGCGTTCAAACTTTCCATCACGCAGATGGCTGACGGTGAAGCCCTTGGTGCTCATCGATCAATTCCCTTCCTAAGGTTTACGGTTTAAGGTTCAAAGTTCAAGGTTCAAAGTTCAAAGTTCAAGGTTCGAGGTTCGAGGTTTAAGGATTGAAACTTGAAACGCGGAACATTGAACTTGGAACTTGCAATTTGGCTCTTGAGACATGTCTCACTCCGGTTTGATGCCGGCGGCTTGCACGACCTTGCCCCACTTGGCGAGATCGTTGCGAATCTGCGATGCGAACTCCGCGGGGCTGCTGCCGATCGGTTCTGTGCCGAGGCTCGCCAGGCGTTCCTGCACTTCCGGCAGCTTCAGCGCCTTGATGATTTCGCCGTGCAGCTTGGTCACGATCTCGCGGGGAGTCTTGGCAGGCGCAAGAAAGCCGTACCATGAACCCGCCTCGAAGCCTTCGAGACCCGACTCGGAGAGCGTGGGCACATCAGGGATCGCGCCAGAACGTTTGAGCGCAGAGATCGCAAGCGGACGCAAGCGACCGGCGCGTACATGCGGAACAGAAGAAAACATTGAATCGTACGGCAGTTTGGCATAAAGCAGCGGGTTCATGGACAACGGGCCGGTGGTGCCGAGCAGCAGGGTGTAGCCGTCGGCCTGCGCCCTGGCTACGATCTCCGTGCCGATGATGTTCGAGGCGCCGGGGCGGTTGTCGACCACGAAGGTTTGCCCGAGACTCTTGCCGAGTTGTTGCCCGAAGAGTCGTGCGGTGATGTCAGCCCCGCCGCCCGCCGCGGCCGGCACGATTATTCGCACTGCCTTTCTCGGATAACCCGCCGCAGCATCCTGCGCCGCCGCCGGACCCGCCGAATGCAGCGCGAGCGCGAGACACCCGCCCACTAGGAGTTTGTCGGGCTTAACAGTCCGCACAGGCTGCTAAAGCAAAACCGGCCAACAACTCGGAGGAAAGTCCGGCCGAAGCGGTCGAACCGGGAGTAAAGAAGTGGTAAATTCTCATATCTTTCATCCTCCCACGTAATTTACTTGCTGCCGGTTTTGCATAAGGAGTTTGTCGAGACTAAGTCCGACAAACTCCTGGAGGTAGTATACGATAGAACAATTGAATACCGTATCTCGGCCCCGGGCGTCGCAGGCGCGGCGTCCGCAATCCAATCCCGCACAACCCGAAGGAGAACTCACTCATGCTGGCCGATGTGCCGTTTCTTGCCACGAACTCCGATGAGATCGAGTGGGACGACAATGTCACGCTGTTTCAACTGCCCACCGGGGCCCACAAGATTCATCCCAATCTCAAGATCAAGGTGTTGATGCGCGACGACAAGCAAGGGCAGGTCGCCGCCCTGGTCAAGTTTCCGCCGGGCTACGTCGAACCCGTGCATCAGCACGTCACGTCGCACTGCGTCGTCGTGCTTGAAGGCGAACAGCACGTCGCCGGCAAGGTTCTGAAAAAGGGCGACTTTCATTACGCTCCCCCCAACACACTCCACGGACCGTTCGAGTATCCGGTAGGAGGGATCGTCTTCGCGGTGTATCGCTTTCCCCCCGCCGCGCAGCAATAATCATGGCCAGGAAACCTGCCGCCGCGCAGCGCCTTGAAAGCGCTCCGCTGTTGATCCGGCGCATCGACGCGATCCCCGTCTCCATACCGCTCGTGCAGGCCGTCCTGATGGGCGGCGGCCAGAAATTCACGCATTCGGAATCGCTGATCGTGCGCGTCGAAGCGGTGAACGGACTCGTCGGCTGGGGCGAGGCCTCGGCCGCTCCGACCATGACGGGAGACTCGCTGGAGGGAATGGTCGCCGCGGTCGAACGTTATTTCGCCCCGTTACTGATCGGGCAGAACGCCCTCGATCTGGGTATGCTGGCGCGGCGGCTGGCGCATGCCGTGATCGGCAACACCGGGCCCAAAGCCGCATGCGACGTCGCGCTTCACGACCTGGTGGGAAAATATCTTGGCGTTCCGGTCAGCGCTCTCCTGGGCGGAAAGGCGCGCACCTCGGTCCTCGCCCTGACGCAGCTTGCCAATCCCGACGTCGAAAAAGACTTGGCCGAAGCCAAACAGAAAAAACGCGCGGGCTACGGATTCTTCAAGCTCAAGGTCGGCGTGAAACCGGTCGAAGAGGAGATTGCATCGGCCTACGCCCTGCGCAAAGCGCTGGGCCCCGAGGTGCTGCTGTGCGCTGACGCCAACATGGGCATGACGGCGGCAGAGGCGCGCAAGTATGTCGCCGGCGCCGCCGACGCCGGACTGCTGTTCCTCGAGCAGCCGTTGCGCGACAACGATCTCGCCGGCATGCTCGCCCTGGCGCGCATGAGTCCCGTTCCTCTGTGCGCGGATGAGTCGGCGCACAGCATCGAAGCCATCATCGACATGCAGCGGCAGGGCGCCATCGCGGGCGTCAACATCAAGACCATCAAGATGGGCGGACTTGTCGGGGCCATGCGGACGGCGGTGGTAAGTGATGCGCTGGGGCTCGCCGTCAACCTCGCCAGCAAGACCGGGGAGTCGAGCATCGGCGCCGCGGCCCTGGTGCACCTTGGCTACACGGTACCCAATCTCGACTGGGGCATTAACCTCACCAATCAATACCTCGCGACCGATCTCGTCAAGCAACCGCTGCGGCAGAAGGACGGCAGCTTTGAATGCCCGGCCGGTCCCGGCCTGGGCGTTGAAGTTGACGAGGGGGCGCTGCGCAGGTTCCGGGCGAAAAAACACTGAATGAAGCGGCCTGTCACGGTCTTGAGCGGTTTCCTGGGCAGCGGCAAGACCACGCTCCTCAATCACGTGCTGAAGGGGGATCACGGCCTGCGCATCGCGGTCATGGTCAACGATTTCGGCGAAGTGAACATCGACCAGGACCTGGTCGTCGGCCAGACGGGCGAGGTGCTCGAGTTGTCGGGCGGCTGCGTCTGCTGCACGATACGCGGCGACCTGCTGGAATCGGCGCGCTCGCTGCTGACGAGCGGCCGGGATTTCGACTACGTGATCATTGAGACATCGGGACTGGCCGAGCCCTCCAGCGTCGCGCAGACGTTTCTTGTGCCCGAACTCGAACAAAGCTTCAGGCTCGACGCCGTGATCACCGTGGTCGACAGCGCCAATGTGGAAACGTGGCTCGCGCGCGACCAGACTGCCACCGAGCAGATCAGGGTTGCGGATCTGCTCGTGATGAACAAGCTCGATCTGGTCACGCCGGAGGATGTCGACCGGCTTAGACCCCGGCTCGCCGGCATCAATCCCAATGCCCGGGTGCTGCCTTCGATCAATGGCAATGTCCCCACCAATCTGTTGCTCGACATCGACGCGCATCAACCCGCGCCGCCGGGAGGACAGGGTGCCGCGCACGACCATGCGACTCATAGTGCCGTGTTAAGCGTCGCGTTTGAGGATCACATCGAACTCGACTACGACCGCTTCGACGCGTTCCTTCAATCGTTACCCGAGGGCGTCTTCCGCGCGAAGGGAACGGTCGCGGTTCGCGGCTTGAAGCGCCGCGTCATCTTTCACCGGGTGGGTGGCCGCAACGTGCTCGACCAGGGCGCGCCGTGGAATGACGAACGCCGATCCTGCAAGGCAGTTTTTCTGGGTCAGGACTTCGATGCCGACCGGTTATTGGCGCAATTGCAGGCGTGCGCCGCGCGGCCTGCAAGTGGTAGTAAATCGGCGGCAGATTCTTCCCAGGCAGCGTGAGCTGCCGCCACCCGGCGTGCGCCAGGTTCCTGCCTACTTTTTCTCCTCGACCCGGCCGATCGCACTGATCACCTCGGCCAGCCGCTTCGCATCGCGGTCCCAGAACTTCTGGAACTCGGGCGCGTCGAGATAGTGGATCGGCGTGCTGAGCTTGGCCATGGTCGCCTTGAAGTCCGGATCTTCGACTGCCCTGCGCGCTGCGTCGCGCAACACTTTCATGGCCGCGTCCGGTGTCGCCGACGGTGCGAACAGTCCGACCCAGACGTAATACTCGATGTTATAGCCGAGTTCCATGAACGTCGGGACGTCCGGCAGCAAGTCGTGCCGTTTACCGCCCCATCCCGCCAGTCCACGCACTTTCCCGGCCTTGATGTGCGTGCTGAGCGCCGCCGGGCCGCCGGCCGTCATGTCGACATGACCGCCCAACAAAGCCGTAAGCGCGGGCCCGCCGCCGCTGGTGGGCACATGGCGCATCTTGAGCTTTTCCGCCTGCAGGAACATTTCGATCGGTATATGCAGCGCGCCGTATATCCCGGACGAGGAGAATACGAGCTGACCCTGGCGCTGCCTCACGTCCGCCACCAGTTCCTTGATGGATTTCCACGGGCTCTCGCTGCGGACGACAAGATACGTGGGATCCGTCCAGATCAGCGCGATCGGCGCGAGTTGGTCCAACGTGTACGCGGGCTTGCGGTCGAACAGTTTGTCGGCCTCCGGAACCATCGAGATCGTCGATGCGGTAATGAGCACGGTGTAGCCATCGGGTTTGGCGTTGGCCGCCACCGCCGTGCCGACCGCACCGACGGCCCCCGGCCGGTTTGAAATCGACACCGGCTGCCTGACGATTTTTTCCATCGCCGCCGCGAGCGGACGCGCAGTGAGGTCGACGAAGCCGCCCGGGGGAAACGGCACTACCATGGTGATCGGCCGGTTCGGGAACGGTTCCTGCGCACCCACCGCCGCAGGGAACGCGAGCAGCGATAACACCCATAGCAAGTTCCTGGTCATTGTCGTTCCTCCGTAATGCATTATCTAGAATTACGTCACCGCGTGACACCTAAGAGTAAATCGCGCGACGCAACCACCCCGTCCGCTTCGCGTCCACCCCTCCTTGAAAAAGGAGGGGAGACTTACTTTTCCCCTCCTGCCCGAGGAGGGGTGCC
>Ga0156176_1115_pt1 | contig 16378 bp, 18 predicted proteins | sample RifCSPlowO2_12_FD_107829 | JGI IMG/M metagenome (GOLD analysis project Ga0156176, IMG submission 107829) | Betaproteobacteria bacterium RIFCSPLOWO2_12_FULL_62_58
AACCTGCATTGAGGTCAACAAATAGGATCAGTGTAACTTTTCGATTCAACCGGTAAGCTGGTTGCGCGCGGGTCTGCCTCGTCTTGGCGGCCGCACGGCACATTTCAAAGCACGCTCAATCTCATCCTTAAACCGGTCGCTTCCCAGCGGCCAGCCGCTGTTGGCCGTATCTCGAATCTTGCCGCGCTCAAGACGACCGGGAAGAACCGCTACGCGTCACGGGTAGGGCTCGCTGAGCGTCCTTGAGCACTTCGGGATTCAGGACGTTTCGCGCATCGTAAATTTCGCCGCGAAGATAACTATGCGCGGCAAACCTGCGTAAGATACGCACTTCGGTGACAGAAGGAGTGAGTCATGTCCCGTCCGCACCCGGTATTGCGGATCACGGCAGCCGCCTGTATGGCCGCCTGGATCACCCAGCCCCTGTTCGCCGCGCCGGCCGACGCGGCTAAGGACTACCCCCGCAAGCCGATCCGCCTGATCGCGCCGTTCGTGGCGGGCGCCGGCAGCGACACCACCGCCCGCACCATCGCGCTCAAGGTCTCCGAGCATTGGGGGCAGCAGGTGGTCGTGGACAACCGGACGGGCGCCGCCGGGGCGATCGGCGTTGACATCACGGCGCAGGCGATTCCGGACGGCTACACGATCTGCGTGATCTCGGCATCGCACGCCGTGCTCTCCGCGACCAACACGACGCTCCCGTACGACCTCACGCGCGACTTGCAGGGCATCACCCAGGCGACGTCTCTGTTCTACGTTCTGACCGTGCCCGCGTCCTCTTCCGCAAAATCGGTGAAGGAATTCATCGCCTACGCCAGGGCAAACCCCGGCAAGCTCAATTTCGCTTCGTCGGGGGTGGGCTCGCTCCAGCACTTCTCCTGGGAGCTATTCAAACACATGACGGGCGTCCAGCTCACCCATGTGCCGTACAAGGGAGCCGCCGGCTCGCTCGTGGGCATGCTTGCGGGCGAGGTCCAGGCCGGGTTCTTTTCAATGTTCGGCGTGAGGCCGCACCTGACCTCCGGCCGCGTGCGTGTTCTTGCCATTACCGCCAGCAAGCGCTCGCCGCTGCTGCCGGAATATCCTACGGTCGCCGAGGAAGGCGTGCCGGGCTACGAAATCGATCAGTGGTACGGCTTCGTGACCTCGGCCAAGGTCCCACACGCGATCGTCGCCAAACTGAACGCGGCGATGGCAGTAGCGCTCAAGGCACCCGAGGTCGTGCAACGTCTCGGCGCGGACGGATCGACTCCGGTGGGCAGCAGTCCCGAGCAGTTCAGCGCGCACGTCAAATCCGAAATCGCCAGGTGGCGCAAGCTCGTCAAGGATGCGGGACTGTCGCTGAAGTGATTTGAAACAATCCGTTGCGTTGGTCCGACCCGGATGGCTGATGGCTATGTCGGCGAGAAGAGCGACGTCGTGGGCTCATTCAATCGTCTCGACCGCGGCGAAGATTACGTGCTGGACGAGTTGGTCGCGTGACAGCGCGCCGCGACCGGGCGATGCCTGCATTGCGGCCGTTTCGGGATATTGGAGGCGGCACTTCGAGCTCGGTGATGAAGAGCCGGATCAGGTCATCGAGATCCCGGCGCTCGCCAACGAAGCGGCAGCCGGCGCGGTTCGCGGGCTTGCCGTCAGGCAACAGGACCTTCGTGACGTGCCGCACCTCCATGTCGATAACCACTGGTTTTCGGTGCGGGCAAATGACGCGGGCCCGGCTGAAAACCGTGCCCGGGTCGATGCGGATATAGAGGTCGAATACGATCGCACCGAGGCCATCGCGACTGAGGTCCACCACCTGGGCGTCAAACGATATCGGTCCCCAGTCGATTTCGCATCTGAGCGGTACTTCGGGCGGCACGACGTACCGCGGCAGCGCTCTGCGCTGAAGAAGCAGAACCGCGGCTGGGTAGCTCAGGCGGAACGCCGACCCGCCTTCGTAGGTCACGGCATCGGGATTGGATGCGACAAATTCAAGGAGCGTGCCGCCATGGTTGCAGCGGAAAGTCACGGAACGGCAGGCAAGGAGTGCCTCGTTGTTGTGCTTGAACTCGCTGCAGGCGACCATGATCGCGTTGCCCTCGGGATCGGTGTGCAAAAGGCGCGAAAGGAAAAGCAACTCGCCCGCCTGCGGACACGCAGCCAGTAACCATCCCCGCTCGCGCACTTCGGCGAGAATGCGCTCGATCTCGATGCCCGAGCGCACGAGCAGCCTGCCCGTCGTCTCGAGGGGGCGTTTAGCGTCCGCGGACATGTGCAATGCCGTAAGCTGTGGTAAGGCCGTTAGCCGACTGGCTTCATCCTCTTCGCGGCCAGAGCCGCGCTGCGGCCTGCGAGGCATCCGAAGATGGCGCGGCTCGTATGCCCGGTGGAACCAGGATAGTTGAAATGGAACAGCCCGCCCACCATCTCGCCTGCGGCGTAAAGCCCGGCGATCGGGTGATGGTTGGTCTCAACGACTTGGCCCTCGGTCGCGATGCGCAGTCCGTCCTGCACGTTGGAGTTGAACGGAACGTCGCGCTTCACCGCCGCTTGAGCAATTCCCGTTCATTCATGGCATGCCTCCCGGCTATCGTGGCACATCCAATAGCATAGCACCATGCAGCCGATTTTCCGGTTTCGATATCGATAAATCGGGCCACGTAACCTAGTGACAGGGCCGGGGAAATCCCCCGCTCGCAAATAAACGGGCCAGGCTCAATTGCGTGCTAGGATTCCCGTCCGTGAGTTGAAGGATGAAGGCGGACGGATGAAGGATGACCTGGCGTCGGCTCTCATCTGCCAGGTCTCAGTCGACGAGTCACGAATCACCAGTCACGATTCATCAGTCACGATTGACCAGTCACGAATCACCAGTCATTCTTTTTAATACCCCCTTGAGGGGTACGCCTCAATCGATATTCGGGAGAAAAGATGAAAGCTGCCTACTTCATGAAAAACGGCGGGCCGGAGGTCATGCAATACGGCGAGGTTCCGGATCCGGTGGCCGGGCCGGGCCAAGTGCTCGTCGACGTTCATGCGGCAAGCGTGAACGGAGCCGACTGGAAGGTGCGCGCGGGCCACTATGCCCCGATCACCACCTTCCCCTACATTCCGGGACGGGATTTTTCCGGCGTGGTCAGCGCGCTCGGCGCCGGAGTGAGCGATCTCTCGGTCGGCGACGCGGTCTTCGGCGTCTGCGAGGTCAGCAGTGAAGCGTGTTACGCGGAGAAGGTTGCGATCAGGTCGGCTATCGTGGCGAGAAAGCCGGAGAGCCTTACGCACACCGAATGCGCAGCGCTGGGGTTGATCGGCCTCACCGCTCTCGTCTCGGTCGAGGACACGCTCAAACTGAAAGCCGGTGAAACGATACTCATCCAGGGCGGGGCGGGCGGCGTCGCCGGCTTCGCGGTACAGCTCGCCAAGCATATCGGGGCGCGCGTGATCACGACCGCGAGCGCGGCGAATCACGACTACCTGCGCCGGCTCGGCGCCGACCAGATCATCGATTACCACTCGCAGGACTTCACTCAAGTGGTGTCCGGCTGCGACGCTGTGTTCGATACCGTCGGCGGCGACGTGGTGAAGCGCTCGTTCGCCGTTCTGCGGCCGGGTGGACGCGCCGCGTTCATCGGCTCGGGACAAACGGCACCGGTCCCGCCGCGCGCCGACGTCGTTTCGCTGCGTCCGAAAGTCGGGCGCGACCGCGCGCATCTCGAGCGGATCGTCGCGCTCGTCACCAGCGGCGCCGTCCGCGTGCCGGAGATCAAGGTCTATCCGTTATCGGAAGCCGCCGCGGCGCACAAGGTGAGCGAGGGGCGGCATCTGCGCGGCAAGCTCGTGTTCAAGGTGCGCTGAGCCCCTTAGGGGACAGACCACTAAGTACGGCATTCGTCGGTCGTCGGTCTCACACCGCGAGCTTGAGTATCTCCGCGACATCGTCCGCGCCCCGCACCGGCCGCGGATTGGTCGCGATCGGACCGGTGCCGTCGTACTGCCGCGCCAGCTCCGGGATCCGGTCTGCAGCTATGCCGACCTCGCCGAGCCGGGTGGGCAGGCCCAGCGACCTCACGAAATCCCGGATCACGTTGCAGGGCCGCGCGCCGGGGCGGCCGAGCTTCTCGGCCACGGCCCGCTGACGCTCGGCATTGACGGGCTCGTTCCATTCGAGCGTGGCGGCAAGAGAGATGCAGGACGTGATTCCATGCGGGACGCCGGCGTAGCCTCCGAGTATGTAGCCGATGCCGTGGCTCGCGCCGTTCGGCACCCCAGGTATGCCGGACACCTGCGTGAGCCACGCCGCAAGCTGGCAGGTGAGGCGCGGCTCCAGGTCGTCGGGGCGCGCCTTGATTGCCGGCAGGTTGGCGGCGAGCATCCCCATGGCCTGAAGTGCTAAGCCGTCGCCCAGCGGATGCGGCCGGATCGAGCACCAGCGCTCGACCGCGTGATCCATCGCGCGCATCCCGGTCGAGAGCATCAGTTCCATCGGCGTCTCGAGCGTCGCCGCCGGATCGAGTATTACGGCGATGGGCGCCATCCGGAGATGGCTGAACGAGAGCTTGACCTTGCGCTGGACGTCGGTGATCCCCGCACTGCTGGTGAATTCGGCGGCGGACAACGTCGTCGGCACCGCCGTCATGCGCATCCGGTCGGAGTCGAGCGGCGTCAGGGGCGCCGCGCCACGCTTTGGCGCGAGCGTCGACAGTGTGTCGACGTCGCGCACTCCGCGCCACAACGCGAGCAGCATGGTCTTGGTCGCATCGACCACCGAGCCCCCGCCGACGGCGAGCAGATGGTCCGCTTCAACCTCGCGCGCGAGCGCGGCGCCGGCGATTACGGCTTCACGCGGCGAGTGGGCACGAATCTCGGAAAACCGGCCCACGCAGCGGTCTCCCAGGGCCGAGGTCACGTCGCGGATCAGCCGGCTGTTCGTGAGCGACTGCGTGGTGAGCAGCAGCACGCGCTTGGCACCGATGCGTTCGATTTCCGCAGGCACGGCTTCGGCCGCCGGCTTGCCGTGTACCACCCGTTCCTGTGCCGTCCATTGCACCGTGCCCGTCAGCATGCGCGCCCCTTCTCCAATGATTGCTCCTCAATCTGAGCCCGAGGTCTCTGGCCTTCGTAACTTCGAGCAACAATTGGGGTCAGCGTAACTTTTCCACTGAACGCGTAGCTCGTCCTGCCGCAAAGTCATACTGATCGCATTGAGACGGGTTTACACGAGATTCACCAGCTTCTCGACGTACGCGTGGAGGTCTTCCCGGCTTGCAACGGCGCGCCCGCCTCGCGCCTGAAGCTCCGGTCCTTCGAGCTCGATGTGCAGCGAGTCCATGACATTGAAGCTGTTCGCCGCTTCGAATGCGGCGCGGACGTCGGGTGATGCGTCTTGATCCTGCATGAAGGGCACTCTGGCCATTCTTAACCTCGCTATCGACTCGTTGGTTGTGACTGCGAATCAAGTCTGAGTGAGAGCGGGGGAGGGGTCAAGGCAAACGTCCACCACCCCGTCGCTTTGCGCCACCCCTCCTCGACGAGGAGGGGAGTTCATTTGTCGCTTGCACATCGGGCGCGGCATGATTAGTGTACGTTGCTCAGCCGGAGTGAATAGACGCAGTTTCGAATTGCGGCACGGCCTGGTTCGCGGACAGCCGTGTTGTTGAGACTTGTCATGAAAGGGAATGACGCCATGAAGCAAAACCGCCGCGGATTTCTTCGACTCGCCGGGGCTGCTACGGCAACGCTTGCCCTGGGCAGTCTGCCGTTTGCAGCACGTGCCGCGACCGCGGCGACTGACAGATTGAAGATCGGGATCGTCGGCTCCGGCAGAATCGGCGGCACGCTCGGCGGAATCTGGGTTAAAGCCGGGCACGAAGTCATGTTCTCGTCGCTCGATCTCGAGCACGACAAAGCACTGGCGGCAAAGCTCGGGCCCAATGCCCGCGCGGGAACGCCGCGCGAGGCTGCCGCATTCGGCGACGTGCTGTTGATTGCGGTGCCTTACAGCGCGATGCCTGCGGTCGGCAAGGATCTTGGGAACCTGATCAAGGGCAAAGTGGTGATCGATCCGTCCAACCCCATCCTCGCGCGCGACGGCGACATTGCAAAGTGGGCCCGGGAGAAAGGCGCCGGTCTCGCCTCGGCGGAGCTGCTCCCCGGGGCGCGTATCGTCCGTGCCTTCAATGCGATCGGCTATGCGAGGATGGCGGTTGCGCATAGCGAGGGCGGGCGTATCGGGATGCCGATGGCAAGCGATGATGCCAAAGCCGTGGCGGTGGCCTCCCGCCTGGTGCGCGAGATCGGCTACGAGCCGGTCCTGATCGGCGCGCTCGCCATGGGAAAATATTTGATGCCGGGAACGCCGCTTGCCGGCGAGCGCACGCCGGAGCAGATCCGGCAAATCGCCGCCACCCTCAATTGAGCCAATCCTGATGGAACGCCGCGGACCCGCCGGCGGTTGAGCGCCGGCAACGACGATCACGTTTATTGGAGGAAAGATGAAGGCAGCCTATTTCATGAAGAACGGCGGACCGGAGGTGATGCAGTATGGCGACGTTCCGGATCCGGTGGCCGCGCCCGGCCAGGTGCTCATCGACGTTCATGCGGCGAGCGTGAACGGGGCCGACTGGAAGGTGCGCGCCGGCCACTATGCCCCGATCACCGAGTTTCCCTACATTCCGGGGCGGGATTTCTCGGGCGTCGTCAGCGCGCTCGGCGACGGAGTGAAGGACTTTGCAATCGGCGATGCGGTTTTCGGCGTCTGCGACGTCGGCCAGGAAGCGGCGTATGCGGAAAAGATCGCCATCAAGTCGGCGATCGTGGCGAAAAAGCCGGAGAGCCTTTCGCACGTGGAGTGCGCCGCGCTGGGGCTGATCGGCCTCACCGCGCTGTGCTCGGTCGAGGACACGCTGAAGCTCAAGTCCGGTGAGACGATACTGGTCCAGGGCGGCGCCGGCGGCGTTGCCAGCTTCGCGATACAGGTCTCCAAACACATCGGCGCCCGCGTGATCACGACCGCGAGCGCGGCGAACCACGACTACCTGCGCTGGCTCGGCGCTGACCAGGTTATCGACTACAACTCCCAGGACTTCACGAAAGCGGTATCCGGCTGCGACGCGGTGTTCGACACCGTCGGCGGCGAGGTGGCGAAGCGCTCGTTTGCCGTGCTGCGGCCGGGCGGACGCGCGGCATTCATCGCTTCGGGGAATGCGGCGCCGCCCTCGCCGCGCGCGGACGTCACATCGCTGCGTCCGAAGGTCGGCCGTGACCGCGCGCATCTCGATCGGATCGCCGCGCTGGTCACCAGCGGCGCCGTGCGCGTTCCCGAGATCACGACCTACAAGCTATCGGACGCCGCCGCAGCCCACAAGGTAAGCGAAGGGCGCCACCTGCGCGGCAAGCTGGTGTTCAAGGTGCGCTGACTTGCGATGTTGGGTAACCCGCCTCCTTCTGACCGCGGACGGCGAGCACAAACACCGTGTCAAGTTCAGCAACGTATCGATACAGCGCGACATAGCCGCGTGCACCGCGCCCGGTCACAAGTCCGCTGAGATCTGCTCGGACAGGCCGGCCGATCAGTGGACTGCGCTCCAGTACGTCGATTGCCCTTATGATGTCTTGGATACGCGACGGCGCGTCCGCTACCTCATGCTGAAAGAGATGATCCAGGATGCGATCGAGATCGTCTCCTGCTTGTGGCGCGAGCTCGACGCGCGACATGACTACCGCGCAAGCGTTTTCGGCTTCGGTCGGGCAACCTTGTTGCCGGTGAGTCGACGCTCAAGATAGCGGCGCATCTCGTTCCACGGCACCGTCTTTCCGGAGGCGACGATCCCGGCGTACCGCCGTTCGGCTGTGTCCCGGAACTCCCCGCGGCGCTCTTCCTGTTCGGCCTTCTCGGCTATCGCTTCCAGTATGAAACTGTGCGCGGTGGTTCCAGCGCGTTCTGCCGCGCGAGCGACGCGCTCCTTGAGGTCCTGCGGCAGGCGAATGGTGGTTGTGGACATCGCGAATCTCCACGAAAAGATGCAGTGTAGCACAATGGTGCTACACCGATATGGCGACCGCCGGCGGCGATCGAGGTGAACTCGTGGAGGATCGCATGCTTCGCCCAGCCGGCGACGGAGACGCGCTTGCGCGCCCAAAACCAATCGAGGCCGGCCCCTTTACTCCGGCCCCACGAACCCGATGTATGCCCCACAGGCTTCGGCGGGCGACGCCAGCATGGCGTGCTCCCCGGTGTTGCGCACGCCGCGCGCGAGGGGCGGCATGCCGTGCTCCCGCATCCAGCGGGCGGCCGCGCCCATGCTGGTGGTGCGGAATAGCGCCTGGAACGGGCCGGGACCGCGGCGCTCCAGTGCATCGGCAGCCGGTCCCGGCGCATAGGGCTGGGCGACGCCAAGACCGGTGGGGCCCAACTGGAACACCGCCATGTTCGACATGATCACCGTGCCTCGCTGCAACGGCGGTTGAGGCATGCCCAACACCTTGGCGTACGTCGCTGCCGCGGCTTCGGCGTCCCGGGTGACTATGTAGACACGCTCCAGGGCGTACACCCCGTTGGGGTGCTTGCCGGCGCCCGGCACCTGCTCGCGGCGCGTCTCGATTGGCGTCAGGTGCTGGATGAAGATGATCGGCAGCGGGTTCCTGGGACCGAGCGTCGCGGCTTTCCATCGTAGCTCCTGTCCGGCCGGGGTGCGCCGGCCGCCTTCAATCGCATCGCCCACGTCCACGTCGCGGCTGCGCATGGCGGCCACGTCCGCCGTCAAGTCGTCGCTTTGCACAATGATGTAGCGAATGCCGCCGCCCGCCGCAATGAAACTTTCCAGACCGCCATCCGGGTTTGTGGATACGCCCGCTGCCGCCTTGTGTTCAGCCCGATCGCGGATCGCCAGCAACTCGATGTAGTCGTCCTGGTTGAACGCGATGGCATTGTGGGTGCCCCTGCCGGGATGGACGCCGCCCGGATGAATGTTGAAGCCCATCTTGCGGTACTGCTCGATGCCCTGCGGCAGGTCGGGCACGCAGATCATGACGTGGTCGATACGGGTAAACATGGCTGGCTCCGTAGTGGTGTGGGGACAGGACGATAAAGCGGCACTATGGTAACCGGAAGTCGCACCTGCCGGCTTGCGCCGGCATGACGATCCGGATTTCTGAAGCGAATTTGTGACTCCACAATCCGGAGGACGGGGAGGGCGCGAGCCCTTCCCGACCCCTATCATATGGTGCATCATCGTCGGTGGCAGCGCAGTATGGGTCCCCGTCCCCCGATTAAAGCATTCGAGGGCAGGCTTCGCGAGGACGACGTTCGATTGTTAGTCGATTGCGGAAATCTCAATAACGAAAGTGGATAAATGACTTCCACGCACAACAGCAGCGCCCACCCGACAGTCCCGAATTCCTCCGGCGGCGAACGGCCCAAGCTCAAAGCGCCGGCGAACGCGGCGGACTGTCATATTCATATCTACGATCCGCGCTTTCAGCCGCCGGTCGCGAAGCCATCCAACGCCACGGTTGACGATTATCGGCTGCTGCAGAAACGCATCGGCGTGACGCGCGTCGTCATCGTGCAGCCGCGCAATTATGCGACGGACAACAGTGTCACCGTGGACGCCATCCGGCGCCTGGGCATCGACAACGCGCGCGGCGTGGCCGTTGTCCGCCCGACGGTGACCGACGTGGAGTTGAAGACCCTCAATGACGGAGGCATCCGCGGCATACGCTTCACGGTGGCGAATCCGCAGACCGCGGTCGTTTCGGTAGACATGATCGAACCCCTGGCGAAGCGCATCGCCGGCCTCGGCTGGCACGTACAGCTCAACATGCCCGCCGAACAGATCGTCGAACACGCGGACATGCTGCGGCGTCTGCCGACGCAGATCGTCTTCGATCACATGGGTCAGCTTCCGCTGCCCGCGGGACTCGAGCACCCGGCCTATGGGGTGATCCGCTCGCTGGTCGACAAAGGCCGGGCCTGGGTCAAGATTTCGGGCGCCTACCTGAACACGAAGATCGGTCCGCCCACCTACGCCGATGCAACGACGATCGCGCAAGCCTACGTCAAGGCGGCGCCGGATCTTCGATCTGCTCGCAACGTGGGCGCCGGAGGAGGCGACGCGCAATCGCATTCTCGTGGCGAATCCGGAAGCCCTTTACGGTTTTCCGAAGTCGGCCTGATCGTATTCACCGGCTTGTTTTGCTCCAGCAGTTGGATTGGATTTGCCCGGAAACTGACCGATAATCCCGCTCAGCACGCGCCCAAATCGCGGTCGTCTCGCGCGGGGACGAGGAGGCAAGCATGAACACAAGGCCTATGATGCGCGGTACGGGACCTCCCTTACGCCTGCCTCCGCATTTTCCGTCACCCGTAGCCTTTTTGAGGAGACCATCATGAGCAAACTCGTTCGCTGTGTTGCTATTGCACTCGCACTGTCGTTCACCGCGGCAGGTGCGCACGCCCAGCAGAAATATCCGACCAAGCCGATCCGGCTGCTCACCCCCTTCGCTCCCGGTGGCGGCTCGGACATTCTCGCGCGCCTTATCGGACCGCAGGTGTCCGAGGCGCTCGGGCAGCAGGTGATCGTGGAGAACCGGCCGGGCGGCGGCGGCACGCTTGGCGCCGGGATCGCGGTGCGCTCCGACCCCGACGGCTATACGCTGATCCTGGTCTCCGGCAGTTATGGGGCCAACGGCGCGCTCCACGATCTGCCGTACGATTCGGTCACCGGTATCACGCCGATCATCCTGATCGGAACAACCCCACTGCTGGTGTCGATGCATCCCTCGGTCCCGATCAAGACCATCAAGGAACTCATCGCTCTTGCGAGGGCGAACCCCAACAAGCTCAACTTCGGCTCGGCTGGCGTTGGCGGTCTCGGGCACCTTGCTCAAGAGCTGTTCGGGCTGTACACCAAGGTGAAGATCATCCACGTTCCGTACAAAGGCAGCGGCCCGGTCATGACCGCCCTCCTCAGCGGGGAAGTGGACTCAAGCTTCAGCAGCCTGGTGCCGAGCATGCCGCACGTGAAGGCGGGACGGCTGCGCGCCATCGCCGTGACCACCCCCAAGCGCTCGCCCACAATTCCGGACGTGCCCACCGTCGGCGAGACAGTTCCCGGTTACGATGTGACTCACTGGTACGGTATATGGGGCCCCAAGGGCATACCCAGGGAAATCGTCACGCAGTGGAACCAGGAAGTCGCAAAGGTGCTGAACACCGACGCGATGAAGAAGTGGCTGGCGCGGGAAGGACTGGTACTCGCCGGCGGCCCGCCGGAGGAGTATCTGGACCGGATCAGGAGCGACGTGGAGAAATGGAAGAAGGTGGTCAAAGAGGCGAAGATCGTCATCGCCAAGTGATCCGCGCCGCGCCACCTTGTCATTACGAGGAGCGGTGGACCGCGATGAAGGCTGAGCAGCCGTAGGTCGGGTTGCCGTGAGGCTACCCGACGGCACGATCCGAACCCGTCGAGTCAGGTAGCGCGCGGCGCAACCTGACCTACTTGATTACTTACCGTCCTGCGATGTCGTACGCCTCATCGACCAGGCGCATCGCGCGATAGCAGTCCTCGACCCCCGCCGCGGGAGCCTGGCCGCTTTGCCAGCGCGCCAGCGCGTCGCGCACCGCGATGACCGGGAGCGGTTCAGCCGGCTGCCCCGCCAGCTGCTGCTCCCCGGCAGCCGTCGTGCACCGCAGGGATCCGTCCCGCTGCACGAGTAGCGCATCGCGCCCCGCGAGCTTCCATTCCGCGTCCGCACCCTTGCCCGGGAAGGTGTTGCCGACTTCGATGGTGCCCAGCACTCCGCTCGCCGTGCGCAAGAGCAGCGTCGCATAGTCCTCCACGCGCGCACCGTGCGCCCGCGAGCTCATCTGCACGCCCGTCACCTGCGCGTCCTCTCCGGTGACGAAGAGGAACGCGTCGATGCCATGGAGGCCGATGTTGCGCAGGCAACCGCCCCCTGCCACCGCCGGATCGAGCATCCACGGGGCACCCCAGGCAACGTAGCGCGCCGAACTCGGTCGATTCGAGCGGAAATAGAAATGCGACACCGGGCCGAAGGCGCCCTCGGCGAGCATGCGCCGCGCGTGCGACACGAAAGGCTGGAAGCGTTGGAACAGCGGCACGGCGGCGAACACGCCCTCGGCCGCCGCCTTGTCGGCGACGCCCCGCACTTCCTGAGCATTCAAGCCCACGGGTTTTTCGATCAGGAACGGGTAGCCTTCGTCGAGCAGGAAATGGGCGATCCCGGCCATCTCGCTGTGACGGCCCAGCGTGACGACGAAGTCCGGCCGCGTCTTCGCAAGCATTTCCCGGTAGTCGGTGAAGGTCGGCGGCTCACCCAACTGCGCGGCGCGCTGCAAAGCCATCGCGGCGTCGGGATCCTGAACGCCGACGAGCTGCACGTCCGGCATGCGCGCGAGCGTCTTCAGGTACGCAGCATCGAACAGCGAGTGCCAGTGGCCGACCCCGATTGCGGCAATTCGGACGGGCATTCCGGCACGATCCTTTCGGTGCTCACTCGAGCCGGATGTTTGCCAGCTTGATCACCTTGGCGTATTTCGCGATCTCCCGCGTGAGCAGCGCCGACAGCTGGATATCCGTCCCGCCGCCCGGCGGGAACGGCACCAGGAAACGCACGGGTTTGTCGGGCCACTGCTGGGCAACGGCCTGCATCGGATTGACGACCCAAATCGCGGCGACCGCCGCCAGTGCGCGTGCTTCCATTCTCATCTGAACCTCCTCGTTACAGAAGATGAGCTTATTATCCTGCCGTCATGCCAGCACGTGAGCGAGTAATCGGGCGGCCTCACGCTTTCAGCCCTTTTAAAACGGGCTTGAAAAGTAACCGGTTCAGAACCGGCCACAGAATGATGACGATCACAGCCGCCATGATCGCGCCGGAGATGGGGCGCGTAAAAAAGGTGGAGATGTCGGCCTGCGACATCTTCAGGGATTGCCGCAGAGATACCTCCATTTGCCCGCCCAGCACCAGGGCCAGCACAAGAGGCGCCTGCGGATAGCCCATTTTGTTCGTCAAGTATCCGACCACGCCGAACCCCAGCATCACCCACAGATCAAACATGCTGTAATTCACGCTATAAACGCCGACCACGCAAAAGATGGCGATGAGAGGAGCCAGAACCTTGTACGGGACCCGCAACACCGCTACGAAGGCGGGCACAAATGCAATATTGAGCACGAGAAGCATCACATTCCCGATGTACATGGAGGCGATGAGGCCCCATACGAACTCCGGGTTCTTGCTGAACAAGAGCGGCCCTGGCTGCAAACTGAACAGGGTGAGGACCCCGAGCATCACGGCAGTCGTGCCGGAACCTGGAATGCCGAGCGTAAGCAAAGGGATCATTGCACCGCCCGTAGAAGCGTTGTTGGCCGCCTCGGGGGAGGCGACGCCTTCGATCATACCCGTGCCGAACAACTCAGGTGTCCTGGAGATCTGCTTCTCCGCGGCATAGGCCAGGAAAGTGGCAATGGTGGCCCCTGCTCCCGGCAGCACCCCGATCACGAACCCGATGATGCCGCCGCGCACGATCGGCATGGCGCTATCCTTGATGTCCTTTTTGGTGATGACCATGTCCCGGAGCGAGGTCTTCATAACCTGAATCTCCAGCACCTGGTCGATCATCCCCAGGACAGCGCCGAGTCCGAACATGCCGACGGCGACCGGCAGAAAGCCGATCCCATCCATCAACTCGAGACTGCCGAATGTAAACCGCGGGGCACCCCCGATCGGGTCCAGACCGACCATTGCCAGGGCGAGTCCGATGAATCCCATGGCATAGCCTTTCGCCCTTGATTTTCCCGTCAGCCCGCTGATCGCCGAGAGCCCCAGCAACATCAAGGCGAAGTATTCCGGCGGCCCGAAGCTGAGGGCGGCCTCGGCAATAGGGGGCGCCAGCAGCGTCAGCATGACGACGCTGAACGTCCCCGCGATGAACGACCCGATGGCTGCAATGGTCAGGGCCGGCCCGGCCCTTCCCTTCCGGGCCATCGCGTAACCGTCCAGGCAAGTCATGATCGTGGAAGACTCGCCCGGAACGTTCATCAACACCGAGGTGATGGTTCCTCCATACATGCAACCGTAGTAAACACCGCACATCAGGATCATGGCCGACGTCGGGTTCATCCCGAAGGCAAGGGGAATCAGGATGGAGAGGCCGGCGACCGGGCCGATCCCGGGTAACGCGCCAATGACTGTCCCGACTATGACTCCCAAGGTCACGACCACCAGGTTGATGGGGCTAAATGCGACGGCAAACCCTATGCTCAGGTTACTGACAAAATCCATGACAGCCTTCAGGAATCAGGTTTCACTCGAAAAAAGCGAGAATGCCCTTGGGCAGCGGCACCAGTAGCCACACCGCGAATATCACGTATAGACCGATCGCCGACAGGAGCGGGACTGATGCCAGCATCCGCCACGAACGAACTCCCAGGCCAAAAACCACGACCGCCATGAAAAGTGTGGTGGTCACCAGGAAGCCGAGCAATTCCAGCAGCAGCAGCGAGACCGCCAAAGCGCCGAGCATGAGCCCGACCCGCCGCCATCCGGCCGCTTCCGGCCACTGTATTGCTTCCAGCAGTGCCAAACGGGGCCGAATTCCTTTTGCAGTCAGCACGAGACCGGTGCCGATGATTCCAAAGGATATCCACCGGGGCAGGAATCCCGGCCCCGGAACGCCCTCCAGAAAATAGGGAAACTTGATCGATTCCAGCAGTATCCATACGCCGATTGCCGCGAACACGGAACCTGCGACTGTTTCAGCCTTATTCATTGCTCTCCCCGAAGGAGTTTGTCGGACTTGGCCCCGACACACTCCTTACGCAAAACCGCCCGCAAACAATAGGCACAATGAATCATAAGACACCTGAATTCCGCCGCGCCCATGCCCTGGTGATGGCCATAACAGGGCTTTTCACTGCGTTCCGTTGTAAGTCTGCGGGCGGTTTTGCATTTAGAGCTTACCGATGGACTTCAGGACCGCTGTAAGCTTTTCCCGTTCTTCCGCGAGGTATTTCGCGTAATCGGCCCCGCCCAGGAATTTCACCGTCATCATGTTCTTGCCGGCATATTCCGCCCATCCTTTGGACTGGGTGACCTTCCTCATCAACTCGATGAGAAATTGTTCTTCGTGTTTGGGGAGGCCGGCAGGAGCCACAATGCCGCGCGCCGAGTGGGAGACTACGTTGTAGCCGACTTCCTTCATCGTCGGCACATCCTTGAGACCCGGTACGCGCTCGTCCGTGAAAACAGCGAGGGGCACGAGTTTCCCGGCCTCGACATAGCCGGCGAGCTCATTGGGGTTGCCGAGCGCGACATCCACATGCCCGCCCAGAATCGCGGCGTTGACCTCCCCGCCGCTCTTGAACGGGATATAGTTCAGCTTGATCTTCACCGCAGCGTTAATCATTGCGGCAAGATTGGCGTCCGAGCCAGCCGCACCGGTCCCACCGACTTTCACCGAGTTGGGGTTCTTCCGGGAGGCTTCGATCACGTCCTTCATGGTCTTGAAGCCGGATTGCGGGTGGGTCGCCATGAGCTGGGTGTCCACGAGCATCAGCGCGATGGGCGTGAAATCTTCCGGCGTGACCTGCATTTGCTTCAGCACAAAACCATAGCTGAACGAGGCGGTGGCCGTGGCAATGGTATGCGCGTTTCCCTTCCGGGTGGCCAGATAGGTCCAGCCAACCTGCCCGGAGGCGCCCGGCTTGAAGGTGAGCGTAAGCGGCTGCGGGGACAGCTTTTCATCGGAAATTATCTTTTTTATGACCTCGCCGGTGATCCCGCTGCCGCCGCCCGGAGCATAGGGAATAATCAATTCAATGGGGCGGGCCGGGAAAGCACGCTGCTCCTGGGCAGCCGCAAACTGAGCGCTTACCGCCATCGCAGCGGCTGCAAGCGTGAGAACAACTGCCAATCCGGAAGAATTTTTCATGGCTAAGACTCCTTTTGCTGGTGAACCGTTGCGGTACCTTCTTTCCTTGAGCGTTCGGAAAGCAGAATGCAAATATTTTGCGTTCCGACTTCTGAATTCTGCGGCAATCTCCCAAAATTACTTCTTCTTCACCAGCCCGATGTCGCCCAGGAACCTGGTCAGTTCAGCGTTGTCCTCGTCCAGGACTTTCCGGAATCCGGCACTGTCCCTGAAATCGGCTTGCCAGAAGTTTGTGTCGAGTTCCTTCTTCCACTCCGGGGAATCCAGCAAGCGGCGAAAGGCCTGCTCCCAGTAGGCAATCTGTGACGCCGTCATGTCTTTCGGGCCGACGAAACCGCGCCACTGCGATACCACGGCGTCGTACCCCTGCTCGCGCCAGGTCGGCACCCCGGCGAGATCGCCCGGCAACCGCTGCGGCGCCGCTATCGCGAGGATGCGAAC
>Ga0156176_1012_pt1 | contig 16148 bp, 14 predicted proteins | sample RifCSPlowO2_12_FD_107829 | JGI IMG/M metagenome (GOLD analysis project Ga0156176, IMG submission 107829) | Betaproteobacteria bacterium RIFCSPLOWO2_12_FULL_62_58
ACCGTGCCGGTGCCGACGAAAGCCTCCTTGGCCAAGCCGGCCTTGATAAGGAAGGCGGACCGCAGCGCCCCTTGGTTGCCCGACAGGCCGCCGAAGAAGCCCGATAGCAGTCCTCCTACGAACAAGAAGCGCGCTGAAAACGCGAGCCGCGCGAACCACGGCCAGAGCTCAAGCGCTGCGAAAAGCACGATGAGCGCGCCGATGACAGCCTTCACCGCGCTTACTTCGCGCGGCTGCCCGGCAAACGTGTAGCTCGCGAGCGCCGGGAGATCGGCAAACCATGCGAGCAGGCTCGCGCCGGCGATCGCCGCCAGCGCCGCAGGGATGCTGAACCGCCACACTACACTCCAATCAGCGTGGCGCCCGACCAGGCCCACCTTGAACAGGTTGTTGGCGAGGTGTACCACTGCGGTCGCGGCGATCGCCGTCGGCACCGGGAAGAACAGCGCGAACGCCGGCATCAGCACCGTGCCCAGCCCGAAGCCGGAGAACAGCGTCAGGCCGGATACGGCGAAGGCGGCGACGCAAATTATCAGATAGCTCATTCACATAATCGTCAAGAGACCCTGCGAGACTGCTCTGACGATGGCGCCCCCCGCCGCCGTTAGCACTACCACGAACCAGGGTGGTAACTTCCAGAACATGAGCAGCACGAAAGCGGCGAGTGCGAGCCCGAAATCGGCGGCAGAGCGGATCGCGTTCGTCCAGACCGGGTCATACAGAAAGGCGAGAAGCATGCCCACGACCGCCGCGTTGACGCCGGCCAGTGCCGAACGCATGGGACGAAAGCGCCTCAGAGCGTCCCAGAACGGCAGCGGCCCGATCACGAGCAGGAACGATGAGGCAAAGATGCCCACTAGACTAATGAGGGCACCGATCCAGCCGTTAGGTGTCACCGTCGAGACGGTGCCGAGATAGGCCGCAAAAGTGAACAGGGGGCCTGGGACGGCTTGTGCCGCGCCGTAGCCCGCGAAAAAAGCTTCGTTGGATACCCACCCCGGAGGCCCCACCTCGGCCTGCAGCAGCGGCAATACGACGTTCCCGCCGCCAAACACCAGCGATCCGGCGCGGTAGAAACTGTCCAGCAACGCGAGCGTCTGGGAGGAAGGAAACGCCGTTCGAAGCGCGGGCAGTGCGACCAGCAGCCCGAAAAACAGGGCCAGCGCTGTGATGCCTGCAGTACGGCTGACGTTCGCGCCGATCGCGACGTGTTCGCCGTCCTCGCCTACATTGAACAGCCGCAAGCCGACGATGCCGCCCGCGACAATAGCGCCAATAAAGCCCAGGGGCGTGGGCCAGATCATGACGACGATCGCGGCGAGCGCGGCCAGAGTGACGCGCGGCGCATCCGGCGTCAGATTGCGAGCCATCCCCCACACCGCCTGCGCCACCACCGGCACCGCAACGACCAGGAGGCCGTGCAGCCAGCCCAGATCGAAGCGGTCGCCCAGGGCGATGACGCCGAATCCGAACAGGATGAGGGCGAGCGCGGAAGGGGAGGTGAAGCCCAGCCATGCCGCAAAGGCGCCGGGCAGACCGGCCCGCGACAAGCCGATGCCGATACCGACCTTGCTGCTCGCCGGGCCCGGCGTGAACTGGCACAAAGCGACCAGATCGGCATAGGCCCGGTCAGTGATCCACTTGCGCCGGCTGACGAACTCCTCGCGAAGGTAGCCGAGGTGCGCGATCGGGCCGCCGAACGACGTGCACCCGAGCTTCAGGAATATCTTGAATACGGCGAAAGCGGATTCCCGCTTGCCCGCCTTGGCTTGTGACAGCACTTCAGAATGCGGCATTATCTGTCCCTTCTGTTGAATCGAATCGCAACGCTTTAGAATTGGGATGGTAGGTATGGGCATGAGTTGTTGCGATACAGTCAGCGCACACCAGGGATCTCCCCTCCAAACGATTAACTATATCGTATCACGATAACGATGGACAATACCATAGTCAGGGACCTGTTTCTTGCATTCGTGCGAGTTCACATTTTGCATCACGCCGCCAAAGGCTCGATCTTCGGGCTCGAGATGATCGAGGAACTGCGCCGGCACGGCTACACGTTGAGCCCCGGCACGCTGTACCCGATTCTTCACGGACTGGAGAGGTCGGGCTTCCTCAGCTCCAGCGGAAAAGTGGTTGGCGGGAAAATGCGTAAATACTACAGAGCGACTGCAAGGGGACGCCGCATGCTGGGCGAAGTCAAGGGAAAGATCAACGAGTTGGTCAGCGAGATTCTGGAAGATTAAAAGCCATCTCAAAGATCGGCGGTCACTCAGGCGGCGCGCCGACGGGCTGGTCCTCAACTTCCTCATACCCCGTGAACATCGCCTTGAAGTGCGCCGTGGGTGTGTGGGCGAGACTCGCCAGGTACGGGTGAATAAAAATAAATCCGACGAAAAAAATAAAGCACAGCACGTGCACCGTATCCACGACCCGGACCCCGCCGAAGAACTCCACCGCCGCGGAAAAACCCTTGACGTCCCAGAGCAGGATTCCGGTGACGAACTGGAGGGGAACGAGCAGGAGCATGATGATCTGGTAGGTCATGCTTTGCAGCGGATTGAACTTGTGGTAGGCGCTCACATGGTGCGGATTGGGATCCCCCTTGAATATGCCGTAGCCGTAATACTGGAGCTGGCGGAAGCTGCCGCGAAAATGCTTCACCGGGCTCAACTCCGGGTGATAGACCTTGATCCTGTCCGAAAAGAGATAAAAGAGCAGCCAGACGAAAAAGTTGCCGATGAGGACGAAACCGATCCAGTCGTGCAGGTTGACGGCGCTCCTGAAAGACATCAGGCCGACGAGATCGACGTACCTGATCTGAATGCCGGTCGCGATCATCGCCACGAAACCGACGGCGTTGATCCAGTGCCAGATCCTGACCGGAAGCGGGTGAACGTATATCCTCTGCATGTCGCTTGTCCTTCTGCTTAGCGTCCCTCGCCTCTCTTCAGATATTTCCTGAAAAGCCATTTCACCGTCATGTGCCCGACCGGCACCGCGATACCGCCGAACAAAGCGAGAACGAAGAGAACGTCCAGGAACTTGTTCCGGGTGCCGCCGATGGCGTAAAACTCGCGCAGCGACTCCACTGAAAGCACGGAGCTCAGGACCTCTTTCCGGGCGCGATACCGTACCGGCCTGCCGTCGGGCCCGGTGATGGAAACAGTAATGTTCCGGAACGGCTCGGCGCCATCGCTGTGGCAGTTATCGCAGGCCTTGATCGCCTGGGTTTTGTCAGAGAGCCGGTGCGCCTCGACGCCGGTGCGAAGCTCGACCCGGCCGCGCAGGGTTCTTGGGGCCGCAATCGCGTCCCGGTTGATTTCCCTCAAGAGGTTGCGCAACTCCGCGGCATCCAGGCCGTTGCCGTCGGCGTCCATCGAACGCGCCAGTTTTTCGAACAGCGGTGAGCCTTCCTTCTCCGAAACCCACCCCTTCGCTGCGGAGTCGTAGAGCCTCAGGTCTATCATCCGCAGCGCCGCCGGCGCGTGGCAGGCGGCACAGGACACCACCTCATGATGAAGTCCAGCGTTGGGGAGCCACTTGCGGTGGGCGCCCAAAGCGGCCGAATGGCAATTGACGCATGTTTCATACGCGGTCTTGGGGCTCACTGAATGGGAACCATGGCAACCCGTGCACACCGGAGCCAGCGGGTTGCCCTGACTCACGCGCGCGGCATGGAGGCTTCCCTCGTGTTGCTTGAATGCATCTTCATGGCACTGGCGGCATGCCGCAGCCCGCTCGATGGCATATTGGCGCAGGCTCTTGATGTTGTCCTGCGCCGCAGGATGGTTCTTGAGGTCGACGTCTCCGTGACAGCCGGCACATCCGATCGCCTTGTGGACCGACTTCGCAAAGGCTTCCCCCTGAACGTGCAGGGCGAGCGTTTCCCCGTTCGCAAGATCCTTCTTGAGCCCCTCGGACGAGTGGCAACTGAGACACCCCTTGTCGGCCTCGGAAAGAGCGCTGTCCGCGGCACGCACGGTCATGAACGTAGCGGAAAACAACAGAAACGCCGCGATGATACCGACGAGAAAGTCCTTGTGGAACCTTCCTCTTGTCGCTGTGTCTTCTTTCCGCAAGCGTGCCATTCTTACTCCCTAGGAGTTTGTCGGACTTGGGTCGGACAAACTCCTAATGCAAGACCGCCTGTACGAAAATGCAACAAAAAGACAGTGACAACCTCATTTTAAGCCTGCTCGCGCGCCCATTGGAGGGCAAGAGCGGTCGTGATCATCAGATTCATCCCCAATCGGCAGGCGGTTTTGCTGTTAGCAGCCTGTCGGACGCCTAAGCCCGACAGGCTGCTAGTGGTTCATGATATGCCTCGCTGCGCGGGAGGGATTGATTTGGATCAAACGCCCGCTGAACGGCGTGGCGCGCGTGACGATTACTTGCGGCTCGGGGACGTGCTCCAGCCTGAAGCGCTAACGCTGGTCGCACCCCTGCGACTTGACGCAAATCGGCAGGTCGGGAATTGGCGGCGAGGTCGCACCCCGGCGCGACCTCCGCCGCCAGCGGGGCGTCGGGCTGCACGATTACTCCGGTCCCGATCGCTTCACCAACGCCCGCACGCCCATCCAGGCCAGCATGCCGAGCCCGATGAAAGGGAAAGCGACGGCATACGCGAGGCCCACGAAAGGCGCAGCGAAGAAGAGGACGACGTTCTTCAAGAAGACAGCGATCTTCTTCGTTGCGCCGTGCATCACCAGTGCCCGCCCGCCCATCCAGGCGAGCATGCCAAGCCCGATGAAGGGGCCGGCAAGGACGTAAGCCAGCCCGATGAAAGGCGCCGCGAAGAAGAGAGCGATGTTCGTCACGAAGACGGCGATGTTCTTCGACGCCCTCTCCGTCTCCACCGCCGCAGGCTCCGGCATGGCGGCCGCTGCGGTCTCTTGCTGTGGTGCCGCCGTCGCGTCTCTTTCGAGCAGGGCTTTTTGCGTGCTCCCTTCAATCATTTCCGGCGACAGCGGCTTGCGCAGGAAGCCGGAGACTCCTGCCGCTTCGGCCCTGGCTTCATTGTCATCCGTGCCATAGCCGGTAACTATGACTACCGGAAGCCACGGTTGACTTGCCTTGACCCGCTCGGCCACTTCGAGTCCGCTCATCCCCGGCATCTTGATGTCGGTGAAGACGACATCGTAATTTTCATTGTTGAGCTTGCGCAGCGCCTCTTCCCCATTACGGGCGGTGATCACCGCGTAGCCCTTTCCCGAGAGGACCCGGTCGAAACTCTTGCCGACCACCGGATCATCGTCAACGACCAACACTTTTCGCAGAGTTCTCATGGCATTCTCCTTGTTTCAATAAGCGTGACTGCTGGATTTCCATCGGGAACCGGCACCTGAGATAGTTCCCTCGTCTTGTCTCGTTCGATCGCTGTGCAGGGCCCACTTCTTTCGCATCATGGCGCCGTTTGCCGCGTTGATAACATCATCCGGACCAACCGGTTTGGCGAGGTAGTCGTACGCGCCGAGCCGCACCGCCTCCTTGGCGGTCTCAAGGGTTGCGTACCCCGTGATGATGACCACCTCGCTCTCCGGCCATCTCTCCTTGATCATCTTGAGCACCGACATGCCGTCCATACCGGGCATGCGAAGATCGAGGAGGATTACATCGAATGGCTGCTGCTCCATTGCACGCAGCGCCTCTGTTCCGTTCCAGACCGCTTCCACGTTGCAGTGGGCGCTCGCGAGGGACCTGAGATGGCTGAGCCGCACTACTTCGTCATCGTCCACGACCAGGATCTTGGTTTTTGCGTCCACGTGACCACCTCGCGTATGTTCAGTTCTCTTACCCTTGATAAAGCAACGTCCATGCCAGGCATCGATAAGAATGGAAAACGGCTAGTCAAGTCAATGAGTTACCATATCAAGTCGGAGATTGGGGTATGCGCTTCGAATGATCGAGGAGGCGTCTAACGTACATTTTTCCTATGCGTTCCGAGCAGAGGAAATAAACATTGTTGTTTGTCTTCAGCTACATCCAACAACTCGGGCCGGCATATCTTTTTTATACATGGAGGCAGCCGATCACTGCCGGGCATGGTTACGCTGCTTCATTTGCAGCGACGCGCGCCGCTCGCGGCCCGCGCACGGCCAGGGCCGCGTGCCATGCTCGGCGATATCGAAACGGCTTTATCGAGCGCCGCTGGAATCGGGCCGCGTGTTGTCAACGTTTGAGATGAAGCGGCGTTATAAGTGAAATTGAGCCGAATCTTGAAGGAGGTTGTGGTGAAAACGACGTTGCTGGCTTTGGCGGTTGCGGGAAGTTTCGCGGCGGGTCTGGTTCATGCGCAGTCCGGAGCCGATGTGGTAAAGGCCAAGGGCTGCCTGAACTGCCACGAGCTCGACAAGAAAAAGGTGGGACCGGCGTTCAAGGACGTGGCCGCGAAGTACAAAGGGGACAAAGACGCCCAGGGCAAGCTGGCCGAGAAGCTCAAGGAAGGCAAGGGTCATGCGAAGATCACTGCTTCAGACGCGGAACTCAAGGCGGCCGTCGGCTACGTAATGTCCACGAAGTAACTTACATTGCTACTCGAAAAAGCTGGCTGCGGCCAGCTTTTTTGCGCCAAAAAAGCGATAACGTTCCCCGCGCCGGCGGGTTACGGCTGGCAGTGGCCCGGTATGTTTCCGAATCCGTACGTTGTGGGCGCAAACCTTTTGGCGAGCGCGACGAATTTTCAGTTCTGCTGTCCTACGCACCAACTTCCCATCGGCGTACGTCGTCTGAGATCCCGTCTTCGATCGCTCAAGATGGCGTAAGAGCGGTAGGGCTCACGTCAACTGAGTGGATTCCCAACGCGCCCCGGTCATCAGGCAGCGCGCCGGATGGATACGGTGGTTGCTGTGACTGAGGCGCAATCAAATGACTCCCGGCCGGGAGTTTACCCCACTGAATTAGTTACCTAATGCCTGTGCCAAGCACCTGATCGCGCAGATCGTGGTTTACGGCGACTTGTAACAGGCGCGCGAGACAAAGATAGACCTGCGCTGTTGCGTCATGCGCGCAGGCTTGTTCCAGCGCGCCGATGAACGGCGGCAGCCAGCAGCGCACGAACGAAGCCAGGAACTCGTCAGCTTTCAGGGTGGGTGCGCTATCGGCGGTTTCGCACGCATAGAGGTGCGCGACAAACTCAAGCTGCAACGCGACATGATCGGGGAGGTCGTGGAAATTGGCGGCACAGTTGAGGCCCGCTTCCCGGTAACACTTCTCGAGGGCGAGGGTCGCGCGGCCCATCACCGCGCCGTCGAGATAGAGCCCGGCATTGAGTGTCACCCGCACTGGCGGCGCCAGGAACAGCTGGCTGTAGGCCTGCAGCAGGGTGAGGTGATGCGGAATGCGTGCCACTGCTTGGCGCAGATCACGCAGGGGGTCGGCAGCGGGGTAATTCAGCGTGGCCGCGAGGTCGCCCAGGTCGTCGGCCAAGTGCAGCTTGACCGCGTCGTACGCCGCGTGTTCCTGGGGCGGCAGGAAAGCGCGCGAAAGGCACAGATAAAACGCCGCGCGGTCAGTCACGTTTGCCATGAATGATGGTGACGGACTAGCACAAGCGCTGCCGGCCGGGCTGCCTGCCCGGCCGGCGCGGTTCTCAGCGCTAGGCCGCCTTCAGCTCGGCGCCCGCGCGAACTTTATGCCGGGGATTGCTGGCGAGATCGAACAGCTTCTCGCCCAGCCCGTAGCAGGCGAACACGATGGCGAAGCCGAGCACGGCCATCATCCACTCGGTGAGCGAAGGGACGTATTCCGCCAGCCCGCTCGCCCAGGCGCCCTTGAACATCGGCACCGCCTGGCCGGTGACGAGAAACTGGTAGCGGTCGATGAACATGCCGAGGAGCACCAGCGCCCCAGCGGTGATCTGCCAGCGCGCTTGGCGTTGCAGAGCAGGCGCGACCATGAGCACGAATGGCAGAAGGAGACCCGCCCACACCTCAATGTGGAACGCCGGGGAGCCCACCAGGGCATGAAAGCCTTCCAGCCCATCGAGATTGCTCCACAGGCCGGTCCACAGGCGCGTCACGACCGAGAACAGCGCGATGCCAGTCAGCGTGGCGAACACCTTGGGCAGCGCTTTCCCGGAGGCCATGCTGCGCAGCGGCTCAGGCATGTTTTCGTGGCGGAATCCATACGCCAGGTAGGTCGCCAGCACGATGACGGCCGCGCCCGACAGCGCGGCGGTGAGGATGAAGTACACCGCGGTGAACGAGCCGTACCACATGGGCCGCATGACCATCGAGCCGAACACCAGCCCGAGCATGCCGCTCGCCAGCACCACCGCCACAAACGACGCGATGCTGAGGGCCTGGCTCAGCGGGCTGTGCCAATCGTCGTGCCACAGCCGGTCGAACTTGATCAGCAGCAACACCAGGTCGATCATATAGAATACGCCCATCCAGAACATCGGCGAGAGATACTGCATGCCGGCCGGCATCGCCCACAGCATGCGGAACGGATGCCCGAGCTCGAGCGCGAGCACGGTGAACCCGGCTCCCAGCGTGATGATGGCGAGCCAGATGCAGCGCTTGGCGATCGGGTAGTACTCCCGGAACCCGAACACCATCGACAGCGAGGCGATGAAGGTGAGTCCCGACGACGTCAAGGCGAGAAAGACGTAAACCGAGATCGCCAGGCCCCAATTGATCCCGTCGCTCGAGGTATTAAAGGCGGCGCCGCCCTCGGCGAGCAGCATGAACGCCACGAAAGCGACGCTCAACAGCCCGACGACCACGCCGTATTTCCACATCTCGCCCGCCACGGATTTTTCGCGCCCGAGCGTGAGCGAGAGGCGCAGGAATTGCAGCGTGCCCTCGCGGCGCCACAGGTTGAGCACGTATGGCGCGACTTCCGCAAAACTTCTCGGTTCGGCAAGGTAGTTCATTTCGCATCTCCCGGGTTACGTTTTCCTGATCGCGCGATTGCTGGGCACGGCCCCGCCGGCACCCGTCAGGTAATACACCTGCGGCTTGTTGCCGAGGTGATCGAGCAGCCGCACGCCGTTCTTGTTGGCGATCATCTTCGACACCTCGCTCGCGGGATTGTCGAGGTCGCCGAAGTAACGCGCCGTGGGCGGGCATGCCACCACGCACGCCGGCGTGTACTCACGCGTCTTCGGGTCGTGCTCGGACAAGTCCGGCGCGCCCTTGGGCGCTTTGCTGACGCGGTGGTAGCAGAACGTGCATTTCGACACCACACCGCGCGGCTGGATTCCGATTCCGTGCCGCCGATCCTCCAGTGCATCCGGCATCTTCCACGGCGGATTCCACGCACGGTCGCCTTTGCCACGAAACACATTGCGCATATCGGGCCCGATCAGTGGCTTTTCGTCGATATAAAAGCGCACGCCGTAGGGGCAGGCGATCATGCAGTACTTGCAGCCGATGCACCTGTCCCAGTCCACCAGCACGAATCCGTCTGCGGTCTTGTAAGTGGCGCGCGTCGGGCACACCTTCACGCACGAAGCATTCTCGCAATGCATGCACGGACGCGGGAACCAGTTGACCTGCACGCTCGGGTACTCGCCCTCGGTGAAGAAAACCACGTCCTGCCAGTTCTCGCCCGGCAAGCGGTTGTTTTCCATCGCGCAGGCTGCGGTGCAGGCCTGGCAGCCGGTGCACTTCTCGAGGTCGATCACCATTCCCCACTTGGCCATGTTCGCCTCCTGTCCGTCCTATTGAACCTCGTGCAAATGCGTGACCGCGCGTTTGCACCTCGAATCTCCCTTCGCCCTCCGGGAGAAGGGCGGGGATGAGGGATGAGGGTCGTCACGCATTATTACGACGCTCATTAAACCCGTTCCACCGTGACCTTGGTCGCGTAGTGCGCGGCCTGCCCCGAGATCGGCTCGGACTTGTTCACGATGACCTCGCTTGCGCTGCCGCTGGGCAGCCGGCTCTTCGCCCAGCGGCCGTAGGCCCAGTGGCCGCTGGTGTTCGGCAGGACCACCACGTCGGGCCGCACCCCGCCAAAGTAGCGGGCGATGGCTTCGATGCTGCCCACCTCCGACTTGATCCGCACCCGGTCGCCGTCGGCAATGCCGCGTTTCCTGGCGGTTTCGGGATGGATCTCGAGGTACGCCGTTTTCTTGCCGCCGACCACCGGCTGCGCGATCGCGATGGCGTGCGGCAAGTTGGCGGCCCGTCCTTCAGCCTGGAGCACGACTTTCGGCGAGATGAAATGCAGGTCGCCGCCGCCGTAGTACTTGGGCTCCAGCCATTGCGGAAAGCCCACGCGCTCGGGCGCAACGCCAAGGTGCTTCTTGATGTATGCGGCGTACTTCTCGTTGTCCTGCACGTAGCTCGCCTTGAACTCGAACTTCCCGGACGCGGTCCTGAGCAGATTCTTCTTTACTTCTTCAGGCGTCATCGGCTTTTTATAACCGTTGCCCTCCCACTCGAAGAACTCACCGCGCACCTGGCGCCACAGATACGGTTTCTTGTACCAGCAGCCCTTTTCCTTCCACGACTCGAAGCTGTTGACCCCGTTGGTGCCGGGTTTGTCCTCGAAGCCCTTGGCGAGATGCTTGATCACGTTCTCGGTGCTGACGAGCGCCTTGTAATACTCGCCCATCGGGCCCTTCATGCGCTTGCCGATCTCGATCAAGGTGTCGCCGAAAACCTTCGTATCGTACAGGGGCTTCACCGCCGGTACGCGCAGCGTCGCCATCGGCCAGCCTTGCAATGGATAGATCGGCGCATCCTGCAGGCGCTCGAGGTAGGTGTGATCCGGCAAGACGAGGTCGGCAAACATTGCCGTTTCGCCCGGGAACGGTGAGGTGTCGATGAGGAAGATGTCCTTGAGCGCCTCCTCCCACTTGCGCGGCTCGGGCTGCGAGAAGATGGGCGAAGTCATGTAGAACATGATCGTGTCGAGCTTGTAGGGTTTGCCCGCGATGTGGTAGCCGGCGATCGCCTGGATTTGATTGCTTGCCATCAGCCACTCGCCCCCCACGCCGTCGATGCGCGGCTTCCTGCGGTCGTCCGATTTCGCATAGTCGTCCATGAATTCATCCGCCTTCACCGGCGCCTTGCCGTACGGCACGCCCATCTGGCTCATGAGACCGCCTTCGGCGTACATCGAGCCGATCAGCCCGTTGAGCGCGTTGATCGCCATGCCGTTGTACATCCCATTCAGGTAGGAGGTGGCGCCGCGCTCGTAGAGCACCATCGCCGGCTTGGTGGTCGCCAGCTCGCGCGCCACCGCAACGATATCGCGCTCGGCGATCGAGGTGATGGCCGCGGCCCATTTCGGGGTCCGGTCCTTGAGCTCGACGTTCCACCATTCGACCAGGCCCTTGGTCCACTTCTCGTTGAATTCGGCGGGATCGAGCGTGGCTTGGCCCACCTTGAAGCGGTTGACGCCGTCTTTGAAATCACCGACGAAATTCCGCTCCCACAGGCCTTCGGTCAGGATGACGTGGGCAATGGCGAGCGCCAGCGCGCCATCGGTCCCGGGCTTGACCATCAGCGCCCGGTCGGCCGCGGAAAGCGTGGTGTTCATATGCACGTCGACCGCCGTGACCTTGGTCTTCGGGCTCTTGCTGCGGATGTGGCCCCACACCTGCAGGTTGTTGTTGAGCGGGCGGTAGGCCTCCAGGAAGCTCGCGCCGAAGATCAACATGTAGTTGGTGTTGGCGTAGTCATAGGCGTTGTAGTCGTAGATCCCCGTCTGCAGCAGCTTCGCTTTCTTGCTGGCGTCGGCGCAAATCGAGGAGTGGCCGAGCCCGACGTTGGGTGAGCCGTAGAGCTTGGCGAAGTCGCCCAACAACCCGGCATCGGATGCGCCCCAGCCGCGGCCGTAAACCAGCGCGAAGCGGTGCGATTCACCCTTGTCGCGCAGGCTTTGCAGCCGCGACGCGACGGTGTTGAGCGCTTCGTCCCACGAAATCGGCACGAACCTGGGGTCCTCGTCGCGGCCTTTCTTGGGGTTGGTGCGCTTCATTGGCCCCTTGAAGCGGTCCGGATCGTAAAGGATGTAAGCGCCCATATACCCCTTGGGGCAAAGCTTGCCGTTCGAAATCGGGCTCTCGAGCGAACCATACATTGCGTGCACCCGGCCATCGGTCGTGTAGACATCAACGCCGCAGCGCGCCGGGCATTGATTGCAGACGCTCTTGGTGATGACGGTCTTGCTTTCCGCTGCCGCGGCCTTGGCGTCGGCCACGGCCTGACCGGTGACGTCCTCGAATCCCAGCCCGGTGGCAGCGGCGGCGCCGGTTACGCCGCTTACTTGCAGAAAGCGACGGCGCGTGATCGCGGTGTTGAGAATATCGAGTTTCATGCTTGCTCCTTTTCGATGATGTGCATCAGTCCAAGTCAATCGGTTCCAGCCGATGTTTCCATTGGCATCCGCTCGCCGTGCGGGTTGCGGGCGGCGCCGAACAATTGGGAGAAGCTGGTGCGCGCCAGATCGCGCGTCTTCCGGCAGGTCGGGCAGAGACGCGCCTCTCCCGTCACGGGGAATTCCCGCGCGCACTCGTAGCACTCGGCTGTAGTGAAGCAGGTGAGCCGCACCGGTCCGAAAACGTCCGGCAGCGCATTGCCCGGACCGGAGCAGCGGATCGCGCGTTCCGGGCACGCTCGGACGCAGTCTTCACAGGCAATGCACGCTGCTGCTTCGAACCGCAGTCCGCTTGCGCCGTCTTCCTCGTACCGCGCTAACGCCCCGGTCGGGCACACAACGGCGCAGACGCCGTGGTCGGCGCAACTGTTGCTGATCTCAATCCTCGGGAATAAGCGCGCAGGCAAGGCGCCGCCCGCGGATTTCGCGACCCGTTCCAACGCCATCATGAGCCGCGCTTTCGAGGCGGGGATCAGCTTGGCTGTGGCGCGCGCCGGAGTTGCGTCCGCGGCCGGCTCCGCTTGGGGGATGCCCGCCAGCCGCCGCAGGAAGTCGCGGCGCGACGCATCCGGCTCGGGCTCAGCATGGGGCGTGGGCAGCGGGCGGGCGCCCTGCGGCAGCCTCCGGAACTCGAACGCAACGCCCTCGGCATAGGGAGCGCCGAATCCTTCGAGCAGCGCCCGCGCCTCGCTGACCGCTGCAGCCGCCGGATGTCGGCCGTGATCGGAGGCGGGGCAGTCGCCGCACAATCCGCGAGCGATCACCCTGAGGTCCCGGTATCCCCGGTCGGCGTAAAGCCCGAGCAAGTCGTGCGCGCCGATCCCGCCCGCGCAGCGCAGGCGCAGCGCGTTCTTCGCGGCCGCCCGTCGGGGAACGCGCGCGCATTCGACTTCTAGCACGCCGGCCTCAAGTGCCGCGCGCGGCAGCACTGAGAGATCGGGAAAACGATTCGCCTTCAGTGCGCCTGTCGGGCACGCGGCCGCGCATCGCGCGCAGCCCAGGCATGCGCTCGAAACGTCGAGGGAATCGTCACTGAAGCGAATGGCGCCGACAGGACATGCGTCGACGCAAAACGAGCATTCGGAATAACGGGAACGCAGCCTCAGGCAGATCGCATCGGAAACGGAGAGGCCGCTGCTCTCGCCCATACGCCGGAAAACTCTACCCCTTGAGGCGCTATCACGCTTGTTCCGGGTACGTTTTCCACCCTGAGACATTTCTGTCTCCCCCGTTTATTTTTTTGGACGAAATACGATTGTCCCTGAGACAAATTATCTTATGCGGGGCGATATGCGTTATTGATCCATGTCAAATAATTTACTCAAAAAATACCTAATTAAATTCAATCACATATAACAATTCGTCGCCAGTATTTTTTCTTTACACACCTCCGCCGCAGTGGTGAATCGCGGGTATAGGTGCGATCCGTTTCCCGTTGATGTAGATCAAATTCCGCTCCGCTCATCCAAGGTAGTCTTTGATTTGAAGCGACCATCGGTTTGTGATTACGCATGAACGAACCGCTGTCCCAACCTTCAACTGAGAACAGGACATCGCCCAAGCATGCCTAAGCATATCGTTCGGCTTATCCTCCTCATGGTGGCCTTCGGAGCGATAGGCTACGCAGCGAAGGTTTTTTTTACTGCCGACTCGTTCTACAAATACGGTCATTATCGCGCCGCTTCGGTTCCCGAAATTGCGGCCCAGGAACCGGTCTACCAGACGCCGCGCTACTGCCAGACCTGCCATAGTGAACGCCACGCGCAATGGTCGGCGAATAACCACAAAACGGTGACCTGCGAAACGTGTCACGGCGCAGCCAAGGGGCACCCTCAAAGCGGCAAGCTGCCGATCCCTTCTGACGCGGTGAAGCTGTGCACCCTGTGTCACGAGGCCATGCCGGGGAGGCCCCGTACGCAGCCGCAGATCCAGGTGGCCCAACACAACCCGTACGCGTCGAGCGGGCAGCAATGCACCGCCTGCCACAACCCCCACGCGCCCAAGATCGTGGCCGTCGTGGCAATAGTGGCCGGCGACGCCGCGGCAGGCGCCAAAAAGCACGCGGCCAGTTGCGCCGCCTGTCACGGCGCGAAAGGGATCAGCCCCAACGATACGTGGCCGAATCTGGCGGGGCAACACGCCGCCTACCTGGTCAGGATACTTGCGGCATACAAGTCCGGTGCTCAGAAGGATGTGGCGATGACGCCCTTGGCGCAGGCGTTGAGCGACGCGGAGATCCAGAATCTCGCGGCCTATTACGCCAGCTTGAGCTGCGACGGGGCTCCAGGCGCGGCGCGCATCGGCGACGTGGCCGCCGGAAAGGCGCTGGCGAAGAATTGCACGGCCTGCCATGGCGAAACAGGCATCACGAGCAATCCTGCATGGCCGAAGCTTGCCGCTCAAAAGGCCGAGTACCTGGTGAACGCGCTCAAGGCCTTCAGGGCCGGGCTCCGCAAAGACCCGACAATGGCGGGCGTCACAAGGGGCTTGAGCGACGGGGACATCGCGAACCTCGCCGCCTATTACGCTGCGCAGAATTGTCAGGCCGTTACGGTGGGAGGGAAGACGCAATGAAAAAGGAAACCATATCCTCATTGGTCGCGCGGCGCGCGTTCCTGCGCCGACTCGGTCGGGCTGCGACCTGCGCGGGCGCGGTGGTGGGCACCGGCGCTCTGGGCGTCATGCAGACCGTGGCCGCAAAGAGCGCGCCCGCTTCCGGCGCGGGCTCGTTTCCGACGAAGGACTATGACTGGACGAAGCACCGCTGGGCCTTCGGCGTCGACACCACAAAATGCATCGGCTGCTTGCGTTGCGTCGAGGCGTGCAAACGCGAGAATGATGTCCCTGGTGACGCGCATCACTTCCGCACCTGGGTGGAGCGCTACGTCTATCTGGAGGGTGAGACCAGAGCGCGCATCGACAGCCACCACGACCCCGTGAACATCAAGGCCTCCGGTTCGGAACGGGAATACCGTTTCGCCAACCGCTACAAGGATGCCAAGGTGGAGAAGGCGTTCTTCGTGCCCAAGCTGTGCAATAACTGCACGCGTTCGCCCTGCACTCAAGTGTGTCCTACCGGCGCCACCTACAGGACCGAGGACGGTGTTGTGCTCATCGACCAGAAGTATTGCATCGGCTGCCAGTATTGCGTGCAGGCCTGCCCTTACGGCGCGCGCCACTTCGACCATGAGAAACAGGTAGCCGACAAATGCACGTGGTGTTATCACCGCATTACCAAGGGATTGCAGCCGGCTTGCGTCGAGGTCTGTCCGGTCGGCGCGCGCGTGTTCGGCGATCTCAAGGACAAACAAAGCCCGATCAGCCAGTTCATTCGCAACAATCGCGTGCGGGTGCTGAAACCCGAACAGGGCACTGTGCCGAATGTCTATTATGTCGGCCTCGATAAGGATGTGATCTGATGGAGCCCCTTTCTGATATCGCCACGTACGCCGGCGCTGTATACCCGAACGAGACGATTTTCTCCTGGACCATATTGATCGCGGTGTACCCATACGTCACGGGGCTGGTGGCCGGCGCCTTTACCGTTTCCAGCCTGTATCACGTGTTCGGCATGGAACGATTCAAGCCCGTAGCAAAGTTTGCTCTGCTCACCGCTCTATGCTTCATGCTCTTCGTTCCCGTGCCGTTGCTGCTGCACCTCGGACAACCGCAGCGTGCATTCAACGCCGTGCTTACGCCGCATTGGACTTCGGCGATGGCCGCATTCGGTTATTTCGCCGGCTTCTACGTGATTCTGCTGATATTGGAAGTCTGGTTCATGTTTCGGCCCTACATCGTGCAGCAGGCGCAAG
>Ga0156176_1007_pt1 | contig 15950 bp, 14 predicted proteins | sample RifCSPlowO2_12_FD_107829 | JGI IMG/M metagenome (GOLD analysis project Ga0156176, IMG submission 107829) | Betaproteobacteria bacterium RIFCSPLOWO2_12_FULL_62_58
CGGCGCGAACGCGCACGCGGTTATGGACGGAGAAGCCGCTGTGGCGCCAGGCGAGCATGCTCGCCGACAGGCGCTCGCCGATGGCGTGCTCGGCCACGAGCAGCTTGAGCACTTCAGAACGAAATCCTTGTTCGAGCAGTTTTACGGGAATCGCGGGCAACGCGACGAACACCCCATCGGCGCCAAATAGACCGTCGGCGGCAAGCACATGGATATGGGGGTTGAAGGTCACCAGATCACCAAACGTCTGCACGAACAGGATCAGCCCTGGACGGCCCTCCACCCTGGCGCCGGTATAGGCTTGGATCAACAATCGCTCCACGATATGGCACAACTCCCCGAGCAGTCCGCGCCGGCGGGAAAAGATCGGCCGCAGCATTCGCGGTACGGTGAAGACGTATTGCCGGTGAGGCACGGGCGCAAGAACGTTCTCCTCGACCCAGTCCCCATAGGCAAGCACGCGTTTTTGGTGGCAGCTCGGGCAGAAATACCTTGCCTTGCATGAGAACGGCAGCAGGTAATCGTGACGGCATTCGGGACAATAGATGCGCGCGAACCCGTGGTGCGGATCGCCGCATTTCAGGAAGCGCTCGATGACGCGCTCTTCGAGCAGCCGCTGCAAGCGCCCCTCGGATCGCAGTTCCGCCATGTGGCGATCGGCGCATCGGTAGAGCGGGCTCGCGCGGGGCTTGCGCGGGCGATACACGCCGCCATTTGGCGCCCTTCCCGCCGCTCCCGCACCTGGTTCGCCGCATCCTGACATGATGCCAACAACGCGGTGCCGCTCGCCCCGGTGTCATCGCGCTGCCTCGATGGCACACGATCGAGTGCGACCGAGGCGCATGCGTCAACGCGGCGGGGACGAAGTTCGTTAAACATGGGATTGGTGAGCGCTTTTCGGTGAATCAGCAATTGGCAGGTTATGGCGTGCGCCGTGAAAAGGCGGCGCTTCCCAGTGAAAAGGGCACGGGAAGCGGGTCGCCGTGACGCTATCGCGCCACCGGCAGCAACCGGCCTGGCGCCGGCCATACACCGCTCTCGATGGCGCGGCTGCCGTCGAATGCCAGGTAGCTTTGCGCGCCGTAGTGCGGGAGCGGGCGCAACAGGGCGGTGAGCGATTCAGCGTCGCGCGCGGAAATCACGGCGATGGGTGCTTCGAGGAGCCCACCGCCGTTTTCACCGTGGAGCGTCCATACCTGCACTGAGCCGCGACCCGCAAGGACTGCGGGACGGGGCGGAAGTCCCAGTTTCAAGAGTGCGGCATCGACATGGCGGTGCACTCCGATGATAAGGGCCTGGGCCGTCCTTATCTTACCGTCTTAGCTCGCCAGCTCAATGCGGAGCGCGGGTCCGACCCCGATCGGAATCCCCGGCGCCGGTCATTTCCCGCCCTCAAGGGGATTATTTCTTCAGGTCGTTCTGCGCTCGCTCTAGCGCGACTTCGAGTCGAGCAAGCCACGGACGAAACTCTTCAAACCAACGCTCCCTTTGGTTCTTCAAGATATAACGATGTGCCTCTTGAAGGGCGCGGCGCCTTCCAGGCGCGAGAGCGACTGGCCGCTTGCTGCGCTTGGACCGGTTCATGCGCTCGCATAAATCCAGAATGGCGTGCCAGTGGGGAATGGCGCTTTTACCAAAAAGTTCCTGGATCGCTTCCTTCCAGCTTTTCTCAGGATCGTATGCGGCGGGAGCCGCGGCGTAGTCGAAGCAAGTAGCGAGGGGGATAAGACTCAAGTTCTCCTGTAGCAGGGGATTGTTCAGATAACCGTAAACGGTCTCCGGCAGGCGCGGGTCGCGGCCGGTCAGGGGGGCGAGGTGCATCTCATCGCTCATCGAGAGATCGTTAACGGGGTAGTTATCCCAGAGAATCAAAGGGTGCATGATTTGACGCGCCACTTTGCGCGCATGGGCCAAGGAGATTTTCCGGGGCACGATGGCCGGGCCGGTCCAGAGACAGGCGACAGGTTCAGGCAAATGTTTGGCGAGGGTTTTCCAGAAGCGGGGCTCGAAGGAGCCGAACATGCGCGCGAGCAGCGGATCTTCCGTATAACGGGAGGGACAGACCCACCATTCCACTTTTTTCCAGGACGCCGGCTGCCGGTCGAGGATTTTTTCCAGCCATAGCCCTTGCGCTTTGGCCAAGCTGCCGTTGAATTGCTTTCGATCTTCCTCATGCTCCAGGCGCGAAGGGATATCGTCAAAGAGAATCGCGAAAGTCTGTACGCCGGCATCGTAAAAGCGCGTCGCCTTGTCGAGCAAGACCTGCACGGGTTCCGGGGCAGAAAAGCGCAGACCCTTTCCGGGGTGGAAGGCGTAGACAAAATCGATCCGGTGCTCTTGCGCGGCCCTGATGAGCCTCAGAAGCGCTTCCCGTTCGCCTTTTGGATAGGGCTCCCTCCAGCGCTCGCGGTGATAGGGGTCGTCCTTGGGGGCGTAGAGATAGGTGTTCATTCCTCTCTTGGCGCCGAACCCGAAAAGAGCGCTGCGGTGCCGCATGCTCCAGGGAGGTCCGAAGAATCCTTCGACGATTCCGCGGCGTTGGAAAGTGGGCCCGCCTGGCATTTGATGTTAACTCCGATGCGAAAATGTTTTTTGGGGTGGTGATACCCGGTGCATTCTAAACAAAAACATTCAGAACCCAAGGATAAATCTCCTTCAATGACCCATATACTGAACGTTTTTTATCCAATTCATCAGTATTTAGATTCTTCCCAATCCCTGACTACTTGCTTGCACCATCGAAATCAGCGAAATCAGGCGAAATCAGCAGAGGCGAAATCAGGGTCAGTGCCAACTTTCCATCGCGGAAAAGTTACACTGACCCGCTTTTCTGCAGGGATGCGATCGGGTCACCGGCAGCAACCGGCCCGGCGCCGGCCAGATGCCGCGCTCGATCACGCGTGGGCCGTCGAACGCCAAGTAGCTTTGTGCGCCGTAATGCGGGAGCGGGCGCAACAGGGCGGTGAGCGATTCAACGTCGCGCGCGGAAATCACGGCGACCGGTGCGCCGACGGGCCCACCGGCGTTTTCGTTGCGCGCCGTCCACACCTGCGCTGAGCCGCGGCGCGCCACGATTGCGGGGCGAGCCGGAAGTCCCAGTGTCGAGAGCGCGGCATCCACATCCCGGTGCAGCCCCATGATGAGGAGAGGATCGCTGCCACGTACGGCTTCTGCGGGGTTCACCCGTTGCGCCGGCGTTTCGAAGAAGCGCTCGGCGAGCGCCTGCGCGGCGAACTGTACGTCGGCATCGGACGACACCACCGCCAAACGCGGCGCGCGGGCGATGATCCACTGGCGCAGGATGGGCGGCAGTTCCTCGCGGTCGAGCACGCGCCACACGCGCAGTTCAGGGTCGAGGCGCACCCCATGCGGGACGGCGTCCAGTTCGAGCACTACAACGCGGCGTTCGCTGTCGAATTCCACCCAGTGCGTTTCCGAACGGCCTTCCAAGGCGATTTCCACCGGCACGCGCACGGCATAGGCGGGCGTGGTCTGGGTAAGCGTCATCGCAAGCTTCGCTTTGCCGTTTGCGGTCTCTGCACGTGCTTCGGTGATGCTAAGCGTCGGGCCCCCCGCGCGCTGCACCCACTGGTCGAAGAACGTTTTGAGCGAGCGCCCCGCGGCCTGCTCGAAGGCGGCGCGCAGGTCGTCCCACGAAGCGAGCTTGAAACGATGCCGCTCCCAGAACAGACGCAAGCCGCGGCGGAAAGCATCTTCGCCGATCGCATCGCGCAACATGAAGAACACCATCGCCGACTTGCCGTAGCCTACCGCCGCCTCGGCGCCATGGGTGCGCGAGCGGAATGCCGCAAGCGGCAGGTGCGCGCCGGCAGGGACGGCGGCGAAATCGCGCAGCCACGATAGGCGCATCTCGCGCGCGGCTGCCGGGGACTCGCGTTCCTTGTAGAAGTAATCGGCCATGAAAGTGGTGAGGCCCTCGTTCCAGTTGCCCTTCGCGTAATCGGCATGCACGCCGTTGCCCCACCAGTTGTGCAGCACTTCATGGCCGAGCGAGGTCGCGCGAATGAACGGAAGCTTGAGGACTTCCCTGCCGATGTAGGTGAGCGTGGGCATGCCGAAACCCGTCGGCAACGGGCTCGCCACCACCGAAAACTCGCTGAACGGATAGGCGCCGATCTGCTCCGCGTAAAGTTCGAGGTAACGGCGGCTGTCTTCGAGGTAACCGTCTGCGAGCGCATCGAGGTCGCGATAAAAGTACGTGCGCAAACGCAGCGGTTTCGCGTCGCCCCGCGGCACGAGCTTTTCGCGCACCGCGTAGGGGCCGGCCATGAGATCGATGCCGTCCGCCGGGTGCTGGAACTCAAAAGTGGCGATGTAATGCCCGGCGGCGTCCCGCGGCAATTCCTCCTCAACGAGACGCCCGGCGACAAGCCCGCGCTGATCGCCGGGCAGCGAGAGCTTTACGCGGTAGCTGAAAAGCGGCGCAGGCCGCGGATACCAGCCGCTTGCCGAGTGCAGAAAACTTCCGTTGCCTGCCGCCATCGGGGGCAGGGCGCCGAGCACGCCGCGATGATCGAGCGTAGCGTCGAGCGCGGGCAGCGTGCCGCCATACTCGATGCGCAGTGCGCCGCCCCGTGGTGCGTTGACGCGCCACTCGCGGAAATCAGCGTCGCGAGCTGCGGCGACCACGGCAGCCGGCTGACCGTTAACCAACGCGGCTGAGACGGCAAGCGTATGGTGCAGCACAAAGCGGAAATCTCCCGGCGTGGCAAGTTCGGCAACGGCGCGGAAGTGGCGTGATTCCGGATCGAGCGTGACGTCGAGGTCGAGGTGTCCGGTTCGTGGCACAGCCGCGCAGGCCGGCGCAGCTACGAGCGCGCACGCGAGCAGTGCGAAGAGGCGCGGCGGCACAGTCATTTACGCGGCGGGAACTTGATCACCAGATCGAGGGTTTCGCCACCGCGCCGAATCTGCATCGGGAGCCAGGTGCCGTCGGGCTGCATGCGGACGGTGCTGATCACGCTGACCGTTTTCGCGACGGGGATGCCGGCGATCGACACGATACGGTCGCCGCGCTTAAGGCCGGTCCGCTCCGCGAGGCTGCCGGAGGAGACTTCCGCCAGCGTGACACCGCCTTCGACTTGTTCCAGCCGCACACCAAGCCGCGGCGGCGCGGGTTTGTCGCGCGGCATTTCGGGCATCGCGTACACGCCATCGGCGAAGCCCATTCTGATCGCTTCGCAATCCTGTCTGGTGTCCACCGGCAGCAGCGTGCCGACATTACTCACCCCCAGATCGCGCAGTTGGTGCGGCACGCCGTGACCGTTGCGCACGTGCCCGCCGCCCATGATGCCCACCACGAGCGGGCGCGAAGCGCTCTGCGCGGCATCGAGGCGGCGGGCGAGCGCTTCGGCCATCGCGCGGTCCCACGTCGTCTGGGACTCGACGAAGAACCGGAACGCCGCATCGTTCTTGTCGGCGGCGCCGGTTTCGCTTCCGGGGCGGCGCGGATGCGTTTTGAACACGTCGAACAGGAAGTCCTTGTAGGCATCCGGCGGTGGGGCGGGGCGCGACACACCTTCCTTCTGCTCCGCCGGCACCGCCGCCCAGCCCTGGTTCGCCACGGCCTCCGTCAACGTTCGCTCGACATTGAGCGCCACGATCGGGATGCGGTTGATCCGCGCGAACTGAAAGAGGGGCAGATAGAGTTCGGGCGGGAAAGTCCAGACCTTCTCCCACCCGGTCTGCTCGAGAAACTGCTTGACCGTGAGCTCTCCCGCGATCCACTTGTCGAGCACCGGTTGCACGCGGCGCGGGAACGACTCAAAGCCGATCACCATCTGTGACCTCAGCATGTGCAATGCCGCGAGCGTCTGCAGTTGCCATTGGTGATGGCCGGCGTCATCGTGCTGCTCGCCCAGCAGCACGATATCGCGTCTTGCCATATCGGCGAGCAACTCGCGCGCGGCTGCGGTGCGCGGTTTGTCGCCGGCGAGCGTGTACCACGCCGCGGGAGCAAGACATGCCGTAGCAGCAGCCTTATGCGCGGGGCCGTCCTGGGTGTACGCCGGGAAAGTGCACGTGAGCGCGACGGCAGCAAGCACACCGGCGACGATCGAGGGTATATTCTTGTTCATGGATGCGTAGGTTACCCCATTAGTGTTTCCTTCGGGGATGGTGGAAACCCCTCGCTTTCAGGCGAAGCAATGTTTTTCGAAATGTAAGCGAAGTGAACATGAGCAACGTTTGCGGCAACAAGGGCAACGCACGTTGTCATGCCCGCGTAGGCGGGCATCCAATCTGCGGTGCGCTGAAATTGGATTCCCGCTTTCTCGGGAATGACAGTGGGGGAGGCTTTGCAGTCGGCGTCAAGCGGACGCGCCGTAAGCCCCTCGGCTTGCCGCCGAGGGTGGTTTAGTTATAGGGCACCAATGATGAAGCTCCCGAAGTTGGTAATGCTTGCCATTGCGCTTGGCACAGCGGCTGCTCCAGCCGCTGCGGCGCAGAGCAAGATTTTTCAGTCGGAAAAACATGCTTTTCGCGTCGTGACGCTGGTCGAGGGACTGGCGAACCCGTGGTCGCTTGCGTTCCTGCCTGACGGCCGGATGCTGGTCACGGAACGTCGGGGACGGTTGCGTGTCGTGTCCAAGGATTTCAAGCTCGATCCAAAGCCGGTGGAGGGCGTGCCGCGCGTGGCGGCAGTGGGACAGGGCGGCCTGTTCGATGTCGTGCTGCATCCGAAATTCGCGGAGAACGGCTGGATTTATCTCGCGTATAACGGCCCCGGAGACGCCGGCCACGGAACGGAGTTGATGCGCGCGAAGTTTGAGGGACACCGGCTCACCCAGCAGCAGGTGCTGTTCCGTCTCGAACCCAAGTCCGGCGGCGGCCTGCATTTCGGCGGGCGCATCGTGTTCGATCTCGAGGGCCATGTCTATCTCACGCTCGGGGACCGCGGCGAGAACGAACGCGCGCAGCGGCTCGACGATCACGCGGGTTCGGTGATCCGGCTGCACGATGACGGGCGCGTGCCCGCGGACAATCCGTTTGTGAAGCACGCCGGCGCGAAACCCGAAAAGTTCACGCTTGGCAACCGCAACATGCAGGGCGCGGCGCTGCATCCGAAAACCGGCGAGCTGTGGACGCACGAACACGGGCCGCAGGGAGGCGATGAGATCAACGTGATTCGCGCCGGGCGTAATTACGGCTGGCCGGTCATCACTTACGGCGTGAACTACGGCATCGGCACGCGCATCGGCGAAGGCACGCACAAGCCCGGCATGGAGCAACCGCTCTACAAGTGGGTGCCGTCGATCGCGCCCTCGGGAATGGCATTCTACGAGGGCGACAAGTTTCCCGACTGGCGCGGTAACCTGCTGATCGGCGCGCTGCGCGACGAGATGCTGGTGCGCCTGGAGCTGGACGGCGAGAAGGTGATGAAAGAGGAACGGCTCGTCAAGGACGCGATCGGCCGCATCCGCGATGTGCGCGTCGGCCCCGACGGTTACGTCTATCTGCTCACCGACGAATCGAACGGTGCGCTCGCGCGGCTCGAACCGGTGAGGTGAGTGAGGCGTGAGGGGAGAGGCGAGAGGCGAGAGAAACGTGGGCTTGGCCCACCGTTTCCGGCTCTTGACGCCGCTTAGTCGACTGTCGCGCCGGAATCCTTGACGGCTTTGGCAAAGCGCGCGGTTTCGGAGCGGATGAGCTTGCCGAATGCTTCCGGCGTGCCGCCGCCCGGGTCGAAGCCCTGATCGGTGAGCTTTCCCGCGACGTCGGGAAGTTTGAGAATACGCGTCACTTCCGCTGCAAGCTTGTTGACAACGGGCTTGGGCGTGCCGGCGGCGGCGACGATTCCCACCCAATTCGACAACACGAAGTCCGGATAGCCCTGTTCGATCATCGTCGGAACATCGGGCATGAACGGATGGCGCTTCTCGGTCAGGGCCGCAACGATGCGCAGGCGTCCGCCTTTCGCGTACGGGAACAGTTCCGGAATCGCGTTGATCATGACGTGCACCCGGCCCGCGATCAGGTCGGGTATGCTGGGCCCCACGCCCTTGTACGGCACGTGGGTGGCGTCGATCCTGGCGGCGCCTTTGAACATCTCCAGCGACAGATGGCTGATCACGCCGACGCCGCCCGAGGCGTAACTCAGGCGGTTGCTCTTCGCCCACGCGACGAGTTCGGCCACGCTTTTGACCGGGAGACTCGGGGTGACCACCATGATCAGCGATGAGCCGCCGAGCCAGACCACGGGTGTGAGATCGCGCTCCAGGCTGTAGCCGAGCTTGCGGTACAGCGTTTGCGAGATCGTGTGCGCCGTGCTGATGTTGAGGATCGTATAGCCGTTGGGATTGGATCTCGCGACGATCTCGGCGCCCACGTTGCCGCCCGCGCCGGGACGGTTGTCGACGATGACCGGCTGGCCCCATGCGTCACTCAATTTCTGTCCCACAATCCGGGCGAGGATGTCGTTGACCCCGCCGGGCAAAAACGCGACGACGTAGCGGATGGGCCGCGCCGGGTAATCCGCGGCATATGCAGCACCGGCCGAAATTCCCGCGAGTCCGAACAGCGCGGCGCAAAGAACAGCACGCAGCCTCATATGTACCATGGCTTAGTCCTCCAGATGATGGACCTTCGATATTCGAGGTTTCAACGCTTCCACGATATGATGATACCGGGACACGGCGCGGCCGGCAAAGCCGTCGCGAGATGCCCTGGGCCGGATGGGGCGATCGCGTTCGCCTCGGCCGCGTCGGTGACGTGCATGGCGGCGGTATCCATCCTGCGTGGAGTGCCGGCGGCATCTTCCGGGATGGAGTCTCCCTGTCACCCACGGCGGCGAAATGGCGGGCGGCCCCGCCAGTACTGGATCATCAGGTAGCCGCCCAGCATGCCGCCGAGATGGGCGAAGTGCGCCACGCCCGCCAGCGTTTGCGTGATGCCGAGATAGAGTTCGAGTGCGCCGAATACGATGACGAACAGCCATGCCGGCATCGGAATCGGCGGGAAAATCAGCACCACGATCCGCCGCGGGAAATACATCCCGAAGGCGAGCAGCACGCCGAACACGCCGCCCGATGCGCCGAGAGTCGGGTACGGCGGCCCGCCGCTCATCGCCAACACCACGAGTTGCGCTATGCCTGCGGTGACAACGCAGGTGAAGTAGTAGACAAGGTAGCGCCGCTGCCCGAACACTCGCTCGATGTCCGAACCGAACATGTAGAGCCCCAGCATGTTGAACAACAGGTGCACGATGCTGCCGTGCAGGAAGCCGTAGCTGATCAACTGCCAGGGCTGGAATACCGCCGGAACGGGTCCGGCAGCCAGCGAGTGGAGCGGCCACAACGCGAACCATATGAGCAGCGCATCGCCCACCACCTCCTGCAGCAGGAAGACCGCAAGATTGACGATGATCAGCGTGCGCGTGACGGGCGGTATCGATAAAAACATGAGCGGTACGGTGGTCGCGCTGCCACGGCGGTCGTCACGCAAGGACCGGCGGCAACTGCTGCGCGAGCCTGGCGCGCTCCGCAGCCGCGCTACCGTTCAATGCGAACCCGAGCAGCCTGCCTGTGGCGTCGATGAATAACGATTTTACGCTATCGGCGTGCTGCTCGACGCGCCATTCGCCGACGGCGCCATTTGCCGGCGGCGCGACGATGGTCGGGCAGGCCGGCGTCTTCACCAGCACCGGCATCGCCGGATAGGACACCGCGGTGCGATTTCCGGCGAGCGTGGCAGCGAGCGCACGCGCGGCGTGCATGATCGGCATCACGAAGGGCAGCACGAGTCCTTCGACTTCGGCGCAATCGCCGATTGCGAAAACATCCGCTGCGCTGGTTTCCAGATAGCGATTGACGACGATGCCGCGGTTGATTGTCAGTCCGGCGGCGCGCGCGAGCTCCAGTTTCGCCTTCAAGCCGACCGCCGAGAGCACGACATCAGCCACGATCGCTTCCCCGTTGACAAGCGTGACCTTGATGGCGTCCGGTTCGCGATCGACCGCCTTCACACTGGCGCCGAGATGCCAGGTTACGCCCAGCGCAGCGAGCTTTTCCTTGAGCAGCGCGGCGCCGGCGGGCGGCAGCAGGCGCGGCAGCGGCTGATCGGCGATATCGACGACGTCGACCTTGTAGCCCGTGGAGGAAAGGTCGTTCGCGAATTCGCAGCCGATGAGTCCAGCGCCGATGACGGCAACGTTTTTCTTGCTCTCGATCGCGGCACGGAAGCGCGCGTAATCGTCGAGGCTATTGACCGACAAGACCGCGTCGGTGGCGTTGCCGGCGAGCGGCACGCGGATCTGATCGGCGCCGAGCGCGAGCACAAGCTTCGAATAGGGCAGCGTCTCTTCGCTGATCTTGACCTGATGCGCGTCGGTTCGGATTGCAGTCACGCGCGTGTGCGTGCGCACCGTCGCATTGAGTTGGGCCGCCATCTGCTCGGGCGTGTTGAGCGGAATTGCCGCCGGTGTCTTGTTGGCCGCCAGCGCGTTGGACAGCGTCGGCTTGGAGTAGAACTCGCCGCCGTCGGCGGTGACGATGGCAAGCGGCGCCTCTTTGTCGAGCTTGCGCAGCTCCCTGGCGACGTTGTACCCCGCAAGTCCGCTGCCGATGATGACCACAGGTTGCATGTCTTGTCCCACCAGGTAACGCAGAAAAAAATCCCGCCGCGGGCGTGCGGCGGGACTGGTGCCGCTATTGTACTGCAAGTCCGCCGTTATTTTTCGAGCAGGCTGCGCAGCATCCACGCGGTTTTTTCGTGGACTTGCATTCTCTGGGTCAGCAGATCGGCGGTGGGCTCGTCGTTCACCTTCTCGACAAGCGGGAAGATTGAGCGCGCGGTGCGCACGACGGCTTCCTGGCCTGCGACCAGCAGCTCGATCATCTTGACGGCCTTGGGCACGCCGGCCGTTTCCTGGATCGAAGAAAGCTTCGCGTACTCGGCGTAGGTGCCAGGTGCGGGATAGCCCAGCGCGCGTATGCGTTCAGCGATGAGGTCCACGGCGAGCGCGAGTTCGTTGTACTGCTGCTCGAACATGAGATGCAGCGTCTGGAACATCGGACCCGCCACGTTCCAATGGAAGTTGTGGGTCTTGAGATACAGCGTGTAGGTGTCGGCCAGCAGACGCGACAATCCGTCCGCAATGGCCTTGCGGTCCTGATCCTTAATGCCGATGTTGATGTCCATTTGCTTCTCCTTTACGCAGCGAGTTTTATCATGTCGAAGTCGGCCTTGGCGATACCGCAATCCGGGCACGCCCAGTCTTCCGGGATATCTTCCCAGCGCGTGCCTGCCGCGATGCCGTCCTCAGGCAGTCCTTTGGCTTCGTCGTAAATGAAGCCGCATACAATGCATTGCCATTTACTCATCTGAATCTCCTTTCCTAGCAAAAAGTATTCAACTGCCGATAAGAGCCGATAGCTCGGGTAAGCGGTGAGCTGTGAGCGGTAAGCCGTCAAATGCAAACCCGGCTATCGTGGTTACCGCTTACTGCTTGCCGTTCACGTCCGCAGCACTCAGCTGCGGACGTTCGCGAGCGTCGCGCGGTAGCGGTTGGCGTGCCGCTCTTCGACCCTGGCGAGCGCGGCGAAGCGCCTGGCCGCCTTTGCGAGCGTGTCCCGGAAGCGCGCGGCGTGTTGCTTCGACTCCGCGATCTGCTCGTCCATCTCGGCAACGGCGGCATGGTGGCCTTCCTGCTCGGCGAGGTGGCGGAAATTGGGATACATCTCGGTGTATTCGTAGGTCTCGCCCGCGATCGCCATTTCCAGGCATCCGGCCGGGTTCATTTCCGCCGGCGGATAGAGCAGGTCGAGATGGCCGAAAGCGTGCTGCACTTCCTGCGCCGCGGTGTCCTCGAACACCCTGGCCGTTTCCACGTCGCCCTGCGCGCGGCAGATCTTTGCGAAGTACATGTATTTGATATGCGCCATCGATTCGCCGGCAAACGCCGCCTCGATGTTTTTTACGGTTACCGATTCCGGTTTCATGTGTTTTCTCCTGTCGTGTGTGTTTCGCGTTTGCATCACGCTTGGACACATCTTAGGCAACCGCGGAGAATCAATCCAATGGATTGTTGATATCAATCCGATAGTGTATGGCTATCGAGAAACCGGGCCGGAATGGCGACCGGGACGAGCCGATCAATCGGCGACGGGGGCAGCCCGGGCGATCAGGGTCACGCCGGGCAGCCTGCAGGCGAGTATCGCCTCGCGCACGGCGGCGACGGCGCGCGGCCGCGGAAAGCTCCGGCGCCAGGCGAGGGCGATGCGCCGGGTCGGCACGGGCGGGGCGAAGGGGCGCACCGCGACCAGCCCGGTTTGCGCGGCTTTCGCTTCCGCCGCGGTCGTGGGCAGCACCGTGATGCCGGCGCCGGAGGCGACCATGTGGCGGATGGTCTCCAGCGAACTGCCTTCGAGGGTCTGCTGCATGCCGCCGTTTGTGGATCGCTTTACGCCCGAGCAGGTTTGCAGAACCTGATCGCGGAAACAGTTACCGCTCGACAGCAACAGCAGATTCTCGCTGCACAGATCCGCTGCGGGAATTTTCGTCTTCTTCACCCACGGGTGCCCGGCGGGGATGACGACGCGGAACGGCTCGTCGTAAACGGCCTGGGTCACGATGCCCGGCTCGCTGAAAGGCAGCGACAGGATGATGAGATCGAGCTCGCCGTTCTTCAGCAGCTCCGCAAGCTTGGCGGTGAAGTTCTCCTGGATCAGCAGCGGCATCTTCGGCGCGCGCTTGTGCAGCAGCGGGATGAGCTGCGGCATGAGGTAGGGACCGACGGTATAGATCGCGCCCAGCCGCAGCGGCCCCACGAGCTCGTCCTTTCCCGCTGCCGCGATCTGCTCGATCGCCGCGGTTTCTTCCAGCACGCGCTGCGCCTGCTCGACGATGCACGCGCCCACCGGCGTTACCGTGACTTCGGATGCGCCGCGCTCGAACAGCGTTACGCCGAGTTCGTCCTCAAGCTTCTTGATCGCCACCGAGAGCGTTGGCTGACTTACAAAACATTTTTCGGCAGCACGGCCAAAGTGCCGTTCACGCGCAACTGCGAGGACGTATCTCAGTTCGGTGAGCGTCATGCCGGGGATTCTACCGCGTCTGCGATCGAGCGCGATGTGACGCCGCCGCGGCTTGGCAACGAGTCGCCCATGTCAATCCCGCCCGTGCCGCGAGGCGTGCTTGCCGATCGGGGTCTTGGGCATCATCACTCCCCGGCCATGGACCCCGCGCGGCGATAACCCGCCAGCGCCTCGGCGATCTTCAGGCGCGCCACGCTGTTGGTGCTTTCCGAGTGCAGGAAGATCAGCGCGTCGCGCACGTACTTCTGCATCGGCAGCTCCCGCATCACGCCCATGCCCCCGAAGATCTGCGCCGCATCGAGGACCACCTGCTGGACGGTCTCGGAGGTGAAGACCTTGGCGATGATCTGCAGCGGAAGATCGGGAAGGCTGCCGTCGGCGTAGGCCTGCGGGTGGTCCGAGGCCCAGGCCACCTGCCAGATCATGTTGCGCGCCATTTCCAGCCTGATTGCCATCTCGGCGAGCGCCAGTCCCACCGACTGGTGCTCGATGATGGGCCTGCCGCCCTGCACCCGCAGCTTCGCGTACTCCAGCGCGGCCTCGTAGGCGGCGCGCCCGATGCCCAAGTTCATCGCCTGGAACCGCGGCATGCGACGGCCCATGTTGGGGACGGCCCAATGGCTCTTGCCCTCCTCGCCGAGCAGATTCGCGCCGGGCACGCGGCAGTCCTGGAACACCAGTTCGCCGTTGGAACCCAGCCGGCGTCCGACTTTGTCGTGCTCGCGTATCGTGAGGCCGGGCGCAGGGTGCGGCACCAGCAGCGAGGTTACGCCGCCGGTCTCGGATTTCTTCGTTCCCGTGCGCACGTGCACCGCGATCAGCTTGGCGATCGGGGCGCTGGTGATAAAGTTCTTGACGCCGTTGATCACCCAGTCACCATTGCTGTCGCGCACCGCAGTGGTCTTGTAGCCGGCGCCCGGCGCCGGCGGCCGATGGTAAGACCAACCCAGATCGGTATCGGGCTCATGCCCCGCGGTCGCGAGATGGAAGCGGTCGTCGGCCAGAAACTGCGGCAGAAAGCGGGCGCGCTGCTCGGCATTCATTAACCGATCGAACCAGGCGTGAGCAAGCGCCGAGGTTTGTCCCAGCGTGGCGGAAATGCCCACGTCACCGACCGCCAGCTCTTCGGTCACGATGCAGGAGGTCAGGTTATCGGCGCCGGTGCCGCCGAGTTCCTCGGACAGGGCCAGCGTGCGCAATCCCATCTGCGAGGCCTTGTCGAGCACTTCCCAGGGGAAACGCTCGTCGAAATTCTCGAGACGATCCCGTTCCAGCGCGATGGGCCTGATTTCCCGCTGAACGAAATCGCGGACGGTTTCGCGGATTTCGCGTTGTTCCGGGGTAAGATGAAGGTTGTACATGGACGGCCTCCCGAATTTCTCGTTCTCAGGATGTGAGACTGAACTGGAACACGACGGCCAAGTCCCGAAGGCGGACCGGGACCGGGCTTACCTGGCCCGCTGCGCGACCGCGCCCGCGCAGCGAAGGAATGATAGGGGCGGAGTGACTTTCGCGGCAAGCTTTTTCCTCGCGCCTCCCTACCAGGATCGCGCCGCGCCTGACCCTTGACACCTTGTTGCGTTTCCTCTGTAATCCCGGCTGATGCGACACGCGTCGCGCGGACCTGTTTGAGCGTTCATCACCGCGCTCCGGAATGCGCGATGGTATCCCGGAAAATAAAGCGTGGGCTTCCAGACAGCAGATCTTCCACAGAACTTGCAACGTTCTTCAGTCACCCAGAAAGGAAAATTCATGCGTTATCGGAAATCCGAAGCCAAGGCATTCGGAAGGGCTAATTTGCACGGCATCTGGGCCGCGATCCCGTACCCCTTCACGGCAAAGGGGGACCTCGACGAGGCGGGTCTGCGCAGGGACGTTCGCAAATACGTCGACGTGCTCAAGCTCGACGGGCTTTTCTTCGGCGGTCTGGTCGGCGAGTACTGGTCCCTGACGATGGAAGATCGCCGGCGCGGACAACAAATCGTGGTCGAGGAAGTCGGCGACAAGGCCCAGACTCTGGCGCACACCGGCTGCATGAGCCTGCGCGACACCATCGCGCTGACCCAGCACGCGCAGCAGATCGGGTCGACTTACGTCATCGTCGGCAATCCGGCGGTGAGCACGCACGAACCCGACGACCTTTACGAATTTTTCAACGGCCTGTGCGCTGAGGTCGACATCGCCGTGTCGCTGTTCAACACCCCGATCTGCGGCTACTCGCTCTCGCCGGAAATGGTGGCGCGCATCGCCGAGATCGAGAACATTTTCTGCATCAAGAACCCTCTGCCGCCCGCGCATACCGACGAGGTGCGGCGCCTGGCCGGCAAGAAAATCGTTGTGTGCGATCCCAACGAGGGGCGTTGGCTCGACAACATCATCAAACACAAGGACCCGTTGTTCATGTCCAGTCCCGATCCCTATCTGCTGCAGGTCGCGGGGCGGCAAACCATGCGCGAGTACACGCAGAAAGCGATGGCCGGAGACGTGGCCGGCGCGCGCGCCGTCTCCAAGACCATGGATCCGGTGCGCCGCATCGCTGATCGCTGGATGAACAGCAAGTGGTCGGCGCCGAGCGTTCCGATCAGCGCCATCAAGTACTGGAGTGAGTTGCTGGGATTCACCGGCGGCGCGCCGCGCGCGCCGATGCAGCCGCTCACGGCCGACGAGAAACGCACGCTGAAACAGGAGCTCCAGTCCGTCGGTTTGTTGTCCTGACCTTAAAAGGAGTGCGCCATGACGATGTTCCGAGCCTCTGTCGTATCCCTCTGGCTGGCGGTTATGCTGGGTGCCGGCGCCGTGCATGCACAGCCCGTGCGCATCGGCGTTATCGGGATTCTGCCCGATGCCGGCATCTTCGTTGCGCTGGAGAAGGGCTATTTCCGCGAGGCGGGGGTCGAT
>Ga0156176_1066_pt1 | contig 15885 bp, 17 predicted proteins | sample RifCSPlowO2_12_FD_107829 | JGI IMG/M metagenome (GOLD analysis project Ga0156176, IMG submission 107829) | Betaproteobacteria bacterium RIFCSPLOWO2_12_FULL_62_58
ACCGATTCCGGCGGCTTCCAGGTATGGAGCCTGGGCCCGCTGCGGAAGATCACGGAGGAAGGGGTCAGATTCCAGTCGCCGGTCAACGGCGACCCGTGTTTTCTTTCGCCGGAGGAGTCGATGCGCATCCAGCGCGTGCTCAATGCCGACATCGCGATGGTGTTCGATGAGTGCACGCCGTATCCGGCCGAATTCGAGCAGGCTCGCGACTCCATGCGGCTCAGCTTGCGCTGGGCGGAGCGCTCCAAGCGCGCGCATGAAGGTAACGGAAACGCCTTGTTTGGCATCGTGCAAGGGGGCATGCACGAGGCGTTGCGCGACGAATCGCTGGCCGGGCTCACGCAGGTCGACTTTGACGGGTATGCGATCGGCGGACTCTCGGTCGGCGAAACCAAGCGCGAGATGATGCGCATCCTGAAATACACCGCGCCACGGCTGCCCGCGGGGAAGCCCCGCTACCTGATGGGGGTCGGCACGCCGGAAGACATCGTGGCGGCAGTGGCGGCCGGCATCGACATGTTCGACTGCGTGCTGCCGACCCGCAACGCGCGCAACGGCTGGGTGTTCACGCGCCGCGGGGTGGTGAAGCTGCGCAACGCGCGCTACCGTGACGACCTTGCGCCGCTCGATGATGAGTGCGGCTGCTACGCCTGCCGCCACTTCACACGCGCCTACCTGCACCACCTGCAGCGGGTGAACGAAATCCTGGGCGCGCGACTCAATACTTTGCATAACCTCTACTACTACCAGGAGCTCATGCGCGGGCTGCGGCGGGCAATTGAACTTGGCCAACTTGGCGATTTCGCCGCCGCGTTCAGGCAGATTCGGGAAAAATCGTGATAAAATGCAAAGTTTTCCAGTGTGTTTGAACGATATCTCGATGGAGGAATGACCGTGTTGATCACTCAGGCGTGGGCGCAGGGCGCGGGTGCGCCCCTGGGCGGGGGCATCGAGAGCATGCTGCTGATCGTGCTGATGTTTGTCGTGCTCTATTTTCTGATGATCCGTCCCCAGATGAAACGCGCCAAGGAGCACAAGACGCTGCTCGACGGCCTGCAAAAGGGCGACGAAGTCGTCACGGTGGGCGGCGTCCTCGGCCGCATCAGCAAGCTCAATGAAAACTACGTGACGCTGGAGATCGCGAACAACATCGAAGTCCAGGTGCAGCGCCCGGCCGTGCAAGTGCTGCTGCCCAAGGGAACGATCAAGAATATCCAATGAATCGAGAGGCGAGAGGAGAGAGGCGAGAGGCGGGAAGGAAAAGCGCCAACATCCGGGAACCAGGCGGCAGCCGTTATACTCCTCTCTCCTTTCTCCTTACCCCTCTCCGCGAAGCATGAACCGCTATCCCCTCTGGAAAAACCTCGTCATCGTCATCTCGCTGGTGCTCGGTATCGTGTATACGCTGCCGAATTTCTACGGCGAGGCGCCCGCGGTGCAGGTGTCGCCGCTCAAGACCATGCTGCGGGCCGACGCCGCGTTGATGAGCCGCGTCGAAGACATCCTGAAGCAGGGCAACGTGGCGGCCGACGGGATCGTTCTTGACCCGACGAGCGTCAAGGCGCGTTTCGGGGACACCGATACCCAGCTCAAGGCCAAGGATCTGCTGCAGTCGCGGCTGGGCGAGGACTATGTGGTGGCGCTGAACCTGCTGTCCAACAGCCCGCGCTGGCTCTCGGCGATCGGCGCTCTGCCGATGTATCTCGGTCTGGACCTGCGCGGCGGCGTGCACTTTTTGCTGCAGGTCGATATGAAAGCCGCACTCAACAAGAAGATGGACACCTTCGTCGGTGACATTCGCGGCGCACTGCGCGACAAACGCATCCAATACAGCGGTATCGCTCGCGACGGACAAACGATCACTGTGCGCTTCCGCGACCGCGAGATGCGCGACAAGGCGATGGCCGAGATCCAGAAAAACATGCCCGATCTCGAGTTGAAGACCGAGGACGACGGCGCCGAGTACCGCATCGGCGCAACGCTCAAGCTCGAGGCGCAGCGGCAGACCGAGAAGTTCGCGCTGGACCAGAACATCACCACGCTCCGCAACCGCGTCAACGAACTGGGCGTCGCCGAACCGATCATCCAGCAGCAGGGCGCGGAGCGCGTGGTCGTCCAGCTGCCGGGCGTGCAGGACACGGCGAAGGCCAAGGACATTCTCGGCCGCACCGCCACGCTCGAAGTGCGCATGGTGGAGGCGCATGCCGGCGATCCCGGCTCCCGTAATTATGAGCCTCAGAAGATCGAGCAGGCGATCGGCGGGCAGGTTCCGTTCGGCACGGAGCTGTTTTACACCCAGCGCGAAGGCGGCAAGGAGGCGCTGCTGCTCAGCAAGCAGATCGTGCTCACGGGCGACCGCCTGACGGACGCCTCTCCCGGGTTCGATGGCACCGACAACCGGCCCATCGTCAGCGTCACGCTCGACGGCCAGGGCGCGCGCGTGTTCCAGCAGGTGACGCGCGAAGCCGTCAAGCGCCGCATGGCGATCCTGCTGATCGACCGCGGCAAGCCCGAGGTGCTGACCGCGCCGGTGATCCAGTCCGAGCTCGGCGCGCGTTTCCAGATCACCGGTTTCAGGAGCACCGAGGAAACCAAGGACCTCGCGCTGTTGTTGCGGGCCGGCGCGCTTGCAGCGCCGATGGAGATCATCGAGGAGCGCACGGTTGGCCCTTCGCTCGGCGCCGAGAACATCCGCATCGGCTTCCACTCGACCTGGATCGGGTTCGCGGTGATCACGGTATTCATGATCTCGTATTACCTGCTGTTCGGCGTGTTCTCGATCATCGCGCTCGCCGCCAACGTGCTGTTCCTGGTGGCGCTGCTGTCGATGCTGCAGGCGACCCTCACGCTCCCCGGCATGGCCGGCATCGCGCTCACCATCGGCATGGCGATCGACGCCAACGTGCTGATCAACGAGCGCATCCGCGAGGAGTTGCGCAACGGCAACACGCCGCAGGCGGCGATCCACGCCGGTTACGACCGCGCCTGGGGCACGATTCTCGATTCAAATCTCACGACGCTGATCGCGGGGTTTTTCCTGTTCCTGCTCGGCTCCGGGCCGGTCAAGGGGTTCGCGGTGGTGCTGTGCCTGGGAATTCTCACGTCGCAGTTCAGCGCGGTGGTGGTCGCGCGCGGCATGTCGAACTTCTATTACGGCCGCCGCCGCAAGCTCGAGCGCATTTCGATCGGCCAGGTGTGGCGCCCTGCAGAAGCGAAATGATGATCTATGAACGATGAACTATGAATAAAGGCTTGAGGTTTTTGTTCATCATTCATCGTTCCGCGCTCATCGTTAGCGAAAGCGAATAGACATATGGAATTCTTCAAGATAAGACGCGATATCCCGTTCATGCGATACGCGCTGATCTTCAACGTGATCTCGATCGTCACGTTTCTGATCGCGGTGGTGTCGCTCGGGTTTCTCGGCCTCAACCTCGGCGTCGACTTCACCGGCGGCACGGTGATGGAGGTCGCTTACGCGCAGGCGGCCGATCTCAACAAGATCCGCGACGCGGTGGCCCGGCTCGGGTTCACGGAAGCGAGCGTGCAGAACTTCGGTACTTCGCGCGACGTCCTGATCCGGCTGCCGGTGAAGCAGGGGCTTACGAGCGCCAAGCTTTCGGAACTGGTGATGCAGGAACTCAAAAAGGACGACAAGACCGTCAATATGCGCCGCGTCGAGTTCGTCGGACCGCAGGTCGGACGCGAACTGCTCGAAAACGGCGCACTGGCGCTGCTGTTCGTGTCGCTCGGTATCGTCGCCTATCTGGCATTTAGATTCGAGTGGAAGTTCGGCGTGGCGACGATCATCGCCAACCTGCACGACATCGTGATCATCCTCGGATTCTTCTCGATCTTCCAGTGGGAATTCTCGCTGCCGGTACTCGCGGCGGTGCTGGCGATCCTCGGCTACTCGGTCAACGAGTCAGTGGTGGTTTTCGACCGGGTGCGCGAGACCTTCCGCAACCGCAGGATGCGCAAGTACAGCGTGCCGCAGATCATCGACCATGCCATCACCGCCACCATGTCGCGCACCATCATCACCCACGCGTGCACGCAGATGATGGTGTGCGCGATGCTGATCTTCGGCGGAGAGACCCTGTACTATTTCGCGCTCGCCCTGACCATCGGCATCCTCTTCGGCATCTACTCTTCGGTGCTGGTGGCGAGCCCGATCGTGATGTGGCTGGGTATTTCCCGCGAGGATCTGGCCAGGCCCGAGAAGAAGCCGGAAGCGGAGGCGGTGGTATAGAGCCTGTTTCAGAATGAACCACGCGGGTCATTATGAAACAGGCTCTTAGAACTCAAAAAGCAATAGACAGGATTAAGACGATTTACAAGAGCTTTGGATGCCTTTGATTGATCCTGTCAATCCTGTAAATCCTGTCGATTTGGGATAGGACCGGAAGCCTCGCGTGGAAATCGTTGCCGCGTTAATCGACGTTATCCTGCACCTCGACCGCCATCTGCAATGGCTGGTCCAGAACTACGGCGTGTGGGTTTACGCGATCCTGTTCCTGATCATCTTCTGCGAGACCGGCTTGGTGGTGACGCCATTCCTGCCCGGCGATTCGCTGCTCTTCGTCGCCGGCACGCTCGCCGCCGCCGGTGACATGTACATCCACGCGCTGTTTGCGGTGCTCGCCGTCGCCTCGTTTGCCGGGGACAATACCAATTACTGGATCGGCCGCTTCCTCGGGCCGCGCGTGTTTACGCGCGAGAAATCGTGGGCGTTCAATCCCGCCCATCTCGAACGCACGCAGCGCTTTTATGAGAAACACGGCGGCAAGACCGTCACCATAGCGCGCTTCGTGCCGATCATTCGCACCTTCGCGCCGTTCGTCGCCGGCATCGGGCGCATGGCCTATGGCCGGTTCCTGTTCTACAGTTTCGCCGGGAGCGTGCTGTGGATAAGCTCGCTCACTTACGCCGGCTACTACTTCGGCAACATTCCGGTGGTGAAGCAGAACCTCGCGCTGGTGATCGTCGGCATCGTCATTCTTTCGATCATGCCGGGCGCGGTCGAGTACGTCCGGCACCGCGCCCCCTCGGCCGGCCGCGAACGATGAATGATGAACAATGAATGATGAACAACAGGCTTTCCGCCCGTTCCGCGCTCCGCGTTCATCGTTCCGCGTTCAGTACATGGCGCTGGCGAGGCGCTTGCGGTATTCGCTGACCAGTTCGCCCTGGTTGCCGAGCAGGCCGAAAACCTGCAGCATGGTCTTGCGCGCGATATCGTCGCGGAACGCGCGGTCGCGGCGCACGATTTCCAGCAACTGGTCGAGCGCAGAGGTGTACTGCTTCCCCGACACGAGGAGATTGGCGAGCTGCAGGCGCGCATCGAGATCATTCCCGTATTCAGCAACGCGGCGCGTGAGTTCAGCAGCGTCCGGTGAGGCGGCGGCGCTGGCGTCGAAGGCGAGCCGTGCCTTCAGGTTGCCCGCGCGCTCGCTCATCTGCGTGAGGGGCGCGAGCGCATCGAGCAGGCGAGTGGCTTCCTCCCGCCTGCCGAGATCGAGCAGGACGTCCGCCCGGTCCATTTGCACCGCCTCGTTGCGCGGATCGAGTTCAGCAGCCTGCGCCAGCAACTTAAGCGCGCTTTCGGTGTCCCGGTTCTGGCGGTAGAGCTGCTGCGCCGTGAGGCGCAGCTCTTCGGCGGGCGTAGGAATGACACGGTCGAGAAACTTGCGCACCCCCGTCTCGGGCAGAGCACCGGAGAATTCGTCGACCAATTCCCCGTTGACGACGGCTTTGACATTGGGAATGCCGCGCACGCCGAATTGCGCCGCCAATTCCTGGTTCTCGTCGGAGTTGACTTTCGCGAGCGTGAACTTGCCCTGATATTCGGCGGCGAGTTTTTCCAGCACAGGGGTGAGTGCCCGGCACGGCCCGCACCACGGCGCCCAGAAATCGACGATCACCGGCGCCTTCTTCGAGCCTTCGATGACGATCTGATCGAAGTTGGCAGTGTTGACTTCAACGCTGTACTGCGACATTTCAAAACCCCAAGAGCTGAACCGCAGAGGACGCCAAGGACGCAGAGGTCATGAGATTCATCTTCAGGCAAGGACTACCATGGAGTTTTCAAGCAGGTCCTGAAACCTGAGCCCGACTCATCGGCGTCCATCTGCGTTTATCGGCGGCTTAGATTTTCTTGGCGAGTTCGGCCGCTTTGCCGATATAGGTGGCGGGGGTAAGCGCCAACAGGCGCTGCTTCTCCGGATCGGGCAGCGCCAGCCCCTTGATGAAGGCGTGCAGCGTCTCGCGCGTGATGCCGTCCTTGCCGCGCGTCAGTTCCTTCAACTGCTCGTAAGCGCCGGTCACGCCGTAGCGCCGCATCACGGTTTGGATCGGCTCGGCGAGCACTTCCCAGTTCTGGTCGAGGTCTTCGTCCAGGCGCTCGCGGTTCGCTTCCAGTTTGTTGAGCCCTTTGAGACACGAGTCGTAAGCGAGCAGCGTATGCCCGAGCGCGACTCCCATGTTGCGCAGCACGGTCGAATCGGTGAGATCGCGCTGCCAGCGCGACACCGGCAGCTTCTCGCTCATGTGCCGCAACAGGGCGTTGGCGATGCCGAGGTTGCCCTCCGAGTTCTCGAAATCGATCGGGTTCACCTTGTGCGGCATGGTCGAGGAGCCGATTTCGCCGGCTTTGAGCTTTTGCCTGAAATAGCCGAGCGAGATGTAACCCCAGAGGTCGCGGTCGAGGTCGATCAGGATGGTATTGGCGCGCGCGTAAGCATCGAGCAGCTCGGCGATTGCGTCGTGCGGCTCGATCTGGATGGTGTAGGGGTTGAACTCCAGACCGAACTCCTCGACAAACCGGCGCGCGAGCTTTTCCCAATCGAGCTCGGGATAGGCGGCCAGGTGAGCGTTGTAGTTGCCCACGGCGCCGTTCATTTTGCCGGTCAGCTTCGCTTGGGCGATGCGCCCGCGCACCCGGTTGAGCCGATAGGCGATGTTGGCGATCTCCTTGCCGAGCGTAGTGGGCGATGCCGGCTGGCCGTGGGTGCGGGAGAGCATCGCCAGGCCGGCGAGGTCGTGGGCGAGCGCAGCGAGCTTCTCGATGATCTTGTCGAGCGCCGGCAGCATCACCTCATCGCGCGCGCGCTTCAGCATCAGCGCGTGACACAGGTTGTTGATGTCCTCCGAAGTGCAGGCGAAGTGGATGAATTCCGCGGCCTTGGCGATTTCCTTGTTGCCCGCCAGCCGCTCTTTGAGGAAGTACTCGACCGCCTTGACGTCATGATTGGTCCGGGCCTCGATTGCTTTCACCGCGGCTCCGTCAGTTACCGAGAATGTCGCGGCCAGCGCGTCGAGCTGGTCGAGCGTCAGCGGGGAAAACGGCGGGATTTCGGCGATTGTAGGCTCCCGGGAAAGCGCCTTGAGCCACTCGATCTCGACCAGCACGCGCAGCCGGATCAGTCCCAGTTCGCTGAAGTAATCGCGCAGCGCGGCGACCTTATCATGATAGCGGCCGTCGAGAGGGGAGAGTGCGGTAAGAGGGGTCAGCGCCATCGTGGCCGAAATGCGTGGGGCGATTTTAACATATAGTCTTTGAAGGCATCGCAGGGAAGGCCTAAAATTACGGCGCGCGTGAGGAGACCATGCGATGCAGACCCTGGCAGTGATGAATCCACAGACCGTCGATAACGTGACACCGGTGCGGATTGCCGACCTGCTTGCCGATCTGCGCGGCGCGAGCATCGGCTTCGTCGACAACAGCAAGGTGAACGCGGACCTGTTTCTCGGCCGGCTCAAGCCTTTGCTGCGGGACCTGTTCGGCGCCACGCCGGGCGTCACGGTGCGCAAGCTTGCGCCCAAGGACGAGATCTCCGTGGCGGACCTGGAACAGCTCGCGCGCCACGATGCCGTGATCCAATGTTTCGGGGATTGCGGCACTTCGACTTCAATGAGCGTGGCTGATGGGGTGCGTCTGGAACGCCGCGGCATCCCGACCGTGACGGTATGCAGCAGTGCCTTCTACAAGGCGGCGCGGTTCCAGGCGGCAGGACGTGGCATGGCGGATTTGCCGATTATCGAAATTCCGCATCCGATGCACACCGCGCCGGAACCGGTGGTGTTTCAGCGCGCTGAAGCGATCGTGGACAGCGTTGCCGAGGTGCTCACGCGACGTGCGACGCGGGCTGAAGCACCGCCGCTCGCGCTGGTTCGCCGAGGCGGGGGATGCCGATCACATCGGTGTCGCCGACCATCCGTCGCACATCAGCATCGTGGTGGCGGGCGGAGCGGGCATCCACTCGCAGTTTGTGCCGACCTCGTTCAGTTACAACCCGGTTATCCGAGTGCTACGCTTCAAGTGCTACGCTTCAAGTAACAAGAGCATGTTGCAAAATGAATCGATCTGCTTTCGTAGCGCGGGCGCCTCGCCTGCCCATACGTGCCGAGCAGACAAGGCCGTCTGTGCTACCACTCGTTTGGAGGAAGGCAATGAATCATGTTGAATGTTTCCCGGCGCCGGTTGCGCCGGTGCGGACGGTGATGCGACGAGCGGCGTTCGTCTTCTTCATCGCGACGTATACAGTGCGTTGGCCAGCGCTGCGGCGCCGGCATGGAAGCCCGAGAAAGCGGTTGAATTCATCGTTCCCGGCGGCGCCGGCGGAGGACAGGATCGCACCGCGCGCATCATCCAGAAATTCATGCAGGACAGCGGATTGGTGACGACGCCCGTGGCGGTCGTAAACAAACCCGGCGGGGGCGGGAACCTCGCTTACACCTACCTCAACCAGTTTCCGGGCGACGCGCACTACATGGCGACCGCTACGGCGACCCTGCTCACCAATCACATCCTCGGCGTGAGCCCGCTCAACTACACCGATGTCACGCCGCTCACCGTGCTCTATGGTGAATACATCGGTTTTGCGGTCAACGCGGACGGTCCGATCAAGACCGGCAAGGACCTCATCGAGCGCGTGAAGAAGAATCCGGAAGCGGTGAGCTTCGCTTTCGGCACCAGCCGCGGGAACGCCAACCACATCGCGATCGCGCTTGCCATGAAAGCTGCAGGGGTCGACGCAGGCAAGCTGAAGATCGTGCTCTACAAGGCGTCGATCGAAGCGGCGACCGCGCTGATGGGCGGGCACGTGGATGTCGTGGCGACCCCGATGTCCACCTACGCTCCGGTTATGTCGTCCGGCAAGTTGCGCATCATCGCGATCGCGGCCCCGCAGCGGATCAGCGGGCAGTTTGCCGGCGCCCCGACCTGGAAAGAACAGGGGCTCAATGTCGTGACGCCGGGCTACCGCATGATCGTCGCGCCCAGGGGATTGAACCCGGGGCAAGTGGCGTTCTGGGACAACGCGTTCGCGCGGCTGGCGCAGAGCGAGGCCTGGAAGAAGGAGCTGGATGCCAACGAGTGGGCCGACACCTACATGGCGAGCACCGACAGCAGGAAGTATCTCGACGCGCGGTATGCAGAGTACAAGAACATCCTGACCGAAGTGGGGTTGGCAAAATGACGGCCGCTGCACAGACACTCGCCCGATTTGCGACGGATCTTACCTTTGACCGGATTCCGGCCGAAGTCATCGAACGCGCCAGGACCTGCATGACCGATACCATCGCCGCGGCGACCTTCGGTGCCGGCCTGCCGTGGAGCAAGATCATTATCGGTTACGCCGAGCGTAACAGCGCGCCGGGCAATTCGCTCATACTCGGAACAAGGTCGCGCGTGCGCGCCCCTTTTGCGTGCCTGGCGAACGGCGCGCTCGCCCATGCCTTCGAGATGGACAGCCTGTGCCATCCGAGCGTCAACGTGCATCCCGGCGCATCGCTCGCCGTGCCCGGGCTTGCAGTGGCGCAAGGCCGCAGCAAGAGCGGCAGGGATCTGCTCACCGCGTTCGTGGCGGGCTACGAAGTCATGTACCGGATCGGGGACGCGGCGCGCGGGTCCGGCGAGAAGATCGGATTCCACGCGCCGGGCCTCCACGGGGTATTCGGGGGCGCGGTTGTGGTGGGAAAATTGTTCGGGCTGGACGCGCAGAGCATGGCGAACGCGCTCGGCATCGCCGGCTCGCTGTGCTCGGGCCTGCTCGAGTTCTCGAAATCCGGCGGCGGCATGGTGAAACGTCTGCATCTTGGCCGGGCTGCGGAGGGGGGCTTCATGGCCGCCATCCTGGCGCGGGATGGATTCACCGGGCCCGCTGCCGTGTTCGAAGGCCGGTTCGGCTTCCTCAATACGTTCTGCCGGGACACCGATCCGGCGCGCTTGACCCGGGCGCTGGGCGAAGAGTGGCACTCGCTCAAGACCATGATCAAGCGCTACGCCTGCCACATTACCGCGCACATTCCGGTGACTGCGGCGCTGGATCTGCAGGCCGAGCACCACTTCGCGGGCAACGATGTCGCGTCAATAAGCGTCGCCGGCAGCGACAAGATGGTGAGTCACCACAACATTCCGGAACCGCAGGACCTCGCCATGGCGCAGTACAGCACGCCGTTCTGCGTCGCGCTGGCGCTGCATCGCGATCCGCTCGACCCACGCTCGTTTTCCGAAGAAAGCCTGAACGATCCGGCGGTCCGCACATTGGCCCGCAACGTCAAAATCGAACTGCGCCAGGGCGCGCCCGGCGATCACGCCCTGGTAAGCCACGTTGTGCTACGCCTGAAAGACGGTCGCGAGTTTACGCGCGAGCAGCGCGAATTCCCGGGGATGCCGAGCCGGCCGCTCAGCCGTGACGAACTCTTCGACAAATTCCTCAAGCTCACGGCGCCCCGCGACCGCGCGAAGGCCGAGCGATTGTTCGCGCAGCTCACCGAGGCGGAGAAGGTGGCGGATTTCAGCGCGCTCGATTTCGCGTTGTAAACCAAAGCAGCCGCCGATGAATTCTTCTCAATACCCCTTCTTCTCAATACCTTCTTTTCCATACCCCCTTGAGGGGTACGCTTGACGGGTACTTGAGGGGTACGCCGGTGAACGCCGATACGATCAACAGCCGAACCGCCAAGCCTGTCCTGAGCGTGTCGAAGGGGCGCCAAGACGCGAGAAAACCAAAGACTATGTAGCCGCAGATAAACGCCGATAAGATCAAACCAACAGACTGGATTGGTGATTTAATGAACGCAGGGAAGATTGAGGTACATGTAACCGAAAGTGGACAAACCCTGGACGTCGTAGTTCTGAGCAAGCGAGCGGAACGGATACAAATTGTCCTCGGTGAAGGCGTCCACAGTGTCAGGTGCGACTTGACTCCGACTCGCAACGGGCTGGCCTATGTTGGCAGTGCGATGGGGCGCGAGATCGTATACGAGCGAGGTCGCGAGCAAGTTCAAGCTGATATTGACAGGCTTAATCCGACGTTGCGTAATCCCAGACGGCGTTGATCGCGATGATAAAGCAATAGATTCAAGGCGAGTGAAATGGGAGCCGTCATCAACGCAATCCGCAATAGAAGAATAATAGGGGACAGTCCGACCCCAAGTCGGTTTACAGCGAGGTCCTCTTGCCTGGCGGGCTGATCGGCCTACAATAACGTTACCTCGCCGTTTCCGCAAAGGGGCATCTAGACTGCAATCGGAGGGGGTGGTACAAATGCCGCACAGCTTTTCCCGGCCTTCCAGCCGAACCTCGCGCATCGATGCCGAAGCATGTGGCATGGTGTCTTCAGTTATACCGGCAGCCTTCGTCCCAAGATTGCCGCTGGGCAGCGAAGCGCGCCCTAACGCACACATCTGATTTCCACAACGTTCGCACAGGGGCTCATATGACCGGCAATGATCAAGGCAAGAGGATCGAGAAAAGGGCTTATGCGACGTGGGCGCTGGACGTGGGAAAAGCGAAAGGCATTACCCATGATATCAGCGCATCCGGCATGTTTTTCGAGATGGAAGCCAGCTATCGTTTCGAGCCGTCGATCGATTTCGAGTGGGATTTCGATACGCCCCAAGGCACGATGATGCTCAAAGGCCAGGGAACCATCGTTCGCATAGAACCGCGCGGCGCCAGAGTGGGGGTCGCCGTCAAAATAGTCGAATCAGAGATAGAACCGGTTTGGTGATGTGAGTTTGCGGGGAACTCCGCAGCCCGGTATTTGACGATTGGATTAAAGGTCGGACATTCGTCTTGCGGCAAGGCAACACGACCAGCTCGTTGTCCTGCCATTATTGAGCGTTGGCAACACTTTGATCGAGGAGACTCAAATGCAAATTCGCTTGCATGCACGAAACGATCATGGCTACATGAGCCCGGAGAGGATTGTGGCGCGGCTGCGCGGGGAATTTCCCTATGTCGAGTCGCTGGATTACCCCTACGACTTCCAGAAAGAGCCGCTCCACGTCTATTTCGGGGACGATCCGGCCACCGAATCAAAGATCATGGGCGCCGCGATCATGCCCGGACCCAAGGGGTCACTCGTGTTTTCCTGTACACCCGACGCGCATTCCGGGGCGCCCGAACGGCTCCTGCGGCGGTCGGCTGCCGCGCTCGGCTATGAAATCGCGGAGGAGCAGAAGCAGTCCGTTCCCGCATGGCTGTCGGCCTGTTTTGGTGCGCAGACGCCGTCGACCGTCGGCGCTTGAGCCAGAATAATAGGGGACCGCGGTTTCATTCGCTCGGCGGAACAGCTCGCCGTGCGGTCCTGACTTGAACAAGAAACGGGGGAGCGTTTATCAAGATGACGTCCAACAGAGCATTTGTGCTGCTTGCCATTACGGCGAGCGTCGGGATCGGCGGCCACGCCGCCGCGGCGGAGACTTATCCAGTCAAGCCCGTGCGCGTGATTGCGGCATTCCCGCCGGGCGGGTTCGTCGATTTCACCACGCGGGTCCTGGCCGGTCCGCTGGGCACCGCGCTCGGCTGTCAGGCGACGAATGGTTTGAGTACGGCGGGATTGGGCGGGATTAAGCGGGACGTTGCGGGATAAGATCAGGGGATCAAAGGGTTACGGCAACTCGGGCGATGATGGGGGAAAAACGACGTGCGACAGATGCTTTGAGTACGAAGTGGCGCGTGCGTCACATGGTTTGCGTACGGCCTAAAGGTCATTTGATGCGTCCCTGCGTCGCGCGTCGAGGCGCTCGGCAGTCCGCCGTACTTCAGCGTCGGTGAGGTACGAGAGGGCAGAATCTCTGCGGTCTGAACCAAAGTACTGATCAAGCCGGATGATTCCACCAGAACGACGCCACATGTGCGTTTCACCGCTGCTTGGGACCACAACATCCGGGGCACCGTACCGCTTCTTCACGGTATTTTCTACCTGCGTGAATCGTGCAGCATCGAACATAATCGTTATCCCTTCGACTTTGCCGTCCTCGAAGTTAAACGCAATTGCTCCTGCCGGGACGCCAGCGACGCTCATGCCCTTACTTGCCTTCGGGTCAGAATCAAATATGATGCAAAAATTAGCTGTAGAACAGGTTGCCCTAGGGTAATGCTTCAGGACCTCTTTCTTGCTTGATCCCAAAGCCAGGCCCTTGAACGCCAGCGGCTCATCAGCAGCAAACGCGATCGAAGAGATACACGCAACCAGAACTCCTACACTTCGCCACCCGCCCATATTGCCCTCCCGATGATGTAGAGATTCTCAGCGGCATCCTTTGCGACGTGCTGCTGATCATACGCCGGATTGTCGCTCTTGATGATCACGCCGCCGGCGGCGAAGTCCACCTGCAGGCGCTTTGCGACCAGCTCGCCTTCGTACATTAGTACATAGATGCCGTCTTGAGTGACTTTCTCCTGGCCGGTGTCCACCAGGACCAGCGCGCCATCTCGAATCGTAGGCGCCATCGAATCGCCCTTGATTCTGATCACTGCCAGGTTTTTAACGGCGACGCCCTTCTGCGCCAGCCAGTCGCGACGGAACGCGAGCTTGCCGATCTCCGATTCTCGCTCGACGACGCGGCCTGCGCCCGCACCCGCCTCAACGTTGTAGCGCGGCACAAAAACGAACTCGGCATCTGGCCCTGCCGTCAGACGCGTCGCCTGAGACGGCGACGTCGCGTGCTGCGCGACGATCTCATTGATCTGACGCTGTACATCGGGCGGCGGCTGATATTCGGTGCGCATTCCTCCCGGCCCGCCCTTACCAGGCACTTCGCGAGACGACCAGCCCTCACGTTGCGCCCTTTCTCTAATCCCTTTTTGCGAGCGCGGAAGACCCTTTAAACGGAACAAGTGAAGCGCGTGAATCGAGTGCCAACTATCGCCCAAAGTTGTTACCTTTTGTCATCGGCAGGTGAAAACGAATTATCTTTAACATTCAATAATTTGCTGTTCAAGTTGTTACCTATGTTGTTACCTACGCAGCGACCACAGAAAAAAATAGTTGACACGTTGTCCGGTAGTTCTTACACTCCAGCCCATGTCAAACTGCCAGCCAGTAATCGCCGGTCCAAATAAAACAGCCTCATCGGACTGGCACAAGTTCGACATCATCATCTCTCTCTGGCGGCGCGGCACCAGCCTGCAGCGGCTCTCACGCCAGAACCATTATCACCGCAACACTCTGTGCAACGTCCTCCGCCATCCCTGGCCGAAAGCCGAGCGCATTATCGCCGAAGCGCTCGGCGTGCCCCCCGAACAGATCTGGCCCTCGCGCTACCACCCGGACGGACTACCGCGCAGCGGACGCGGCGAGCGCGGCCTCGGACGCTACAAGCGCAAAGCATCGCGACCCGCATCAAATCATAGCACCGCGGCGCATCCGCGCAACGTCAAGATCGCAACGGAGATTTGACGTGATGCGCTCCCGCGACGCCCTTACCGCAGACCTTTTCGACGTTCCGTGCGCGGCACCCGCGCTCCCTGGTTCTATCAATTTCTCGCGCGAGATCGCGGCAACGATGTCGTCCGCGCTCAAGGCGTGCCCGGCCGATCGCATCGAGGTCGCCGCGCGCATGACCCGCTTGATGGGCCGCGAGGTCACGCTCTCGATGTTGAACGCCTACACCGCCGAGAGCCATGTCGATCACAACATCAGCCTGGAGCGCGCGATCGCGTTCGATGTCGCCACGCAGGCGCAGGCGCTGCTCGCGTTTTTCGCAGGAAAGACCGGCTGCGGCATCCTGGTGGGTGAAGACGCGCTGCTCGCGGAGTGGGGGCGAGTGCAGCAGGCAAAGGCCGATATCGCCGAGCGCGAGAAGGCGCTCAAGGAACGGATGAGGGGGAAGCGATGATCTTTCGCGTCCGCGGCCTCATTGTTTTGGCGGTTCTCCATCTGCTGTATCCGCGAGCCACGCGCCGATCTGCCGGTGTAGCGATTCTGCGGCTGGACGAGACAGAGAAATGTCCAGCGTTCGAAGGCCGCCCGCAGTCCCTACAAGCGTCTCCAGAAATAACGATCTTGTCACCGGGTTGGGTGTCACGGTCTCGATCACCTCAATTTGTAGGAAAAACGGAAATTTTTCGCTCATGAGGGGCCTCCTGTGATTCGAGAAAACGACTCTACCGGTTGTGACTCTAGCACGGCGAGCGCCTCTCGCCCTTCAACCCTCACCCCCACCCCTCTCCCAGAGGGCGAGGGGAGATTAACGGCCATGAACAACAATAAAAACGCCCCTTTAAGCGCATTGAAAGACGCTTATTCCGCTGTCGAACTCGCGGCGCTCAAGGTGCCCGGCTGGCCGACGAGCAAAAAAGGTATCTACGGCCGCGCAGATGCGGAATTGTGGGCATACCGCGAGGTTGCCGGCCGCGGCGGACCGGGCGGCAAGCGGCGGGAGTATTTGGTGTCGGGGCTGCCACTGGCGTTCCGCGATTATCTCGCTGAGATGATGATCCGGGGCGCGGCGCCGCGGCCCCTCATATTAGTACAGGAGAACCGCAATGACCGAATCGCGCAGTCCGTCGCAGCACGTGATCGAGGAGGCAGAGCTGAATATGACCACCCTGAGCGTTTATCAGGCGCTGCTCCTGTTGCAAGTCGAAAA
>Ga0156176_1038_pt1 | contig 15828 bp, 14 predicted proteins | sample RifCSPlowO2_12_FD_107829 | JGI IMG/M metagenome (GOLD analysis project Ga0156176, IMG submission 107829) | Betaproteobacteria bacterium RIFCSPLOWO2_12_FULL_62_58
ATGCGGGTCAGGACGCTCATGCGCTCCTGGAACTCGCGCCACAGTGCCCGCACCCGCAGCCGGAACACGGTGCCGCGCCACACCGCGAACGGCACGAAACTCACGCACAGAAAGCCGAGCACCGGATCCTGCCCCATGTAAAGGTAGGCGCCGAGGCCTATCAGCACCGCGAGCTGGAAGAGACGCATGATGCCGGTTTCGATGAACCGCCGCACGCCCTCGATGTCGAGCATGCCGCGGGTGATCAGGTCGCCGGAATGGATGCGGTCGTGGTAGCTGAAGGACAGCCGCTGCAGCTTCTCGAAAAATGCGAGCCGCAGCTCGTAGCCGAAACTCTGACCGATGGATTCCGCCAGATAGTTGTGGGCGAGGGTGAAGAGGCCGCGCATCACGGCAACGCCCAGCACCAGCAGCGCCGAGGTGACGAGCGCCGCCTGCGCTTGCGCGGCCGTCGCGCCGCCCGCTGCCTGCGCGCCTGACAGGAGCACCGCGGCCTGATCGATGGCCTCACCGAGGAAACGCGGAATGAGCAGTTGAAACACGCCCGCGGCGATCACGGCAAGGACGGCGGCCGGAAAGCGCACGCGATAGCCGAGCGCCATGCGCAAGACGCGCCACAGCGCGCTCACGCCGCGCTGATAGTCACCGTCGAGCGACGGCACCAGCGTGTCGGCACCGTGTATCGCGGATCTGACTGTGGGGCCGGCCCCGGAAGCGGCAACGGCTGGAGGCGGTGCTGGAGGTATGTTCATTGCGGACGACTGCAATTTTAGCCGGTTCCCCGCGCTGCCGCCCTGGTATTGAACGGCGGTCAGCACCACGCCGCGGGCGCGCAGTTTGTCGAGCCGCCGGACTTCCTTGAAGCCGAAGACCTACTTCTAGAACTCCGCCTGCTTTCCCGGATCCAGGCTGGCGATTGCGAGATGTTGAATACGGGCCATGTGCATGCGCCCTGCGAGGGTGGCTTAGACCGTCATACCAAGCTACGGCGGGTTTCGATGTCTAATCGACAGCCGGCGGCGCCGAGCATACCTGCTCGTAGCGATAGCGCTGCTTCAGCAGTCCGTTGTACTCGTAGACATCCAGCGTTTTTTCGAACGCTGCCTGCGTGATCTCCACATGTGGCGTCCAGCAGCCGAGCCGCTGGTAGGTCGCGATGCAATCTGCGAGCACGCTTTCACCAATATTGGGGAAATACGGCTTTTCCGCCCTGGCGATCTCGGTGGCCGGCGTATCGTTCATGTGGGCCCGGGTTTTTTTATAGGCACGTATGAATGCCTTCGCCATGTCTGTCTCGAGCCACTCACGCGTCGCCGCGACGCTGGAGAAACCACACGGGCCGATCTGCTTGCCGATCTGCGCCACGACATGGCCGATGCCATCGGCCTGCAGTTGCTGCGGGTACGGCCCCTGCTGCTGGACGTACTGTCCCCGGCCTTCGCGGAAGGCCCGGTCGATCTCGGCGGCGCTGGCGAGGGGAATGGGCTTGATCCTGTCGAAGGCTATGCCCGCCCTGTGGCACGCATACTTGAACATCACGAGCGGCTGGCCCTCCTTGAACATGACGACTTCGGCGCCTTCCAGCTTCTTCCATGTGAAGGCAGGATCCGCCTCGCGGCCGGTCAGGAAGAAGCCGTCCATCTCGTTGATCTGGGCGAAGTGCACAGCCGCCGGCGTCTCTCCCTTGTTGAGGGACATGAACCCCTGGCTCAGGGCGGATTGAACGATGTGGGCAGAACCGTCATTCAGGGCGGCAAGCGCGGAGACGCCCGGAGGCGCAACCGACCACTCCGGATCCAGGCCTTCCGCCTTGAGAAATCCCCCCGACATCGCGGAGATAAGCGGTGAGTAGAACGCGGAAAACAGCGTGAATTGAATGCGGATCTTGTCCAAGTCGCTTTCCCTCCTTGCGCTGATTCTCGCACGCCAAGGCGGCGAGAGTCGGATATCCTATCCTGCCGCGACGATCAATAAAAGCAATCCTGATTCCAACATCTTCCTCCTTCCCCCTTGATAATGGTATGGACGCCCCCTTCCCGAACCGGCATCAAGGTGCCAAAGTGGAAATGGGTTCAATCCACTTAAATGGAAAGGAGCGTCCGAGATGAAGATTACGACAGTTGGGATCGATTTGGCAAAGAACGTGTTTCAGGTGCATGGAGTCGATGAGCGTGGCAAGGCGGGGTTGCGCAAGCAGCTCAAGCGCAAGGAGGTGGTGAGCTTCTTCGCGAATCTCGAGCCGTGCCTGATTGGCATGGAAGCCTGCGGCAGCGCCCATTACTGGGCGAGGAAGCTCGCGGCGCTGGGCCACACGGTGCGTTTGATGGCTCCGCAGTTTGTGAAGCCCTACGTCAAGACGAACAAGAGCGACCGCAACGACGCCGAGGCGATCTGTGAGGCGGTTGCACGGCCCAACATGCGCTTTGTGCCGGTGAAGACGGGCGAGCAGCAGGCGGTGCTCTCGGTGCATCGAGCGCGCCAGGGGTTCGTGAAGGCGCGCACCGCGCAGGCAAACCAGATCCGCGGCTTGCTGGCTGAGTTCGGGATCGTGATTCCCAAGGGCATGGGGCACATCGCCAAGCGCTTGCCGGAGATCCTGGAGGACGGCGAGAACGGGGTGCCGGGGATGATGCGCGAGTTGCTCGAGCGGCTCGGTGAGAACCTGAAGGAGATGGACAAACAGGTCGGAGAACTGGAGCGCCAGATCAAGCTTTGGCATCGTGAGAACGAGCAAAGCCGCAAGCTGGAAGCCATTGCCGGCATCGGGCCGATCACCGCGAGCGCGTATGTCGCCTCGGTGGGCGATGCGAAGAGCTTCAAGAATGCTCGGCAAGTAGCGGCCTGGCTGGGCATGGTGCCGCGCCACGAGGGCACCGGGGGCAAAGTGAAGCCAGGCCGGATCAGCAAGCGGGGCGATGTGTATCTGCGCACGATGTTGATTCACGGAGCGCGCGCGGTGATCGCTCAGTTTGAGCGCAAGCCCGATCAGGCCAACGGGTGGTTGAAGGCGCTGCTTGCCCGGCGCAACAAGAACATCGCCGCAGTGGCGCTGGCCGCGAAGAACGCGCGCATCGCCTGGGCGCTGCTCGCGCACGAGCGCAGCTACCAGGGCGATTACGTTGCGAGACGCGCGGCCGCGTAATCGCGGTCGGTTGCATTGAACGAAGGAACGGTTTAGCAAAGGAGGGCTGGGGCGCACACAAGGAAACCTCGACGAAGCATCCGCTCTCGTCGGTTAAGCTGCTGATTCCCACGGTGCCGTCGACGTTCTACTGCGTGGGCATCAATTACCGCGACCACATCATCCAGGCCGCCAAGCGCCGAGGCGTCGAGCCGCAGTTCCCGCAGAGGCCGGACATCGGCTACCGCGCCAACAACGCGCTGTGCGCGCATGGCGATCCCATCGTCAAGCCGAAAGACTCGGGCGAAGTGTTTCAGTACGAGGGCGAGCTCGTCGCCGTGATCGGCAAGCAGGGCCGGAAGATTCCCCAGGACAAGGCGCTCGATTACGTGTTCGGCTGGACCATCGGCAACGACGTCAGCGAGCGCACCTGGCAGCGCAACGACCGCACCATGTGGCGGGCGAAGAACGCGGACAGCTTCAAGCCGATGGGGCCGTGGATCGTCACCGATCTCGACTACCGCAAGATGACCACCACGATCCGACTCAACGGCCAGGAAGTCGACCGCTTCGCCACCGCGAACATGATCCACGACGTCGAGACGTACATCGCCGAGGTGAGCAGGTACTGCACGCTCTACCCGGGCGACGTGATGTGGATGGACACCGACGGCTCGCCACGGAACATGAAGGTGGGCGACGTGTGCGAAGTCGAGATTACCGGCATCGGCACGCTGCGCAACAAGGTGGTCGAAGGAGACTGAGGAATCCCGGGTCGGACCTACGCAACGAATTGTTTCATCAGCGATAGCAGAAGCTTAGGGGACAGCTCAGTCCGTCCCCTAAGCGGACGCGCTCTGACGCAGCAGGTGGACGCCGACCAGCAGCGCCGGGACGCCGCACACGATGAAGCCGATGCCGTAGCTGCCGGTGAGGTCAAGAAGCCCCGAGTACATGAGCGGCAACGCCAGTGCGCCGACCTGGCCGATAGAGAGTACGCCACCGGTGACTCCACCACGCATGTCCTCTGGCGCCGCGCGCGCGGTTTCGGCCAAAAGAATGCCGTGCCAGGATAGCGCCGTGGCGCTGAGCACGCAGGCGATCAGGCCGACCAGGAGCGTCGGCCAGCCGGCGCTGCAAAGAGCGAGGAGCACCACACTTCCAGCCATGCCGAGGGCAAGCCCCGCCATCATCAGGCGCGGGGAAACATAGCTGCTGCCCAGCCAACCCCAGAGGATGCGGCCGGGCACGGCCACCGCGACCGCCACCGAAAAAACAAAGCCCGCAGCCACGGGCGTGTAGCCGATCGTCGTCAGATACACGACGAAATAGGCCGTGACGGCAGCCTGCAGGCCGTTGAAGGCGAGGCACGCGAAGGACAGGGCACGAAGACCTGGCGTAGCGAGCACCACGGTCAGGGTCGCCTTGAAGTCCGATACCCGGAAGGCGCGCGTCGGCACCCGGTCGATATCGAAAATCTCGCGCAGGGGCTGCAGCATCAGGACGAAGATGCCGCACGCCGCCGCGCTCACCAGCATCGTGACGCGCCAGCCTGTCCATTCCGTCAGTTGCGGCCCGAGCAACCCGGCCAGAAGCAGGCCGGCCGGCACCGCCGTCTGCTTGATGGAGAACACCAGGGGCAGGTAGCGCGGCAACGAGACGCGGCTCAGCAGATGCGAGCTGGCCGGTGTGGACACGGCCCCGCCGCCCCCGCAAATGATTGCGGACAGGACAAGCGCCAGCGGCGTTCCCAGCGCAGCCAATGCGGTGCCGGCCGCCAGCATGACAAGAGACATCTGGCTCATGCGCAAGGCGCCATGGCGCACGATGAAGCTGCCGCAGCCGAGCTGCGCGACCAGAGAGGCTAAGGCCGTCAAGCCGAAATAGATGCCGATCCAGGCCGCATCGATGCGCAGATCCGTGATGATCGCCGGCGCGATCACTGCGGGAAGGGCTCTGCCGAGCGCGGCGAAGGTCTGCTGCAGGAACATTGCCCCGAGGGCAAGCAGGAGATGATTCACGCACTACTGTGGCGGGATGCCGGCGTCCTTGATCACTCGCGCCCAGCGCGCGGTCTCCGCACGAATGAATTGCGCGAATTCTTGCGGGCTGGTCGGGGCGACTTCGATCACCATGTCCTTCAATCGCTGCTGGATCTCGGGCATGCGCAACACCGCCGTGAGATCGGTATGAACTTTGTCGAGGATGGGCGTGGGCGTGCCGGCCGGCGCGCACAATCCGTACCAGGAATTCACTTCGAAACCGGGAAGCGCGGTTTCGTCCATCGTTGGTACCGAGGGCAATTGCGGTATGCGTTTCAGGCTCGTCACCGCGAGCGCGCGCACCCGCCCGGTCTGGATCGCCGACAGCACACCCGGAGCCGACTGCACGGTGCACGGAATCTGGCCCCCGATCGTGTCGGAAAGCGACTGCGGCGCGCCCTTGTAGGGGATGAACACGACATCGATCTTCGCCGTCAGCTTGATGAGTTCCATCGTGAGCAGTTGCGAGCTCCCGGCAGCCGACGTGCCGTAGGAGAGCTTTCCGGGATGAGCCTTGGCATAGGCGATGAACTCCCGCAATGACCGAGTCGGCATGGACGGGTGCACGACCAGCACGTTCGGGGTCGTGCCGATGCGGGAAAGCGGCGCGAAGTCGCGCTGGTGGTCGTAGGGCATCCTCACATACAGCGACGGGGCGATCGCGCTGGACGCGATGTTGCATTGAAACAACGTGTACCCGTCGGCCGGCGACTTGGCGGCGAATGCGGCGCCGACGGTCCCACCTGCGCCCGACCGGTTCTCCACCAGCACCTGTTGGCCCCACATCCGGCTGAAGCGTTCGGTGATCAGGCGCGCGATGATGTCGGGCGAGCCCCCGGCGGGAAAGGGCACGACGTAGCGGACGGGCTTGGCGGGGTAGCTCTGGGCCCAGGATGCTGCCGGGAAGTGCCAGGCCAAGGTCGCCAGCGCGAAGATCAATGCCGGGTGTCGTTTGATCACAACGTGGATCATTATGTTAGGCACTCTTAGTCATCGGCCGTTTCGACTGATACGCTGATGTTAACCGCTGCCGTGGTCGATGGAGGCGCGAACGGTCATGAAGCGGTCACGAGCCGACGGACAGGAGAACGTTCAACGCCGCGGCTCCGCCTTCAGCAGCCGCCGCGCAAAATGCCGGCCGGCGAATTCCTGTCCGGCCTTCAGCGGCAGCCGGTCCTCGCCCAGGCTGGGGTCGAACAGGTTTTCCGGGGCATCGGCTTCATCAGGTTCTAGTCAGCCTTGAGACCCGCGTCCTTCGCGACCTTGGTCCAGCGCTTGAGTTCGGCGTAGTACGCCGCGTTGAATGCCTTGACCGAAAGCCCGGTCGGTTCCATGTCCTGCTGCTCGATCCTCGGTTTCAGGTCGGCGCTGTGGACTGCCTTGACGAACTCCGCGTTCACCCGCGCAAGCACCGGGGCCGGAATGCCCGCGGGCGCGAACACGCCCTGCCAACTTCATTTGTAAAGACATCACGGTCTCCTCCCTCTGGCCCATCCGTCCCGCGCGCGACGCGCGCGGATCGTTGATTCTAGCAGCCTGTCGGACCTGGCGCTCCGACAGGCTGCCAAAAGCAAAACCGCCTGCGATAGCCAGGGTCAGTGTGACATTTCCGTGTCGGACGCAATGAAAAGTGACACTGATCCCAATGGCACTGGCGGGGGAGCATTGACGTAGGTCAAAGGTTGTTTCAACGCAAACCAATAATGTATCGGCTATTACCTTTGTTACGCTATTACGCAATAATTGAGATCTATGAACCTGCCTGATTCCCGCAACGACGCCGGCCGGTTGCGCCGGGTGATCATGCGTTTCAGTCTTTTGGCGCTGCTTGTGGCCGTCGTGGCTGCGGCCCTCTGGTACGCCACGCGTCCCAAGCCCGTGACGGTGGTGGTGGTGGAGGCCGGCGTCGGCCGCGTGGAGAACACGGTGGCGAACACGCGCGCAGGCTCCGTTGCGGCCTGCCGCCGCGCCAAGCTCGCCCCGCCGGCCGGCGGACGCATCGAGAAGCTCAACGTGCGCGAGGGCGATCGGGTGCGCGCGGGGCAGGTGCTGCTCACGCTGTGGAACGACGACCTCGCGGCGCGCGAACGGGTCTCGCGCGAGCAGTTGCAAACGGCGAAGGCCCGCGTGCGCGAGGTTTGCGGACTCGCCAGCGCCGCCGCCCGCGATGCCAACCGCGCGCGCGAGCTGCGGGCGCGCAATTTCGTCTCGCAGGAAGCCGTGGAACGCGCCAACGCCGACGCGGCCGCCAAGCAGGCCGGCTGCGATTCGGCGGGGACCCAGGTGGCGGAGTCCGAGGCGCGCATCCAGGCCGCGCGCGCCGACACCGACCGCACCGTGCTGCGCGCCCCGTTCGCGGGCATCGTTGCCGAAGTGAACGGCGAATTGGGCGAATACCTGACGCCGTCCCCGCCGGGCATTCCGACGCTCCCGGCGGTGGACCTGATCGACGACTCCTGCCTTTACGTCTCGGCGCCGATCGACGAAGTGGATGCGGCGCAGCTCAAGGTCGGCATGACCGGCCGCATCACCCTGGACGCCTACCGCGGCAAGCATTTCAGCGGCAAGCTGCGCCGCATCGCGCCCTACGTGCTGGCGGTGGAAAAGCAGGCGCGCACCGTGGAAGTGGAAGTCGAATTCGACAACCCCGGTGAGGCGAGGCATCTGCTGGTCGGCTACAGCGCCGACATCGAAGTGGTGATCGCGGCTCGCGACGGCGTGGTGCGCATTCCGACCACGGCGCTGATGCCGGGCAACCGCGTGCTCGTGCTGGCCGCCGCCGGCGCACTCGAAGAGCGCCGAATCGAAACGGGCCTGTCCAACTGGGAATTCACCGAGGTGAAAGCGGGCCTGGCCCGCGGCGACCGGGTCGTAACTTCGCTCGAGCGCGAGGGCGTGAAATCCGGCGCGCGCGCCGTGGTGGAACAGAAAGAGGGCAGGCCGCGCCCGGAATGATCCGCCTCACTGGTATCGAGCGGACGTTCATCGTGGGCGAGGAAGAGGTTCACGCCCTGCGCAGCGTGAACCTGGAAATCGCCCAGGGCGAATATTTGTCCATCATGGGTCCCTCGGGCTCGGGCAAGTCGACGCTGCTCAACGTCATCGGCTTGCTCGACCGCCCCAGCGCCGGCACCTACGATCTCGACCGGCGCGATGTCACCGGCTTGAGCGACGACGAACTGGCGCGCGCGCGGCGCGAGAAGATCGGTTTCGTGTTCCAGTTCTTCCACCTCGTGCCCCGGCTCACCGCGGCGCAGAACATCGAGCTGCCGATGGTGTTCGCGGGCATCGACCCCGCCGCACGCCGGCCAAGACTGGACCGGCTGCTTGCGGAATACGGGCTGGAGGACCGGGCAAGGCATCGTCCCGATCAACTCTCCGGCGGCCAGTGCCAGCGAGTGGCCATCGCCCGCGCCATGGCGATGAATCCTTCGGTGATCCTCGCCGACGAACCGACCGGGAACCTGGACCGTCACACCGGCCAGGACGTGATGGCCGTGCTGGAGCGCGTGCATCATAACGGCGGCACCGTGTTGCTGGTGACCCACGATCCGGAAATCGGCTCGCGCGCGCGCCGGCGGCTGCGCATGATCGACGGCGCGATCGTCTCCGACTCGAATTGCTAGACCAAATTCAAGAATCAAAAACTCCCTTTAGCCGCAGATAAACGCAGATTAACGCCGATGAAAATCCAAGACTATCCAATACCAGGCGTTAAAACTTTTGATCCTATCTGCGTCCATCGGCGTACCCCTCAAGGCACCCGTCAAGCGGGTATTGAGAAGAAGGGTATTGAAAAGAATTCATCGGCGGTTTCATCCGTTTTGAGATAGGTTTCAGGCAATGCGATTGACAGATCTGCTTGATTTCGCGTGGCAGGTGGTGCGCGGCTACCGTGGGCGCACCTTCCTCATCCTGCTGGCGATGGGGATAGGCGTGGCGGCGGTGGTGATGGTGACTGCGCTCGGGGAAGGCGCCCGGCTCTACGTGCTCAACCAGTTCGGCTCGCTCGGCACCAATCTCCTCATCGTGTTGCCCGGCCGCAGCGAAACCGCGGGCGCCATGCCCGGCGTGCTGGTGGGCAAGACGCCGCGCGACCTGACGCTGGAGGACGCGCTTGCGCTGAAGCGCAGCCATGCGATCCGGCGCTTTGCGCCGCTCATCATCGGCGCGGGCGACGTGCATGCGGGCACGCGCGTGCGCGAGACGCCGGTGCTGGGCTCGACCGCCGAGTTGATGGCCATCCGGGGCATGGAAGTGGCGTTGGGCCGCTTCCTGCCGGAAGGCGACCCGCGGCAAAGCCAGCCGGTGTGCGTGGTGGGTGCGAAAGTCGCGTCTGAATTATTCGGTGCGCGGCCGGCGCTGGGCGAGTGGCTGCGCATCGGCGACCGCCGCTTTCGCGTCATCGGCATCATGGCCAAGCAGGGCGAGTCGCTCGGCTTCAACACCGACGAGATCGTCATCGTGCCGCTCGCCGCGGCGCAAGCGCTGTTCAACACCGAGGCGTTGTTCCGTGTGCTGGTGGAAGCGAAGAGCCGCGAACAGATTTACTACGCCAAGCAGGACGTCGAGGAGATCATCCGGCTGCGCCACGAGGGCGAGCGCGACGTCACGGTGATCACCCAGGACGCGGTGCTCGCCACTTTCGACCGCATCCTGCGCGCGCTTACGCTCGCGGTGGGCGGCATCGCCGCCATCAGCCTTGCGGTGGCCGGCATCCTCATCATGAACGTGATGTTGATCGCCGTGACGCAGCGCCGGCGCGAGATCGGCCTGCTGAAGGCGCTGGGCGCCACCGGCCGCCAGATCCGGCTCGCCTTCTTCACCGAGGCCATGCTGCTCGCGATAGGGGGCGCGGCGGTGGGTCTCGTCGTCGGCGAGCTTGGCCGCAACCTCGCCACGCAGCTCTATCCGGCGATTCCGTTTCAGGCGCCGTGGTGGGCGCTGGTGGCCGCGCCGGCGACCGCGGTGATCACGGCGGTGCTGTTCACTGTCGTGCCCGCCCGGCGCGCGGCCAGGCTCGACCCCGTGCAGGCGCTGTCGCGCAGATAGGCCGATCGTGCAGCTCGCCGATTTCATCCGCTTCACTTACGGCTCGCTGCGGTCGCACCGGTTGCGCACGTTTCTCACCGCGCTCGGCATCGCCGTGGGCATCGCTGCGGTGATCCTGCTCACCTCCATCGGCGAGGGCCTGCACCGCTTCGTGATCGCGGAATTCACCCAGTTCGGCACCAACATCATCAGCGTCGCGCCAGGCCGCATCCAGACCCACGGCGCCTCCCTCGGCGGGGTGAACACGGTACGGCCGCTCTCCATCGAGGACGCGCTCGCGCTCAAGCGCGCGCCCTACGTGCAGGTGAGCGACCCGGTGGTGCAGGGCAACGCCGATGTCAAGTACTTCGGCAAGAGCCGCCGCGTCACGCTCTACGGCGTGGGGCCCGACTTTGCCGAGGCGCTGAAGATGCGTGTGGCGGTCGGCGAGTTCCTGCCGCAGGAAGACCCCCGCAGCGCACGCGCTCTCGCCGTCCTCGGTTCCAAGGTGGCGCGGGAGTTCTTCGGCGGCGACAATCCGCTCGGCAGCCGCATCCGCATCGGCGGTGAGCGCTACCGCGTCGTCGGCGTGATGCAATCCAAAGGCCAGGTGCTGGGCTTCGACCTGGACGATACCGTGTTCATTCCAGTCGCGCGGGCGCTCGAGATGTTCAACCGCGAAAGCCTGATGGAAATCCACGTCACCTACGATCCCACCGCGCCGCTGGTCGAGGTCGAGCAGGGCATCAAGCGCATTCTCATCGCCCGCCACGGCGCCGAGGACTTCACCGTCACGCCGCAGCAGAAGATGCTCGAAGTGTTCGGCACCGTGCTCGACGCGATCACCTTCGCGGTGGCGGCGATCGGCGGCATCTCGCTGATAGTGGGCGGTGTCGGCATACTCACCATCCTCATTATCGCGGTGGCCGAGCGCACCTCCGAGATCGGCCTGCTGCGCGCGGTGGGGGCGACGCAGCGGAGCATACTGATGCTGTTTCTGGGCGAAGCGGCGCTGCTGGCGGCGATCGGCGGGACGGCCGGGCTGCTCCTCGGCTGGGCGATCGCCCTGCTGCTGCAGCTCGCGCTGCCGGCGCTGCCCGTACACACGCCCTGGAGCTACGCGGTGCTCGCGGAGCTGGTGGCGGTGGCGGTGGGACTGGCGGCCGGCGTGCTGCCGGCGCGGCGCGCGGCGCGTCTGGATCCCCTGGAGGCGCTGCGCAGCGAATAGCCGGCGGAGTCTTACCTCCGCCTGCAAGGATCGAACGACAGCAAGTGGAATCGTTGGTTGATGCGTGCGATTACGCGACGGGGTTGGACTGAAACACGAGCCCCGCGTGCTCGCGGAGGGCGTGGAAGCGGATGTTGGGCCAGAGTTCGTGCGCGACCTTGATCTCGGCGTCGTACGCGGCGAGGAAAGTCGGCGCCTCCACCGCATCGTGCGCGATGCGGTGGGCGTTGGCGTCGATGAAACGCTTCATTTCCTTCGGGTCTTCCGCCGTCACCCAGCGCGCCGCCGTGTAGCGCGCGGGCGCCAGGCGCGCCTCGCACCCGTACTCGTGGCGCAGGCGGTGCGCGACCACCTCGAACTGCAGGTTGCCGACGGCGCCCAGCAGCAGCGCGCCGCCCGCGACCGGCCGGAACACCTGGATCGCGCCTTCCTCGCCGAGCTGGGCGATGCCGGTTCGCAACTGTTTGCTGCGCAGCGGGTCGGCGATCTCCACCGTCTGGAACAGCTCCGGAGCGAAGAACGGCAGCCCGGTGAATTGCAGGTCCTCACCCTCGGTCAGCGAGTCGCCGAGCTGCAGCACGCCATGGTTGGGGATGCCGATGATGTCGCCGGCATACGCGTCCTCGACGATGTCGCGGCGCTGCGAGAGGAAGGACACCACGTTGTTGGGACGGAAGTCCTTGCCGGTGCGGCAGTTCTTCAGGCGCATGCCGCGCTCGAAATGGCCCGAGCACACCCGGATGAACGCCACGCGGTCGCGGTGCCCCGGGTCCATATTGGCCTGGATCTTGAACACGACGCCGGAGAATTTCGGCTCGAAGGGATCGACCGTGCGCTGCAGCGCCTGCCGCGGCTGAGGCGGCGAGGCGAATTCCACCAGCGCGTCCAACACTTCCTTGACGCCGAAGTTGTTGATGGCTGAACCGAAGAATAGCGGCGTCTGCAAGCCGGCGAGAAAAGCGTCCCGGTCGTAGGCGGGCGACACGCCCCGCACCAGGTCCATGTCCTGGCGCGCGCGGCCGAAGGTGTCGCCGAAGCGCGCGTTGCACGCGGGATTGTCAAGGCCGGCGACGATCTCGTCGTCCGCCACGCGGTCGTCGCCCGGCCGGAACACGCGCATCGCACCGGCGCGCATGTCGAACACGCCTTTGAAGGTCTTGCCCATCCCCACCGGCCAGGTGCACGGCACCACCGGCATTCCCAGCACGCGCTCGATCTCATCCACGAGGTCGAACGGCTCGCGCACCTCGCGGTCCATCTTGTTGACGAAGGTGATGACGGGCGTGTTCTGCGCGCGGCACACCTGCAGCAGGCGCAGCGTCTGCGGCTCGATGCCGTTGCCGGCGTCGATCACCATCAGCGCCGCGTCCACCGCGGTCAGCACGCGGTAGGTATCTTCGGAGAAATCGCGGTGGCCCGGCGTGTCGAGCAGGTTGATGACGCAATCGCGGTACTCCATCTGCATCACCGAGCTCGCCACCGAGATGCCGCGCTGCTTCTCGATCTCCATCCAGTCGGAGGTCGCGTAGCGCGAGGCCTTGCGCGCCTTCACGCTGCCGGCGATGTGGATCGCCCCGGCGTACAGCAGCAGCTTTTCCGTGAGCGTGGTCTTGCCCGCATCCGGGTGCGAGATGATGGCGAAAGTGCGGCGCCGCGAGACTTCCCTGTCGATGCTCATGTCGTTGCCTGTGTGCGATCCGCCGCGGGTTTGGGCGGATCCTTAGGGGGCGCGCATGATATGCCAGTAATTTCAAAAAATCAACAGGATGCGCATGGCATACGCAGTGCGGCGTGCCGCTGCGTGCCGGGTTTTGTCCGCAGCCGGTGGTACGGCGTATCATCGGCAACGGAACCGTGGGCGAAGAAACCAGTCACCAAGCCCTGAGATTTGCTGTGCGAGAACAAGCTTATGCTGCCCAGTATGATGACTGCGATCTTGATCGCCCGCGCTGGCGGACCGGAGGTGCTGCAACCCACTGCACGCGCGGTGCCGCAACCGGAGGCGGGACAGGCGCTCATCAAAGTCGCGTTCGCCGGCGTCAACCGGCACGATTGCGGGCAGCGCAACCGCGGATTCGGTCCCCCCGGCGCCACCGACATCCCGGGACTGGAGGTGGCGGGCGAAGTCGTTGCGATCGGCCCCGGGGTGGCGAGCTGGAAACCAGGCGATCGCGCTTGCGCGCTCGTCAACGGCGGCGGTTACGCCCAATACTGCATTGCGGCCGAGGCGCTCACGCTGCCGATTCCCGACGGATTCGACTTGAAGCAGGCGGCCGCGCTGCCGGAAGCGCTGTTTACCGCATGGCTCAACGTGTTCATGCTCGGGCGGCTCAAAGCGGGCGAATGGCTGCTGGTGCACGGCGGTTCGAGTGGAGTGGGCACGATGGCTATCCAGCTCGCCCGTCTGGAAGGTGCCAATGTCGTGGCGACTGCGGGCAGCGCCGCGAAGTGCGAGGCTTGTGAGAAGCTCGGGGCGGCCAGTGCACTCAACTACCGCGAGGAGGATTTCGTCGCGGGCGTGAAACGGGCAACGGCAGGGCACGGCGCTGACGTCATTCTGGACATGGTCGGGGGGACCTACGCCAAGCGCAACCTGGAGGCGCTCGCCACCGACGGCCGCCTGCTCCACCTTAGCGGAGGCAACGGGGCCGAATTCTGTGTCCCGGTTTCCGCGATCATGGCCAAACGCGCCATCGTGACCGGCTCGCAGTTGCGGGCCTCCCCGCTGTCGCTGAAGATCGAGATTGCGCGTCAGGTGCGGGATCGGGTCTGGCCCCATCTCGGCGCCAGGGTCACGCCGATCATCGACTCGATCATTCCGCTCGCGCGGGCCGCCTCCGCGCACGCCCGCATGGAGTCGAGCATGCACATCGGCAAGGTCCTTCTTGAAGTGGCGCACTGAATCCACGAGTGTCCCCAGCTTATCCCATCAGCGCGTTACACTGGCCGTACTTATCCAGGAAGGAGACTAACCGTGGCACATGACGACGAATCTTCACCGTTTGCCGAGGAGCTTGCCAAGCTCGAGGGAGCCTGCCACAAGACTGCGCAGGCCATCGCCGACGCCCGCAGTGTGCGGGAAGTCGCAGCGCTTGATGACGTGGAGGTGCCGCCCCACCTGCAGGCAATTGCTTACGCCAAGGTGCCATCGCTCGGAGGCCTGAGGCGACGGCGGGATATGCGCGTCGAGGAGATCGTCAAGCACCAGCTCAGCGGTATTGAGCTTGAGCGAAGCGATCTCGTGGCGAGTCGCGAGTTCGACCGCATAAAGGCCGGCGACTGGTACGTTCTGCGCGCGAACTACCCGGAACTCTACGCGAAGGCGTTGCGGGAAGGGAATCTGATTCTCGAGCGCAAACGCAAGCGTGACCGGTGACGAGACTCCTTTTCGAAGGATGAAGGCAGAAGGTGAAAGGCGGGAGGCCGGAAAGTAGGTGATCCTTCATTCTTCTGCGTTCCGCCTTCCGCCTTGGCTTGAGGCCGGCCGCAAGCTGGATGACGGAGGATACGATGTCAATGCAGAGGCTCGCCATTGCACTCGGACTCGCGATGCTGGCCGCGACGCCCGCCCCGGTCTACCCGCAGCAGAAATCCGCGCCCGCGTCTCAGCCTTACCCGGCTCGCCCCATCCGCCTCATCATCCCGTACTCGCCCGGCGGCGCGTCGGACAACATCGCGCGGCTCGTCATGCCGCGGCTCGGCGAGGCGCTGGGTCAGACCATCGTCCACGTGCCCTACAAGAGCATCGCACCCGCGGTCACGGACCTGATCGGCGGACAGATCCCGATCGCGTTTCCAGGGACCGCCACCGTCGGCGGCCATATACGCGCCGGCCGAGTGCGCCTGCTTGCGGTGGCTGCCAAACAGCGCTCGCCCGCCTTTCCGGACGCCCCCACGTTCGAGGAAGGTGGGGTGCCGGGGATGGTGGCCGCGAATTGGTACGGCATCATGGGGCCGGCGCGGCTGCCACGGCCGATCGTGGACCGGCTCAATGCCGAGCTCCACAAGGTCGTGCGCATGCGGGAAGTCCAGGAGCGATTCGACGCTTCGGGAATCGAGACCCTGCTGAACACGCCGGAGGAGTTCCGGACCATGCTCGAGTCCGAAACTCTGCGCTGGGGCAAGGTGGTCAAGGCCGCCGGCATCAAGCCGGAGTGAAGGATGGCCTTCGAACTCGGCCGCGTCCTGCAAAATCGACTTAGTTACGACGAAGCCGGCGACATCGAGGCGCTCGAAACATCCGGCAAACCCGGTCGGAGATGAAGCAGAAGATCGACTCGCCCAGGTGCCGCCGCGGGAGGTGACGACAGCCCGTGTTGCCTCATCTAAGAATCTGAGTGAAATTCAATTCGTTGCCTCACGTAAAAATCTGAGTCAACTAGCATGCAGCGTTTGGTCGGTCGATA
>Ga0156176_1003_pt1 | contig 15713 bp, 15 predicted proteins | sample RifCSPlowO2_12_FD_107829 | JGI IMG/M metagenome (GOLD analysis project Ga0156176, IMG submission 107829) | Betaproteobacteria bacterium RIFCSPLOWO2_12_FULL_62_58
AGCGCTTGGATGACATCGTCACCATGTGGCGCGTAATGACTGATGCGACACAAACATCCGTGTCCAGCAGAATCGATTCTGGGTAAAGATCAGCCCCCTTGATGGGGGAGGGTCGGCATCGCCCCGGACTTGATCCGGGGGTGGGGGTGAGATGTCGAAGTCATGCATCGAGTTGCGTATCACCCCCATCCCAACCCCACGCCTTCGCGGGGGCAGGCTATTCCCCCGTCAAGGGGGAAGGAGTGTTTCTGTGCTTCCCCAATCAAGGGGGAAGGAGCCGATCTATGCGCCGCCTTCAGGCGGCTCACGGGGTGCGAGCGCCTTTGAGGCGCTCACCCAATAAACCCCCGGCTCTGCCCTAGCCGTTCCGCAAAGGTGTTGAGAGACGGGCTTGCTTTTGGGTTCGTCTGTTCGCAACGCGGGGCTGAATGGGCGAACCGCAAGCTGGCTACGGCGGTTGGCGTCAAAAGTAGATGATGTCTTCCAGTGTCACCTTATTCGCCGCACAGGCGGCAGTGAAGGAGCGGAACGCGTTGAGCATGGCCCGACGCGTTATGACGGAGCTGTCCTGCAGCAGCCCTGACCCCCTCGTAACGGCCACGCGGGGCAGCACACCGTAGTTGCCGCACGTGGGATTCTTGCAAAAGTTGATCTGGATGTGGCTGGCTTCAGCCGGAATGCGTTCCTTCCCGGCTACAGAAAATATCCTATCCAAAAGACGAACTCCCTTATCGCTTGCACGATAAGGGAATTCTGCGCCGGCTACCCTAGCCCATCAACACCTTTGCGGAACGGCTAGGGCTCTGCCGGGGGTCATTTAATTTTTAGTCGCAGCGTCCTGCTATGCGCAATTTGAGTCTGCCCCAATGGGAGTCTACCCTCGGAAACATGCAGGTGACGGGATGTCGGGTGCGGCGTAGCATGCTTTCTGACGGAGGTGTGGCTGATGGGGTCCGTCAGTGCTGTCAGGAAAGGAGAGGGTCATGAACATCTTGATCGTTGGCGCCACTCGCGGGATCGGGCGACAGCTTCTTGAGCAGGCCTTGATATCCGGGCATACCGTAACCGCCCTGGTTCGAAATCCTCAAAGACTTGCGACGCGACATGAACGGCTCAAGGTTGTGAAGGGCGACATTCTGGATTCGGATTCGGTCGCGCGGGCGATGGCCGGCCAGGGTGCGGTGTGCTGTACGATCGGAGTCAAAGCGCCGTGGCCACGGGTGACAGTCTTCTCGGAAGGAACCAGGAATGTGCTTCAGGCGATGAAGAAGGCCGGCGTCAAGCGTTTGATCTGCGTGACAGGTATCGGCGCGGGAGATAGCAAGGGACACGGCGGTTTTCTCTATGACCGCATCTTCACCCCGCTCCTGCTCAAGCCTGCCTATGCGGATAAAGACCGCCAGGAGTCATTGATCAAGGCGAGTGATGTGGACTGGACCATCGTCAGGCCCGGTTTCCTGACCAATGGACCATTAACCAGGAATTACAGAATGCTGACCGATATGACAGGGGTAACGGCAGGCTGGATTTCTCGTGCGGATGTCGCCCACTTTATCCTGAGAGAGTTTGCGTCGAATCAGTATCTAAGGCAAACACCCTTGTTGACTTCGTAATTCATTCTCTGTGGCCGATGTGAAGTGCAAAGCGACGCCGATCGACGCGGTAACGCAGCGAATGACGATGGCCGGCGTTCTGATCCCCGGGCATGCGACGCGGACCGGGACGGAAAACTACACCAGGACCTTCGGCGCCGCGCTGCCCACGGAGCATTACAGCGAGTTCCTCAACCTTCACCTCAAGCTTTCCTCTCTGGGCATCGGCACCTTTCCGGGCGCGGCGAGCGACGAGATCGACGAGGCGTACGCCGAGATCGTCCATCGCGCGCTCGTTTCCGGCATCAACGTTATCGATACCGCCGCGCACTACCGCTACGGCCGCTCGGCGCGCGCGGCAGGCAAGGGCCTGCGCCGCGCGCTTGCGTCAGGCGTGAAACGCGAGCAGGTGTTCCTGGTGTCGAAAGGAGGATTTCTGCGTTTCGACGACGGCGTGCCCGATGATCTCGATGCGTGGCTCGAAGCGAACATCGCGCGCAAGGGACTCGGAAAGCGCGACGATCTCACCGATGTGCATCTGCTGAGTCCCGGCCATATCGCGCAGCAGATCGAGGAGTCGCGGCAGGCGCTCGGGGTGGAAACGCTCGACGCGTTTCTGATCGACCAGCCGGAAGTGCATATCCCGCGCCTCGGCAAGGCCGAACTCAATCAGCGGCTGCAGCGCGCGTTCGCGGTGTGCGAGCAGGCGGTGAATGAAAACAAAATCCGCTGCTACGGCATCTCGACTTTCAGCGGCTTTCGCGTCGAGACCGATCATGTCCTGTTCCAGTCGCTTGCATCGCTGCAGGGTCTGGCCGAGAAGGCGGCGCAAGCCGTGCAGCAGGAAACGAACGCCAGGCACGGCTTCAGGATCATTCAGCTGCCATTCAACCAGGTGATGCTCGAAGGCTTCACGCGCTTCAATCAGGCGACGGGACAAGGCAACGTCGCCTCCACTATCCAGGCCGCGTTCCAGCTCAAGGTCTACGTCATGGCAAGCCACGGCCTTGCCAAGGGGCGACTGGCGCGGCAATGCGTCGATGCGGTGCGCGCGGCGCTGCCTTCGTTAGCCAACGACGCGCAGCGCGCGCTGCAGTTCAGCCGTTCGACTCCCGGCCTTGGCACCAGCCTCGTCGGCATCAGCACGCCGGCGCATCTCGATGATTTGCTCGCGGTGGCTATTGCATCGCCTATGGGAAGGGTCGATTACCTCAGGCTGTTCGAACGGGCTGAGGGCAGCATGCGGCCGGTGGTGTAAGGAAGACGCTTTCAGCCCGACCAAAAGACGGTTTTTAACGCTTTAACTGGATCTTTAAGGGGGAGGCAAGTCATGGACAAACCCGCGGTCCGGCGTCAGGCCGAGTACGTCCCGCTCACCAAAGAGCGGTTCCGCGAGCGCTTTTTCGCGAGGTTCTACGATCCGGCGTTCGACGAGGTCAAAGCGGAGCTCGAGAAAGTGTTCGAAAAGGCGTGGGACGGCTACATCGTTTACCGCAAGTCGCCGCGCAAGAAAGCAGCGGGCCCCGGCTATGCCGAACCCTCATTTGCGCTGCCGATAGAGTGGCTCGAAACACGCGGGAGGATCGATACAGCGGAGAAACGCCAGAAGGACCCCGGGTCCCCGTCCCGGATCCTGATCGTGAACGGCTCGACCCGCAGCGAGCACACCTGCCCCGGTGAAATTTCGAAGACCCGGCGGCTGGCGCAGCATGCGCAAAAGGCGATCGAGGCGCTGCCCGGTTACGAAGTCGATTTCCTCGACATTTCCACGCTCGTCGACGAACCGTGGAAAGTGATCCACCCGTGCAAGGCCTGCGTTTCCACGTCGCAGGCGCTGTGCCACTGGCCGTGCTCGTGCTACCCGAATCATGCACTCGGCCAGACCAATGACTGGATGGAAGAGATCTATCCGCGCTGGACGGCGGCACACGGCGTATTCCTCCTCTGTCCGGTGCACTGGTACCAGGCGCCGGCGAGCCTGAAGCTCATGATCGACCGGCTGGTTTGCGCCGACGGCGGCAATCCCGACCCGACCACCACCCATGGCAAGGACCCGGCGCTGGCGAAGGAACTCGAACTCAAGGGTTGGCCCTATCCGAAGCATTTTGCGGGGCGCGCGTTCGCAATCGTCGCGCACGGCGATGCGGCCGGCCCGGAGAACCTGCGCCGCATGCTCGCCGACTGGCTGACCGACATCGGGATGATCCAGGCCGGTCCGCAAGCAGCGCTCGATACCTGGATCGGCTGGTACCGGCCCTACGCAACGAGCCACGAGGACCTCGATGCGGATGAAGATACCTTCGTTCAGGTGCAACAAGCGGCGCTGAGTCTCGCCAATATGGTGGCGCAGATCCGCTCGGGTGCGTACCAGGCGCCGAACCAGGGCCTGCACAGCCCGCGCGAGAAATGACAGATATCCCCAATGCGGGACTGGGGACTAGAGGCTAGGGACTGGAAAATTCAAACCCGAGTCCCGAGTCCCAAGCCCCGATTCCCGCCTTTTATCTTTCTGCTCACGCCCTATCAGTCACGCGTTAGAGAGCTATTCGGGCTTGATGCCCGCGACCTTGACGACCTTGGCGATGCGGTCAAAATCCGCGCGGAAAAACCTGCCGAATTCCTCGGGGCTTTCGCTGCCGAGCGGCACCAGGCCCTGGTTGGCGTACTGCTGCTTCACATCAGGGTCGGCGAGCGTTTTCTGGGTCGTCGAAAATATGGTCGTTATTATCGGACGCGGCGTGCCTCGCGGCGCGAAGAAGCCGTTCCAACTGGTGTATTCGTAGCCCGGCACACCCGCCTCGGCTATCGTCGGCAGCTCCGGCATCAGCGGCGAACGGGTCTTGGAGGAGATGCCCAGCGCTCTCAGACGACCGGCCTTGATGTGCCCCACTATGGCTCCCGCGGGCAAAATGCAAAGCTGCGTCTCGCCGGTGAACACCGACATCGCGCTCATTCCGCCCTTGTAAGGCACGTGCAGGACGTTGATGTCCGACAGACTGGTGAACATGACGCCCGCCAGATGACTTGATGAGCCGATGCCGGACGAGGCCATGTTGAGCTTGCCGGGCTGGGCTTTGGCAAGCGCGATCAGTTCCTTCACGCTCTTGGCCGGCACGTTGTTGCCGACCGCCAGCACGGCCTCCGCCGCCACGATCAGCGAGATCGGTTCGAAATCCTTCAGCGCGTCAAATGGGAGCGCCTTGTAGGTGAATTTCGTGATGATCAACGAACTCGCCGCACCCGAGAGGAGCGTGTAGCCGTCGGGGGTGGCGCGGGCGCCGATGGCGGCGCCGATCATGCCGCCCGCACCGCCGCGATTGTCGATCACGAACTGCTGGCCCAGCATCTCCGACATCTTGGCGCCAACGATGCGCGTGATCGTGTCCACGGATGATCCTGGCAATTGGGGCAGGATCACGCGGACGGGCTTGTTGGGATAGGTCTGAGCAGGCGCGTTACCCACCCCCGCAAGCAAGACGAGTAAGCCGACTCCCACGAGACTGCGTGTCATGTTCCTCCTCCTCATAAAGTGGAGGGCGCTTGGTAACTGGTAGCAACCCCCTACCTCATCACCCATTGCAAACTACTCCGGCTTGATGCCGGCGACCTGCACCAGCTTGCGAATGCGCTCGTAATCTGCCCGGACAAACTTGCCGAATTGTTCCGGGCTTACGCTCCCAAGCGGCGCCAGGCCCTGTGCGGCATAGAGCTTCTTCACTTCGGCATCGGCGAGCGCCTTCTGGATCGTCGAGAACACGGCCTTGATGATCGGGCGCGGCGTGCCCCTGGGCGCAAAGATGCCGTTCCAGCTGGTGAACTCGTAGCCCGGGACACCGGCCTCGTCTATAGTCGGAAGATCCGGAAGGATCGGAGAGCGCTGCTTCGACGAGATGGCCAGCGCTCTCATGCGCCCCGCCTTGACGTGTCCCATCAGCGCTGCGGCCGGGGCGATCACCCATTGTGATTCGCCGGCCACTACGCTCCCGGCCATCGGACCCCCGCCCTTGTAAGGCACGTGCACCGTGTTAATGCTGGCGAGGTTCGTGAACATCACGCCAGACAGGTGGCTCGACGAGCCGATGCCGGCGGAGGCCATGTTGAGTTTCCCGGGTTGGGCCTTGGCGAGCGCGATCAGCTCCTTCACGCTCTTCGCCGGCACGCCGGGGTTCACCACCAGCACCCCGTCGGCGACCACGATCAGCGAGATCGGGTCGAAGTCCTTGTCCGGGTCGAACGCCAGTTTCTTGTACGTGAACTGGGAAACGATCATCGAGCTCGACGCACCGGCGATGAGCGTGTAGCCATCGGGCGCGGCTCTGGCGCCGATCTCCAGCCCGATGGTGCCGGCCGCGCCGCCGCGATTATCGACCACGATCTGCTGGCCGAGCGTCTCCGACATCTTGTTGGTGACGATGCGCACAATCGTGTCCAGGGAAGACCCGGCCGATTGGGCCGCGATCATGCGCATCGGCCTTGCGGGATAAGATTGGGCCAGCGCGCCGTCTGCGATGTACGATAGAGCGACAACACCCGCTACGACGAGGCTGCGATTCATGATGACTGGTCCCTCCTCTGACGGGATGCGGATATTGGATTGTGTCATGGTCTGGTTGAAAGCGGAAGCGGCTGTTGCTTTGCCCTTTTCAAAGCGCCGATTGTTGGGGACAATATAGGCTTTTCCGGTAGCCACATAAAGGAGACATCCGTATGGCCCATACACTGGAGCAGTTTGCCGCCACATGTCACGACGTCCTGAAATCCGAGCCCGGCGCGGCCGGCCGCAGGAAAGTCTGCGCGCTGCTGGAGGAAGTCCTGAAAGACGAAAAGTTCGTCTCGACTCATATCGGCGACGGCGTGCCCGAGCGCAAGATTTTGTACGAAGATCCCGAGCTCAGCTTCTGCATCCTCGCCCACAACTACCAGGGGGCGAAGGAAAGCCCGCCCCATGACCACGGCCCTTCCTGGGCGATCTACGGCCAGGCGCGGGGCGAGACGGAGATGAGCGACTACGAATTACTGGAGGCGGCGAGTCCGGACAAGCCGGGCAAGGTGCGCAAGCGCGGGACCTATAAACTCACGCCCGGTGTGGCTCATGTGTATAACGAGGGCGACCTCCACTCGCCGAAGCGGGTCGCCTCGACGCGCCTGATCCGCATCGAGGGTGTGAACATGGAGAAGGTGAAGCGCCTGAAATACGAGGCCGTTTGATGATGATTTGAGCGGAAACCGCGAAACCGGCAGGAGGAGTAATGGCTAAGATCGTGAACACCTACGATGTTCCCCGGCTGTATTCACAGAATGACGGCCGGTTCCGATACGAGGCGGTCAAGGAGAATGTGCTGGGACTCAAGAACATTTGCGGGGAGATTGTCGTGTACCCGCCTGGTTCGTCGGGCGCCAGCCACAAGCACATCGGAACCGAGCACCTGTTCTACATCACCGAGGGCCGGGGCACGATATATATCGACGACCAACCCCAGGAAGTAAAGGCGGGGGATTTTATCGCAGTCTTTGACGGGGAGCGGCATTGGTTCAAGAATCACACTCAGGAGACGTTTGCGTTCCTCGAACTGTTCGCACCCGTCAAGTATCAGAGCATCTGGGACAACCCGGACCTGAAGTGAACCTGGAAACCAAGCCGCCCGTGAGGCGGTGAAATCGAAACGATGAACGCGGAACGATCAACGCGGAACGATGAACGCCAAATGAAACCTGCGCAAGCACTTACGCGCTTTCTTCATCGTTCATCATTCATCATTCATCATTGTTCTAATGGTGCGCGTCGGCGGGGATTGCCGGCAGCGGCCCCGTCTGCAGGTTGTAGAGGTGGCGCCTGCGCACCAGCGTCATGGTGATCGCCACGAACAGCCCGAACAGCACGATGACCGTGTAGATCGAGAAGTCGAGCCAGATCAGCAGCGCGTAGACGCCGAGCATCGCCAGGATGGAGAGGTTCTCGTTGAAGTTCTGCACGGCGATCGAGTGTCCCGCGCCCATCAGGATGTGGCCGCGGTGCTGCAGCAGCGCATTCATGGGCACCACGAAGAATCCCGCAAGCCCGCCGATCAGCACGATCAACGGAACGGCCACTTCCACGCTGCGCGCGAAGTTCATCGCGATCACGATCAGTCCCATGGCGATTCCCACCGGCACGACGTTGACCGCGCGGTTGAGCGGCACGAATTTGGCCGCGGTCACGGCGCCGACGGCAATGCCCACCGCGCAGATGCCCTGCAGCCCGGTCGCCTGCGAGAGCGTGTAGCCGAGGGCGACTTCCGCCCATTTGAGCACGATGAATTGCAGGGTTGCCCCCGCCCCCCAGAACAGCGTGGTCGTGGCGAGCGAAATCTGGCCAAGTTTGTCGCCCCACAGCAGCTTCACGCAGTGCGCGAACTCGTGAATCAAGTAGAACGGGTTCTTGCTGGGCACGCGGTGATCGACGCCGGTGTTCGGGATATACAGGTTGAAGCCCGCTGCAATGGCGTAGAAGATGATGATGATCAAAATCGCGGCTTCCGGCGCAGTGTCGATGCCGGTCTCGATGTTGGGCAGGTCGAAAGCGAGCAGTTGCGAGGATACTGCCTGGCTGATCAACACCCCGCCGAACAGCGTGCCGAGGATGATCGAGGCGACGGTCAGCCCCTCGATCCAGCCGTTGGCGATCACCAGCTTCTGGTGCGGCAGGTACTCGGTGAGAATGCCGTATTTCGCCGGCGAGTAGGCGGCGGCGCCCAGGCCGACCACTGCGTAAGCAAACAGTACTGTTATGTATGGCGGCACGCTGGGCGGTTGCACGGCATCATAGAAGAACATCATCAGGCAACCGACGATCTTGACGAAATTGGTGATGAACATCACGCGGCCTTTGGGCATGGAGTCGGCGAACGCCCCCACGAAAGCCGCGAACGCCACATAGGAGACGGTAAAGAAGACCTTGAGCATCGGTGTCAACCATGCCGGCGACTGCATCTGCATCAGCAGGGAAATTGCGGCAACCAGCAGCGCGTTGTCGGCGAGCGAAGAGAAAAACTGCGCCGCCATGATGATGTAGAAGCCTGATGGCATCGTGCTGGGGGAGGGCCGGTGTGAGGGGGTGCCTGGCGGTTATCGGTTAAACCGCCGCTTTATACCACAATTCGGATTATTTGCCGCCCTTTTTGCGCATTGCGGCGAGTTCGCGCAACCGCTTTTCCTGCTCGGCGAAGGACGGCGCGCGCGAGGAGCGCTCGACATTCGTCGTTGGACCCGGCGCGTGACCGGTAGGTTCCTGCTCGTCGGTGTAATGGCCTTTGAAGCCTTGCGGAGCGCCCGCGGACTGGCTCAGGTAGACTTTCACGCGCAGCCGCTTGTTGACACGCGCGACCGCATCGTCGATCCGCACGAGATCGTAAATCGCGAACGCCGCGCCCGCCGCCAGCGTGAGGCCCGCGGCCAACGGCAGTCCGGCCACGAGGGCGGCGACCCCGAGCAGCGTTCCCGCGCGGTACAGCCACGCGCCGCGGCGGTCGTGAAGATACGCGCGGTGCAGTCCCAGTGGAAACAAAGCGAGCAGGGCGCAGGCCACGCTGCGCTTCCTGAGCAGCGCGGCCAGCCGGAGGTTGGCGCTCTGCAGGCCGCCCCCGGCAAGGTCGAAATTTTTCCACGCGTCGCCCATGACTTAACCGGTGAAATGTGGTTGAATACTAACTCATTTTCCGAGAGGAGAGAGGAGAGAGGCGAAGAGAGGAGAGAGGCGAGAGGAGAGAGGAGGAAAAGCGCGGACATCGTCTGTGCCAGTGGCCTCCTCTGTTGTTGACTCTTCTCTTAGTCCTATCGCCTGTCGCCTCTCGCCTTTCGCCGTTCCCCGCATGGCCGACAGGCGATTGCAGGTTTTCTACGCCGTGGCGAAACAGCTGAGTTTCACGAAGGCTGCCGAGCAGTTGTTCATGACCCAGCCGGCGGTGACGTTCCAGGTGAAACAGTTGGAGGAGAACTTCAACGCGCGGCTCTTCGAGCGCAGCCACGGCAAGATCGCGCTCACGCCGGCAGGAAAGCTGGTGATGGACTACGCCGGGAAAATACTCGGCCTGTCGGAGGAGATGGAGAAAAGAGTGGCGGAGCTGAGTGGCGCGATGGGCGGGCCGCTGCTGCTTGGCGCGAGCACCACCATCGCCGAATTCATCCTGCCGCAGATACTGGGCGAGTTCAAGGCGCAGTACTCGCAGGTCCGTGCGCACCTGACCGTCGCCAATTCCGAGACCATAGTGAACCGCGTTGCGGATCACAGCCTCGATCTGGGCCTGATTGAATCACCAACCAACCTGCCGACGGTGCAGATCGAAGTCGTGTGCGAGGATGAGCTGGTGCTGATCTGCGCGCCGGGATACAAGTTTGCGAAATTGAAGAGCGTCAAGCCGCAACAGATCGTGGGCGAGCCGTATGTGAGCCGCGAGGTCGGTTCGGGCACGCGTGACTTCGCCGACAACTATCTCAGGGAGTGCAAGGTCGCGCCCGAGGACCTCAACATCGTGATGGAGCTGGGCAGTCCCGTGGCCATCAAGGGCGTGGTTGAAACCGGGCTCGGTGTGTCCATCGTGTCGCGCGCGATGGTTGCGAAGGAGATCAAGCTCCGGGTGCTGGTCGCGGTGCCGCTCGAGCCGCGGCTGATCCGCACGCTATCGCTCGTTTACCCGAGGGAAAAGTTTCGTTCGAAGCTGATTACCACCTTCGTCGAGTTCGCGGCCTCGCGGATGAAGCAGATCGCCGGCGCGGCATGAAGCAGTTCCTGGTGGTGCAGCATACCTATTCCGAGTTTCTCGGGGCGATCGAGAAGCAGCTCGAAAATCGCGGCATCGGTTTCATCTACTGCCGTCCCTTCGGCGGGCAACAGCTCCCTGGTAGCGCGCTCCAATACGATGCGCTGTGGCTGCTGGGCGGGGCATATCCGGTCACCGACCGCGAACACGGCCCATGGCTTGATGACGAACTCAGGCTGATTCGGGTTTTTCAAAACGCGCGGCGTCCGATCGTCGGGCTCGGTTTCGGCGGGCTGCTGGTTGCGCAGGCGGTCGGCGGCGCCGCGAACGCCGAGCCTGCCCAGCGCGCCTACTGGACGACCGCGCGCGCAACCGATTTCGGGGCCGCCGACCCGCTGGCCCAGGCGGTGGACGGCAGGAAGGTGATGGTGATGGTGAACGGCGGGGTCGCCCTGCCGCAGGAGGTCAAACCGATCGTAGTCGATGATGCAGGAGAGTGGATCGCCGTGCGCAAGGACGGCGCCTACGGTTTGCTGTTCCGCCCGGAACTCAGGCCGGGCACGATCGAGGACATGATGATGGAGGATGGGAGGCTGCTGCCGGACAACGTCGGCGAGTTGCTCGCGGAGGCGCGCGGGCAGTGGCAGGAATCGCAGCGCACCACCGATCTCGTCGTCGCGGCGCTGGTGGCGGCGCTTGACCTCATGCGGGAACGGCGAAAGATGCCGGTGTTTGCCTTGAACCCGGTGAAAGGTGAACGGTGAGCGGTGAGCGGTAAGCAGACAAAGCGCGTAGGGTGGGCCGTTCCCTCATCCCTGACCCTTCTCCCGAGTGGAGAAGGGAAGCTCGAGCCACCCCTCTCCCGTTTCCGGGAGAGGGGTCGGGGGTGAGGGCTGCCCACCACCAGTGATACCTGCCCTGATTGCAATGAATTGCGTGAGGCGTGAGGGGTGAGGAGAAGAGGCTGCTCGATTTTCACTTTGCATTCATCACTCATCGCTCATCACTGATTCACTGTGCCTCGTCCCATTTCCGCCACGATCGATCTCGCCGCGCTCAGGCACAACCTCGCGCTCGTGCGGCAGCGCGCGCCACGCTCGCGGGTGTTGGCGGTCATCAAGGCCAACGCCTACGGCCACGGCCTCCTGCGCGCGGCCCGGGCGATGCGCGAGGCCGACGGTTTCGCGCTGCTCGAACTCGACGACGCGGTGCGACTGCGCGAGGCGGGTTATGAACAGCGCATCATGCTGCTCGAAGGCTTCTTCAGTACGCGCGATTTGCCGGGGTTCATCGAGCACAAGCTCGGTGCCGTCATTCACAGCCGCGATCAGATTCGCATGCTTAAGGACTTGCCGGCGGGCAGTGATCTTGACGTCCTGCTCAAGCTCAATACCGGCATGAACCGGCTCGGTTTCGCGTCGGCCGATTTCCCTGATGCGATCGCCGACCTCCAAAGCAATCCTGCGGTCGCTCAAATTACGCTGATGACGCATTTCGCCAATGCCGACGACGCGCGCGGCGTGGCATGGCAGATGACGGAGTTCGAACGCGCTACCCGCGGCCTCGCGTTGCCCCGTAGTCTCGCCAACTCGGCGGCGATCCTGCGCTATCCGCAAACGCATTTCGACTGGGTGCGTCCCGGCATCATGCTCTACGGCTGCTCGCCGTTCCCCGACGAAATCGGCGCTGAACTCGGCCTCAGGCCTGCGATGACGCTGGCGAGCGAACTGATTGCACTCCAGAACCTGAGGCGCGGCGACACCGTCGGCTATGGCGGGATGTTTACCGCGGAGCGCGACATGAAGATCGGAGTCGTCGCCTGCGGCTACGCCGACGGCTACCCGCGCCACGCGCCCAACGGGACGCCGGTCGCGGTCGATGGCAGACTTACCGCTACCGTGGGGCGCGTGTCGATGGACATGCTATGCGTTGATTTGAGCGGGGTGCCGGATGCGGGCGTCGGTTCGCGCGTCGTGCTGTGGGGGGAAGGCAACCCGGTGGAAAACGTGGCCGGCGCCGCGGCCACCGTCGGTTACGAGCTGTTATGCGCGCTTGCGCCGCGCGTACCGGTTGTTGAAAGCAACGGCTGAAAACAAGACGCGCACGGTGTATCATCGGTCGCATATCGGATTCCTGGCCGCCCGGCATGCTCGATCCCACTTCCTCCCCTCCTGGTTCCGCCCCCTCGCCGACATCGAGCGGCGCGCCTGCCGATAATTCAGTGCGGCCCAAACCGCGTCCCGCGGGTGTTGTTCGCTATGGTGTCGCAGTCGGGCTCGTGGTGGTCGCTTTCATGCTGCGGTGGGTGCTTTTCGGTCATCTCGACAATCGATTGCCGTTCGCGTTCTTCCTTCCGGCGGCGATGGTCGCCGCATGGTACGGCGGCATGGGACCCGGGCTGCTCGCCGCGGGGGCCGGCCTGCTGCTGGGCGATTTCTTCTTCCTGCCGGCCCACAGCGCCTTCGGGCCGCTGGGCGATGCCGAGCGCACCGTGATTACGGTCTATGCAATCACCTCAACGCTCGCAGTGATGCTGATCGAGAGCCTGCACGTGAGGATACGCAGGCTCGAGCGCGCGCTGAAAAAAGATTCCGCGGGTCATCAGGACACGGCGGGTTGACCCGGCCGTTGGTCCTCCCGCTGCGGCGCACGCCGCCCCACGCTGTTGCAAATCCTCTCTCACCCCCCTTTGCCAAGGAAGGATGGTACGCGTTACGCGCTGCGCATCTCTGGGGCCGGCCTTCGTTGGGGTAAAATGGCCGCAAAATCCCATCATGGCGAAACCCAAATCCGTTTACGCCTGCACCGAGTGCGGCGGGCAGGCGCTCAAGTGGCAGGGCCAGTGTCCTCACTGCCAGGCGTGGAACACGCTGGTCGAGAGCATCGCCGAGGCCGCGCCTACTGCCAATCGCTTCGGCCTCATCGCCGAGACCGGCAAGCTGCAGCGGCTTTCCGACGTCGAGGCGCGCGAGGAAAGTCGGATTCCAAGCGGTATTCCCGAGTTCGATCGCGTGCTCGGAGGCGGATTGGTTGCCGGTGCGGTGGTGCTGATCGGCGGCGATCCCGGCATCGGCAAATCGACGCTGCTGCTGCAATCGCTGGCGGAGGTCGGCGCCGCTCGCAAGGTGCTCTACGTGAGCGGCGAGGAATCGCCGCAGCAGATCGCGCTGCGCGCGAAGCGCCTCGGCGCCGACACCCGGCACGTGCGCGTGCTTCCCGAAATCAATCTCGAAAAAATCCAGTCGGCGCTCGCGGCGGAAAAACCCGAGATTGCGGTGATCGACTCGATCCAGACGCTGTATTCGGGCGCGCTGCAGTCGGCGCCGGGGTCGGTGGCGCAGGTGCGCGAATGCGCGGCGCAGTTGACGCGCATCGCGAAAACCACCGGCATCACGATCGTGTTCATCGGCCATGTGACCAAGGAAGGCGCGCTCGCCGGCCCGCGAGTGCTCGAGCATATGGTCGACACCGTACTCTATTTCGAAGGCGACACGCATTCGAGTTTTCGCCTCATTCGCGCCTTCAAGAACCGCTACGGCGCGGTGAACGAGCTGGGCGTGTTCGCGATGACCGACAAGGGTTTGAAAGGCGTATCCAACCCGTCGGCGCTGTTTCTGTCGCAGCACGGCGGCGAAGTCGCCGGCTCGTGCGTGATGGTGACGCAGGAGGGCACGCGCCCACTGCTGGTTGAAGTCCAGGCGCTGGTGGACGATGCGCACGCACCCAACCCGCGCCGGCTGTCGGTCGGGCTCGAGCAGAACCGGCTGGCCCTTCTGCTCGCGGTGTTGCATCGGCACGCCGGCATCGCGTGTTTCGACCAGGACGTGTTCGTCAACGCCGTGGGCGGGGTGCGCATCACCGAGCCTGCAGCCGATCTCGCGGTGCTGATGGCGATCGTGTCCTCGCTCCGGAATAAGCCGCTGCCCGCGAAGTTGGTGGTGTTCGGCGAAGTCGGGCTTGCCGGCGAAGTTCGTCCCGTGCAGCGCGGGCAGGAGCGGCTGAAAGAGGCGGCCAAGCTCGGCTTCACACAGGCGCTGATACCCAAGGCCAACAAGCCGAGGCAACCGGTTGCCGGTCTCGAGATTTTTGCCGTGGACCGCGTCGAGGGCGCGGTGGCGCGCCTGCGCGACGCGTTTGCGGTGTAAGCATGGCCCGCGTTAATCCGTACAACGTCGAGCTCGACAAGAACGCGGCAAATTTCACGCCGCTCTCGCCCCTCTCGCTGCTCGCGCGCACCGCTTATGTTTACCCCGGGCGCATCGCGGTGATTCACGGCGACGTTCGGTTCAACTGGTCCGAGGTTTATGCGCGTTGCCGGCGCCTCGCTTCCGCGCTGAAAGCGCGTGGGATCGGCGTCGGCGACACGGTGGCGGCGATGCTACCCAACGTGCCGGAGATGTACGAGGCGCACTTCGGCGTGCCGATGGTGGGCGCGGTGCTCAACACCCTCAACACGCGACTCGACGCCGAGGCGATCGCGTTCATGCTGGAGCACGGTGAGGCAAAGGTGCTCCTCACCGACCGCGAATTTTCCGCCGTCGCTGAACAGGCCCTCCAAATCATCAAGACCAAACCACTGGTAATTGATGTCGATGATCCGGGGTTCGACGGCGGAAAATTAATAGGACAAACGACGTACGAACAATTCATTGCTGGCGGCGATCCGGAATTCGCCTGGCGAATTCCGGATGATGAGTGGGACGCGATCTCGCTCAACTATACGTCGGGCACGACCGGCAACCCGAAAGGTGTCGTTTACCATCACCGCGGCGCTTATCTCAACGCCATCAGCAACATCGTCTCATGGGGCATGCCGCCGCACCCGGTTTACCTATGGACGCTGCCGATGTTCCACTGCAACGGCTGGTGTTTCCCGTGGACCATCGCCGCTGCGGCGGGCACCAATATCTGCCTGCGGCGTGTCGACGCGAAGGTGATCTTCGATTTGATCCGCCGGCACCGCGTCACGCATTACTGCGGCGCGCCGGTCGTGCATAACCTGCTGATCAACGCCCCAGCGGAATGGAAACAGGGCATCGCTCACGCGGTATCGTGCCTGGTGGCGGGCGCGGCGCCACCGGCGGCGGTGATCGAAGGCATGGAGAAAATGGGCTTCAACATGACCCATGTTTACGGGCTTACTGAAACTTACGGCCCGGCGGCGGTGTGCGCGAAACAGGACGAATGGAATGCACTGCCGCTCGAGCAGCGCGCCGAGTTGAACGGCCGGCAAGGCGTGTGGTACCACATGCAACAGGGCATGACAGTGCTCGATCCTGTTAGCATGGACCCCGTGCCATGGGACGGCGAGACCATGGGCGAGGTGATGTTCCGCGGCAACCTTACGATGAAGGGTTATCTCAAGAACCCCAAGGCGACCCAGGAA
>Ga0156176_1277_pt1 | contig 15536 bp, 16 predicted proteins | sample RifCSPlowO2_12_FD_107829 | JGI IMG/M metagenome (GOLD analysis project Ga0156176, IMG submission 107829) | Betaproteobacteria bacterium RIFCSPLOWO2_12_FULL_62_58
ACGGCAGCAAGGATTTCCGTATCGGCGTCGACTCCTTCCTGGAGAAGCGGGATCCGGCTTGGACGGGAAAGTAGGGTCGCGGCGGTTCACTCGTTCACCTCCAACCAGAGCGATTCCGGCGTCAACGTGATAAGGGGAATTTGAGCATGGTTCCACTTAATAGACAGATGGCCACGATCATACGGCCGGGCCAGATCGGCACCGACACGACCTACGAGCCGCCGCTGCGCATCGGATTCGGCATCAATGACAGCACGGTCGAGGCCGCCAATGCGACCATGGGACGCACCATACTCGTCGCGGGCGCCGGCCCCAATCCGACGCATTACCACTCGGTCAACGACGTGTGCTGGTACATCCTCTACGGCAGGATCAAGGCGTGGTTCGCGCGCAGCGACTTCAGCGACCGCAAGGACGTGATCCTCGAGGGCGGAGACTTCGTCTACATTCCGAGCGGGACGATACACGTCATCGCGAACGCGTCCGAAACCGAGGAAGCATCACTCGTCTTCTGCTATATCGGGGTCGGAAACACGAATGCCGCCGCGACCGTGTGGCTGGACAAGGCAAAGACGCCACAGCCCGCCTGACCAATGGCTGAAATCGTGGAGAAGCAGCGATGACCGGTAAAACAGTCGTAGTCCTCGGCACCGCCACCCCGGGCGGCGGTTTTCCGGCGTACGGCGCACCGTATGCCGAGACGATCAACGAGATGGACCCGACGCTTTCGGTCGAGCCGCGCAACACCAAGGGCAGCACGGAGAACGTGCCGCTGCTCGAGCAAGACAAGCTCGACATCGGGCTCGCCACAGGCGAGGTCACCTACGAAGCGATCGCCGGCATCGGCCGGGCGAAGGCAACCAATCTGCGCATCATCAACGCCACTTATTCCCAGGCCGGGATGTTCATGGTGCGCGCCGACAGCGCCAATCGCAGCATCCTCGACCTCAAGGGCAAGCGCGTCGTCTGGGGCGCGGGCACCTCGGGCTTTATCGTGCTGGCGCGCTACGTCATGGATGGGCTTGGACTCGACATCAGGAAGGACTTCGAGGCGATCCTCCTGGAAAAGGCGGGGGACGGCCCGCCGCTGGTGCTCGACGGGCACGCCGCGGCCATGTGGGGCGGCGGCGTCGGCTGGCCGCCGTTCACGGCGATCGCGAAGGGTCCGGCGGGCGCGCGCTTCATCGCGCCGCGCCCCGACGAGATCGAGCGCATTACCGCGAAACACTCGTTTCTCAAGCCCAACACGTTACCGGCGGGCAGCTACCCCGGGCAGGATCAGCCGATTCGCTCGGTGGGCTCGTGGCCGTTCGTGCTGGCGCGGGCGTCGCTGCCAGAGGACGTCGCCTATCGCCTCGCGCGCGCGCTCCACCGCGGCGAGGCCACGCTGGGCAAGCGTCTCGAACAGGCGCGGGAGTCCACTCTGGCCAACACGCTCGCCGCCGCGCCGCGTCAGGACCTGATCCATCCCGGCGTGCTGCGCTACATGCGGGAAATCGGCCTGGTACGTTCAAGTGAAGGAGTGATGAAGTGAAAGAGTGAAGGAGTAAAGGGGTGAGGGGCTTCGCTCACTCATTCGTCCACCTCGACGATCGGCGGTTCTATCGGATTTGGGTTTCTTGAGATAGCTCCAAGTTAGAGAAAATAGAAGATGATCAACGCAGCAATCATTGGCCTCGGCTGGTGGGGCAAGAACCTCGTCAACGAAGTGCAGATGAAAAGCGAGCGTCTGCACTTCATCCGCGGCGTGAGCAAGGAGCCGGACAGCGTGCGCGACTTCGCCGCGAAGCATGGCTTCGAGCTTTCAACCGACCTGGCCGACGTGCTCGCCGATCCGCGCGTGCAGGCGGTGGTGATCGCCACGCCGCATTCGCTCCATCCGGGGCAGATTATCGCCGTCGCCGCGGCGGGCAAACCGGTATTTAGCGAAAAACCGCTGGCGTTGAACAAGGCCGACGCCGTGCGCGCGGTCCAGGCGTGCCAGAAAGCCGGTGTCGTCCTTGGACTCGGCACCAACAAGCGCTTCTGGCCGTCGATGCGCGAATTGAAGCGCGTGGTCGCAAGCGGCCGGCTCGGCGAGATCCTGCACATCGAGGGGCATTCCAGCAACGAGAACTCGAGCAACTTCTTCTCAACCTGGCGCGACCTGCCGACGGAGTCGCCGGGCGGAGGCATGACCGGATCCGGCCTCCATATCCTGGATGCGCTGGTCAATCTGATGGGACCGGTGCGCCGGGTGCATGGACAGCTCCTTTCGCGCAAGCCGCAACCCGACCCGCTCGACACGGTATCGTTGATCTTCGAATTCGATAACGGCGTCAGCGGCACGCTCGCCGCGGTGAGGGCGACGCCGCTTTACTGGCGCGTGCATGTGTTCGGCAGCCGCGGCTCGGCCGAGGCGCTGGGCCAGAGCGATCTCGTGCTGCGCATGTCGGGCGCGCAGCCGGAGCACCTCAACTTCGATCCGGTGGATTCCTTGCGCATTGAGCTTGAGGCGTTCGCCGACGCCGTCGAAGGCCGTGCGCCGTATCCAATTCCGATGGCGCAGATGATCGATACCGTCGCTGCGTTCGAGGCCGCGATCAAAGCGCTGGAGTCGAATTCGACGGTGTTGGTCGACAAGCGGTGAACGCTAAGCGGTGAGCGGTGAAGACGAGGGCAGCGTGGTATGATAATTCGCCCGTAGCAGTAAAAAATAAATAGCCGCGCCGCGGGCGCCGTTCGACAAGCCCGGGAAACCGGTGCGCCGGCGCACAATACACTCGAGGAGAAAACATCATGTTTCGCTTGTTCATTCTAATACTTGCAGGGCTTGCGTTCATCGTAGGGAGCCATGCCTACGGGCAGTCATATCCCAGCCGGCCCATCCGCCTGATCGTGCCGTTCCCGCCCGGCGGCAACGTGGACGTGTTTGCAAGGGTGCTGTACAGGGAAGTCGAGAAAGAACTGGGGCAGTCGATCGTGATCGACAACCGCGGAGGAGCGAATGGAATCCTGGGCGCGGACATTGTTGCGAACGCGACCCCTGACGGCTACACGATGCTGAACGTGTCCTTTTCCTTCGCCGTGAATCCGTCCATCCGAAAGAAGATGCCGTTCGACGTCGTGAAGGACTTCGCGCCGGTCACGGACGTCGCGCTCGGCACTGGGTACCTGATGGTCGCGAACCTCAAGTTCCCGGCGAAAACGGTGAAGGAATTGATCGCGCTCGCGAAGCAGCAGCCAGGCAAGATACGTTACAGCACGGCGGGAGTCGGCAACGGCCAGCACCTGGCGGGCGCGCTCTTTGCCGAGAGGGCCGGCATTGACATGCTCCACGTGCCCTACAAGGGCGGCGGGCCGGCGGTGACCGCGGCCATCGGCGGCGAAGTCCAGATCCACTATCCGGCGCCGGCGGTCGGCATCCCGCACGTCAAGGCGGGGCGGTTGCGGGGGCTGGGCTTTACCGGCAACAAGCGCCTGGCGGCGCTGCCGGACGTGCCCACTATCGCAGAAGCCGCGATACTGGGTTTCTTTGCCGACGCCGGGTGGCACGGCGTATTCGCACCGGCGAAAACCCCGCCTGCGATCGTGAAGAAGGTGCAGGAGGCGATCAGCAAGGCATTGCAGGTGCCTCACGTGCGCGATCACTTTCTCAACGGGGGTTATGAGCCCCAAGGGCATTCGCCGGCCGAATGGGGCAAGCTGTTCCGTGCCGACCTCAAGCGTTACGCGGAGATCACGCGCATCGCGAAGATCGAGCCGCAATGACGCGACTCAGGAATCGTCGGGTCGGAACTCGTCCCGGTAGCGCTTGAACATCTGCACGTAGTCATCCGAGGCGTCGTTGATGCGCCTGATTTCGTCTTCGCTCAATTGACGCACAACTTTTCCAGGCGAGCCCACCACGAGGGATCCGTCGGGAATTTCCTTGTCTTCGGCGATCAGTGAGTTGGCGCCGATCAGGCAGTTCTTGCCGATCCTGGCGCCGTTCAGGATCACACTCTTGATGCCGATCAAGCTCCCGTCGCCGATGGTGCAGCCGTGCAGCATCGCCATATGGCCCACGCTCACGTTCCTGCCGAGCGTGACCGGAAGGCCGGGGTCGACGTGCACCACGCAGCCGTCCTGCAGCTGGGAGTTTTCGCCGATGGTGACGACATCATTGTCGGCCCGCACGATGCAGCCGAACCAGACGCTCGCATTGTTTTCGAGCACCACCGATCCGATCACGATTGCGTCGGGCGCAATCCAGTAGTCGCCGCGGCATTGCACGCGGCGGTCTTCGAAGGCGTATTTCATGGTCGGTACTTTAGGCCACAGAGGATTCTCTTTTCAATACCCTTTATTTTCGATACCCCTTGAGGGGTACTTGAGGGGCACACAGAGGTCACAGAAAAAGACGACAGTCAAAAATGAATTTAGAGCCCGTCACAGAATAACTTACAAGTTCTGGTCCAACACCACCCCCACCCTAGCCCTCCCCCTGAAGGGGAGGGGAATCTTTCTCCCAAGAATTGGAATACTCCTTTCCCCTCAGGGGGAAGGTTGGGATGGGGGTGGGTTCCGGCGTTTCTCATTCTGTTACCGTTTCTTAGTCTTCAAGTCTCTGTTCTCTGTGATCTCTGTGGCCGACATCGTTTACAGCAGCGGCACGATCAGCAGCGCCACGATGTTGATGATCTTGATCAACGGGTTGACCGCCGGGCCGGCGGTGTCCTTGTAGGGATCGCCTACGGTATCACCGGTCACCGCCGCCTTGTGCGCGTCGGAGCCTTTGCCGCCGTAGTTGCCGTCCTCGATGTATTTCTTGGCGTTGTCCCACGCGCCGCCGCCGGTGGTCATCGAAATCGCCACGAACAGCCCGGTGACGATCGAACCCATCAGCACGCCGCCCAGAGCCTGCCATCCGAGCACGACGCCGACGACGACCGGGATCAGCACCGGCAGCAGCGAAGGGATGATCATCTCCTTGATTGCGGCGAGGGTGAGCATGTCGACCGCGCGTGAATAATCGGGCTTGGCCGTGCCTTCCATGATGCCCTTGATTTCCTTGAACTGGCGGCGCACTTCGACCACCACCGCGCCGGCTGCGCGGCCGACCGCTTCCATCGCCATCGAGGCGAACAGAAACGGCACGAGTCCGCCGATGAACAGGCCGATGATCACCATATGGTTGGAGAGATCGAACGATACCGACTTGCCGCCGGCCTCCAGCGCGTGCGTGTAATCCGCGAACAGCACCAGCGCGGCAAGTCCCGCGGAGCCGATCGCATAACCCTTGGTCACGGCTTTGGTGGTATTGCCCACGGCATCGAGCGGGTCGGTGATGGCGCGCACTTCCTTCGGCAGATGCGCCATCTCGGCGATCCCGCCGGCATTGTCGGTGATCGGGCCGTAGGCATCGAGCGCAACGATGATGCCGGTCATCGACAGCATCGCGGTTGCGGCGATGGCGATACCGTAGAGTCCGGCCATCGCGTAAGCGGCGTAGATGCTCGCGCACACCGCGATTACCGGCCACGCCGTCGCTTTCATCGAAACTCCGAGACCGGCGATGATGTTGGTGGCATGCCCGGTGGTGGAGGCCGCCGCAATATGGCGCACCGGCGAGAACTCGGTCGCCGTGTAGTACTCGGTGATCGCCACCATCAGCGCGGTGAGCACAAGCCCCACCACCGCCGCCCCGAGCAGCTTCACCGGGGAAAGCTCCGGATACTGCGTGCCGATGTCGCCCATCAGCAGCCAGGTTACCGGAATGAACAAGAACGCCGCGATCACGCCCGACACGATCACGCCCCTGTAGAGCGCGCCCATGATCTTCCCGCCCTCACTGGTTTTCACGAAGAAGCAGCCGATGATGGAACCGATGATGGAAACGCCGCCCAGCGCGAGCGGATAGACGACGGCCAGCGGCGCAACCTCCGGCTTGGATAGCAGCAGCGCGCCAAGCAGCATGGTGGCGATGATGGTCACGGCATAGGTCTCGAACAGGTCGGCCGCCATGCCGGCGCAGTCGCCGACATTGTCGCCGACGTTATCTGCGATCACCGCCGGATTGCGCGGGTCATCCTCGGGAATGCCGGCTTCGACCTTGCCCACGAGATCGGCGCCGACGTCGGCACCCTTGGTGAAGATGCCGCCCCCGAGCCGCGCGAAGATCGAAATCAGCGAGCCGCCGAACGCGAGCCCTACCAGCGGCTCGAGGATTTTCTTGATCGACGTACCGTGCGCCGCTGACTCATGCAGCACCCAGAAAAAGCCGGTGACCCCGAGCAGCGCCAGGCCCACGACCAGCAGCCCCGTGATGGCGCCGCCGCGGAAGGCGATCGACAGCGCCTCGTTCAGGCCCGTACGTGCGGCTTCCGCAGTGCGGACATTGGCGCGCACCGACACGTTCATGCCGATGTAGCCGGTGAGACCCGACAGCACCGCACCGATCGCGAAGCCGACGGCGGTCGCCCACGATTTGAGGGCGACGCCGATGACGATGAACAGGATCAGCCCGACGATGCCGATCGTGGTGTATTGGCGGTTGAGGTACGCCGATGCGCCCTGCTGGATCGCCGCGGCGATCTCGCGCATGCGGTCGTTGCCGCTCGGCTGAGCGAGAATCCACTTGATCGAATATCCGCCGTAGATGAGCGCGGTGATTGCGCACAGCAGCGCAAATAACAAACCGTACGACATGATGACTCCCGTTGGTTGTCGGCCATCGAGGCTGGCCGTTTTGCCTGATTAAAAAATACAGATGCTATCTCAAAAACTGATAAAACCGCCGGTCATGGGGTGAACGAGTAAATGAATGAACGGGTGAACGGGCGAAAGACTCCCTCCCCCTTTTGCAAGGGGGAGGGCTGGGGAGGGGGTGTTCACTCATTCACTCGTTCACGGATTCTCACCGGCGCGTATCTGTGGTTAACCGCTGTTGCTCGGATTCTCGCGATGGGTTCTAGGTATTCTTGGGGTCCAGCGCCAGGCCGCCTTCGAAGCGCGTGCCCGGCCTGAATCCGAAAATCCGGTCGAGCCCGAGCTCGACGATCAATTCGTCGACCGCCTGCTGTCCGTGTTCCTTCATCACTTCCGACAGGATCAGCTTCGACGAGTTGGCATTATAAAACCCTCCGAAGTCGGCCTGCACCTTTAGTAATTGCCGTGCTCGTTCCAGTGTCATCTGACGAGTGAAACGTGAAACGTGAAATGTGAAACGTAAGTCATATCGCAAACGTCGTTCCCAGCTTCTTCGGCACGGCGACGTTCTTGAGCCGCACATACGCCGGCAGGCCGTTCTTGAACGGCGGCGGGTCCTCGCCCAGGATCAACGGCGCCAGGTACTGGCGGCAGCGGGCCGTAATATAGAAGCCGTCCTCTGTGATGAAATCGCGTGGCAGCATTCTTTCGCGGTTCGCGATGTCCTTGAGCTCGGCCACACCGATCGTCCACTTATAGGGGCGGTTCGACTTGCGCACGATGACCGGCATCACCGCATTGCGGCCCTTGATCGCGAGATCGACCGCCGCCTTGCCCACGGCGTATGCCTGCTGCACGTCCACCTTGGATGCGATGTGGCGGGCGGAGCGCTGCAGATAATCGGCAACCGCCCAGTGGCAACGGTAGCCGAAGCGGTCCCTGACGAGTTTGGCGAGGCGCGGCGCAACCCCGCCCAGCTGGGCGTGGCCGAATGCGTCGCGCACACCGGACTCCGACAGGAACTTGCCGTCCTTGTCCCTGAGGCCTTCCGAAACCGCAATCGCGCAATAACCGTGTTGCTTGACTGCCGCATCCGCGCTCGCGAGAAATTTCTCGGGGTCGAATGTGATTTCCGGGAACAGCAGGATATGCGGCGCGTCGCCCGGCTGTTCGGCGGCCAATCCGCACGCGGCGGTGATCCACCCGGCGTGGCGGCCCATCACTTCGAGCACAAACACCTTGGTCGAAGTGCGCGCCATCGACGCGACATCATAGCCCGCCTCGCGCATGCTGGTGGCGACGTACTTGGCGACCGAGCCGAAGCCTGGACAGTTGTCGGTGACGGCCAAATCGTTGTCGACGGTCTTGGGAATGCCGATGCAGAGTACCGGATAGCCGAGTTGTTCCGAAATCTGCGACACCTTCCACGCGGTATCGGCGGAATCGTTGCCGCCGTTGTAGAAGAAGTAACCAATGTCGTGCGCCTTGAATATCGCGATCAGCCGTTCGTACTGGGCGCGGTTTTCTTCCAGCCCCTTGAGCTTGTAGCGGCACGAGCCGAAAGCGCCGGCTGGCGTGTGGCGCAGCGCCCGGATCGCCGCGGGCGCTTCCTTCGAGGTGTCGATCAGGTCTTCGGTCAGCACGCCGATGATGCCGTCGCGTCCGGCGAGCACCTTGCCGATTTTGCCGCGGTGCCGGCGCGCGGTTTCGATCACACCGCAGGCGGTCGCGTTGATCACCGCGGTTACTCCGCCCGACTGCGCGTAGATTGCGTTTCGCTTGCCCACACATGACTTTACTGGTTGCGTCCGGGGCATTATTTTACCAGCGAAACCCTGACAAATGCAGGGAAAATCAGCCGATTAGGAGTATGTCCGAGCTAGGAGTTTGTCGGACTTGGGTCGGACAAACTCCTAATGCAAAACCGCCCGCACGAAAACGGAAGAAAGAAGCAGTGACAACCTCATATTGAGCCTGCTCGCGCGCCCATTGGAGGGCAAGAGCCGTCGTAATCATCAGATTCATCCCCAATCTGCGGGCGGTTTTGCTGTTAGCAGCCTGTCGAACGCCTAAGCCCGATAGGCTGCTAAGTCCGGCAAACGCCTACGTTTTGCTCAAGTCCGCGCCGGTTTTGCCGGAGGTCGCACCGGCGCGATCTTTTTCGTGGTCGGCCTGCAGCCTGAGCGTGGTAGTCACGCATTCGGCCAGGTCGTGGAAATCGCGGCCGGTGCCGTACTGCTCGGCGATCGAATAATAGAACTGACTGCGGTAACGGTCGGCAGCCACCTTGAAGACCACGAACTCGACGCCGCGCTCCTCCCAGTAGAAGGTGGGGCACAGCGTGATCTCAGCCGAAGCCTGATCGAGCTTGATTTCGCTGTCCGCGATCTCGACGGCAATGGGCCTGCCGTAGCGTTCCTTGAGCGCGGTCTCGACTACCCAGCGATCGGCGTCGGTGAAGTCGGAGATTTTTTTCATGCCTGCTTGGCGGCCAGCGCCGCGAAGATCTTGTCGCGAATATGCTCTACCGAGCCGCGGCCGTAGATGTTGACGTACTGCGGCGCGCGCGGATCGCCCCTTGCCGCCCAGTTGAGATAGTAATTGACCAGGGGCTTGGTCTGCGAGTGGTAAGTCGCAATGCGCATTTTCACGGTCTCTTCGTTGTCATCCGGGCGCTGGATCAGCGGCTCACCGGTGACGTCGTCCTTTCCCGGCACTTTGGGCGGATTGTATTCGACGTGGTAAGTGCGGCCCGAACCGGGATGTACGCGGCGGCCGCTCATGCGGCGCAGGATTTCCTGATCGCCGACCTCGATCTCGATCACGAAGTCGATGTCGATACCCGCTGCGCGCAGCGCGTCAGCCTGTGGGATCGTGCGCGGGAAGCCGTCAACGATAAAGCCTTTGGCGCAATCCGGTTCCTTGACGCGCTGTTTCACCAGTTCAATCACGACGTGGTCCGGTACCAGCGCGCCCCGGTCCATGAATTGCTTGGCTTCGAGGCCGAGCGGGGTAGCGGCCTTGATCGCGGTGCGCAACATATCACCGGTCGAGATCTGGGGAATCCCGTACTTATCGATCAGGAACTGTGCTTGCGTGCCTTTGCCGGCGCCCGGCATGCCCAACAGCAGGATGCGCATACATCTCTCCCGAGGTCATTCTTGATGGTGTTGTCCCGCCGTCATCGCGTCAAAAGCGGTGTGCGGCAAGACCGCGCGACGGGAAAATGGCCAGAATCGGTTGATCCGGACATAAACGGTCTGTATATCGCGCCCAAAATGCGTGCCGTTTCAGGAGCGGCCGAGCAGGCGGCGCACGCGCTTTAAGTCATGCGGCGTGTCGATACCGGCATGCGGTGCTTGGCGAGTCACGGCGACGCTGATGCGGAACCCGTGAGCGAGCGCGCGCAGTTGCTCGAGCGCCTCGAAGCGCTCGAGCGCAGCGGGCTTGAGCCGCGTGAAGCGGCGCAGGAACGCGCAGCGGTAGGCGTAGATGCCAAGATGCCGGTAGACCGGCAGGCCGCGCGGGATGGCGCGAATTCCGCCGGCATAGGCATCTCGCGCAAAAGGCACCGGCGCGCGGCTGAAATAGAGTGCATAGCCTGCGTGGTCGAGCACCACCTTGACGACGTTGGGATTGACCAGATCGCGCACGTCGCTTAGCGGGGTGCAGGCGGTCGCGATCTGCGCGTCGCGGTGCCGGGCGAGGTTGGTCGCGACCGCTCTGATCAGCGCCGGTTCGATCAACGGCTCGTCGCCCTGGACATTGACCACGATATGCTGCGCGGGATAGCGTCGCTTGGCAACGACCTCGGCGAGGCGGTCGGTGCCGGAGGCGTGGTCGCGGCGCGTCATCACGGCTGTGAAGCCGAAACGCCCGGCCGCTGACATGATTTCGGGATGATCGGTCGCGATCAGCACTTCGCGTGCGCCGCTTTTTTTGGCGCGTTCAGCGACCTGCACCACCATCGGCTTGCCCGCGATGTCGACGAGCGGCTTGCCCGGAAAGCGCGAGGAAGCGTGGCGGGCGGGAATGATGACGGTGAAACTGACCACAGGATTGAGCTATTAGGATTGAGGATTGAGGGAAAAGCGCAGTTGGTTCGCGATGGGTTCCTCGATCCTCGATCCTGAATCCTCGTTCTCAAACTTCTTCCTCGGGAGGAAGTTTCCGCGCCTCGTCCTCGAGCATGACGGGAATGTCGTCCTTGATCGGGTACGCCAGGCGGCAGGGTTTGCAGATCAGTTCGTTTGCCGTCTTCTTGTAGACCAACGGACCCTTGCACAGCGGGCAGACCAGGATGTCGAGCAGTTTAGGATCCATGGGTTCAGTTCCCCAGTTTGCGCAGCACCAGTTCGCCGAACGCGGGATCGACCTCGGCATCGACGCGCAGCGCCCAGCATTTTTCGGTCGCGAACAGCCGGCATTTTACCGCATCCTTCTCTGTCATTACGATGAAATCCGCATCTGCAAACGCCAGGTCCGCCGGCGTGAACGCATGGTGGTCGGGAAAGGGGTGCGCGTTGAAGGTGAGGCCGAGACGCTGCAGTTGCTCGAAAAAGCGCTGTGGGTTACCGATGCCGGCGACCGCATGCACCCGGCGGTTATGGAAATGCTCGGGTGCGGCGCGGTGTTCGGGGTTAAGCAGGTTGTAGAACTCGCGGGCACGCAACGACATCGCAAACGCGGGCGGCGCGCTCGCCCGGAGCCCGACCCTGGCCGAATGACTGATGTTGACGATCACGGCGGTGACCGAGGTGAGGCGTGTTTCGGGTTCGCGTAACGGGCCGGCCGGCAGCAGCAGGCCGTTGCCCAGACCGCGCACGCCGTCGACCACGGCGATTTCGACATCGCGGGCAAGCCGGTAATGCTGCAGACCGTCGTCGGTCACGATGATGTTGCAGCCGGGGTGCGCCGCAAGCAGCCGCTGCGCTGCAGCGGCGCGGTCCACGCCGATCCAGACTGGAGCATTGCAGCGCTGCGCAAGCATCACCGCTTCATCGCCGCATACGGCGGGATCGCTTGCCGCAGTGACGGGCTGCGGTGCGCCGCTACTGCCGCCGTAACCCCGGCTCACGATACCGGGCCGCATGCCTCTGTCGCGCAGGAAGCCGGCGAGCCACAGCACGAGCGGTGTCTTGCCGGCGCCGCCGACGCTGATGTTACCCACGACGGCGACCGGAACAGGCAGCCGCACTACAGGCAAGATACCGGCGCGATAGAGCGCTCGCCGCAGCGCTACGGCGGCACGAAACACGAGACTCAACGGATACAGCAGGGCGTGCAGCAGCGTGATGCGGTACCAGTATTGTTCAAGGCGGGCCATGCATCGGTGATGGGTGATGGGTGATGGTGATGGGTGGGGGTGATGAGTGATGAGTGATGGGTGATGGTGATGGGTGTACCCCCATAACCCATCACTGTTTTGCTGCTTGGGTCGTGAAGGTGATTTTGCCGTAACCGGCGATGCGCGCGGCTTCCATGATGTTGATCACCGACTGATGAGGCGCATTGGCGTCGGCGCTGATGACGATTACCGGCTCCTTCATGTTGCCGCCGGCGCGCCTGAGTTCCTGGCTGAAGGCTTCGGTTCCGTGGAAAGCGACCGGGGACCTGTTGACCACATACTTGCCCTGGGCGTCGACCCCGACGTCGATCTGCTCGGGGCGCTCCGGCGCCTTGCTCGCGTCGGCGGTCGGCAGGGTGATCTGCAGCTCGGCGAAGCGCGAATAGGTGGTGGTGACCATGAGGAAGATCAGGATCACCAGCAGCACGTCGATCAACGGAATGAAGTTGATCTCCGGCTCCTCTCTGTACGCTCGCGGTCGAAATCGCATGGGCTACGTCTGGCGCTCGCCGTGCAGGATTTCCACCAACTTGATCGCCTGCAGTTCCATGTCGACGAGCATTTCGTCGACTTTGGCGCGGAAATGCCGGTAGAAGATCATGCTCGGCACCGCGACGACGAGCCCGAAAGCGGTGTTGTAAAGCGCGATCGAGATGCCGTGGGCGAGCACCAGCGGATTGCCGCCCTGCGGGGTTTGCGAGCCGAAGATTTCGATCATGCCGATCACCGTGCCGAACAGACCCAGCAGCGGGGCGATCGCCGCGATCGTGCCGAGGCTGGTCAAAAACCGTTCCAGTTCAATGGCGACCGAGCGCCCGGCTTCTTCGATGGCCTCCTTCATGACGGCCGGCGTGGATTTCGCGTTTTTCAGGCCGGCGACGAAGATTTGCCCGAGCGCCGAATCGTCGTAGAGTCGCGACAGCATCTGCGAAGTGACGCCATTCTGGCGATATTCCTGCACCACCCGCGAGAGCAGGTTCTTGGGCATGACGACGTTGTGACGCAGCGACCACCAGCGCTCGCCGATGATGGCAAGCGCGATGACGGACGACAGTATTATCGGCCAGATCGGCCAGCCGGCTGCTTCGATGATTGCAAACACTTTTTCGCTCCGTGAAAGTGGCCGTAACTTTATCCGCCCGATGCCTTTTCAGCAAGCAGGAATTCATAAATTGCTTTACGATTTTTTCTCAAGCTCGTCATGCAAAACATCTTTTCCGGTTGTCCACATTGTTTGTGGATAAACATGTGCATAGTTTGTAAACAGATTTGCTAAGTGAGTTTCCTGTATAGGATTTTGTTATCGCGGCTAAATTTTGTACTGCTGCGGTTTTTCATCTTAAACATGAGGTTATGGCATTTTCCCTATGGCGCGCGAGGAGGACGCGGGCGAATTCGGGACGAAACGGAAAGGGTTGTGGATGGTCCGGCCGTGCACAAATCGGCGGTCCGCTTGCGGCGAAGGCTTGAATCGCTTGGAAAAATTGGCGAATCGGGGTACGGATGACAGGAACCAGGGCCAGTGTGCGCTGATATAGAATGGTGCGATGCTTGATTTTTCAACGAAGCCCCTGGCGCTGCAAGTCATCTCGGTCAGCGAGCTCAACCGCCTCGCCAAGGACCTGTTGGAACAGCATCTTCCGCTGACGTGGGTGGCGGGTGAGGTTTCCAATTTCAAGCGCTACGATTCCGGGCACTGCTACTTCACACTGAAGGACGCGCAGGCGCAGGTCGACTGCGTGATGTTCCGTCACAGGTTCCAGTATCTTGATTGGTTGCCGGAAAGCGGCATGCAGGTGGAGGTGCGGGCGTATCCGACGCTGTATGAGGCGCGCGGCAAATTCCAGTTGAGCGTCGAAACCATGCGCCGTGCCGGTCTCGGCGCACTGTATGAGGCGTACGAGAAGCTCAAGGCCAAGCTCGAAAAGGAAGGCCTGTTCGACGCGGCGCACAAGAAGCCGCTGCCGGAATTTCCACGCGCGGTCGGCGTGGTCACTTCGCTCCAGGCGGCTGCCCTGCGCGACGTGCTGACAACGCTCCGACGCCGGATGCCGCGGCTACCGGTGGTGGTCTATCCGGCGCCGGTCCAGGGCGAGGGCGCCGGACAGAAAATCGCGGAGGCGGTTTCCATCGCCTCCGCCCGCGGCGAGTGTGACGTGCTCATCGTTTGTCGCGGCGGCGGCAGCATCGAGGACCTGTGGGCGTACAACGAAGAAACCGTGGCGCGCGCGATATACGCCTGCCCGATTCCCGTCGTCACCGGCATCGGTCACGAGACCGACTTCACCATCGCCGACTTCGTCGCTGACGCGCGTGCGCCAACGCCCACCGCCGCGGCAGAGCTGGCGACACCGGACCGGGCCGAGTTGCAGCAGCAAATCCTGCACTGGTATCACCGTTTGGGCCGTGTGATGGGGCGCGCGCTGGAAGACCGCATGCAGCGGCTCGACTATCTCGGGAAGCGCCTGGTCCATCCCGGCGAGCGCATCCGCAACCGGCTGGATGCGCTGCAGCACCTGGCGACCCGCCTGCGCGGAACATGGCAGCGTTCGTCGCAGGAGCATGCATGGCGGGTGCGTGAGAGTTTCCAGCGCCTGGCCGCCACGCGTGCGGACCTCCCTGCACTAGTACGGGAAAATGGCGAATGGGCTCGCCGGCTGCGCGAAGCGGGACGCCGCCGGCTGGATGCGGCCGGGACTGTACTGAACCGTATCGAAGCACACTTGAAACACCTCAGCCCGGAACTCGTGCTCGAACGCGGTTACGCCATTACCGAGACGGAAGACGGCGAGATTGTGCGCGATAGCACACAAATTGTGCTCGGCGAGGAACTGAAGATCACTTTCGCCAAAGGCTGGGCCGGCGCGCAGGTGAAGCGCAAAGGATAAAAGAACAGGATTCAGGATTCCGGATTCAGGAGTCGGGATTCGGGGTTCGGGATTCAGGATTCAGTATTGCTTCGGGAAACCCGTGTCGTCGATGCACGGCAAAACTAACCTTGCGGCGCGTATTTCGCAAGGATTTCCTGCGCGGCAAGCGGAGGGCTCACGTATCCGCCCTGGATGCGCTCGCAGCCGAGCGCCGCCAGCGCCTGCGCGGTCTCGGCGTCCTCCACGCCTTCAGCTGTCACGCGAAGGCCGAGGTTCTGCGCCAGTTGGACCAGCGAACGGACGATCTTCGCGTGGAGCGTCGCTCGCCGCATGTCGCCTACGAATGTCGTACCGAGCTTCATCTCGTCGAGCGGCAGTTGCGCTAGATTGCTCAGAGACGACGAACCGGTGCCGAAGCCGTCGATCCCGAGACGCAGCCCGAACGCCTTCAGGCGCACGAGCGTTTCCTTCACCTGTTCGATCCCGCCGGCGAGCGCTGTCTCGTGGATCTCAATCACCAGCCGATCGGGCGGAACGCCCCAGGTACGGAGCGCGCGGTCCACGAACTCTGGAAAATCGGGTCGCAGCAGACTGCTCGCGGTAACTTTCAGGCCGATCGGAAACTGAAGTCCTGCGCGCGCGAACTCGGC
>Ga0156176_1092_pt1 | contig 15382 bp, 22 predicted proteins | sample RifCSPlowO2_12_FD_107829 | JGI IMG/M metagenome (GOLD analysis project Ga0156176, IMG submission 107829) | Betaproteobacteria bacterium RIFCSPLOWO2_12_FULL_62_58
GTCACGTAGTCGCGGATCGTCGGCCGGCTCAACTGCAGCGGCGCGCCCAGATCGCTGATATTGATCAGCCGGGCGGTCTGCCCGGCGGCAAAGTTGAGGAGCCGCGGCAAGGTATCCAGGGAAGCGATGCGCGCCAGATCGCGAACGTCGCGCTGCACCATCGTCCCGACGTAATCGCGGTACCAGCTCGCCTGGCGGCGCGCGGTGCGGCGCGCCAGCGCGGCCGGATAGCCGCCGGCGGCGATCCGGGCGGCAAGCTCCCGGCCCAGGCGCGGGCGCTTCCTCGCCGGGAATCGCCCGCCGAACAGCATATCGAGGAAATGCGGCGGATGGCCCGCCAGCTCACTTTGCGCCAGCGGGTACAGGCGCTGAATCCCCAGCCGCCCCGCGAGCGAGTCCGACAGCGCGGGCACCCGCAGCACGTTCGCGGAGCCCGTGAGCAGGAACCGGCCCGGCGCCCGGTTCGCGTCCACCGCCATCTTGAGCGAGCTGAAAATTCCCGGCGCCCGCTGCACCTCGTCCAGAATGCACTTCGCCGGCAGATCCGCCACGAACCCGATCGGGTCGGACCTCGCCGCAGCGAGCGTCACTTCGTCGTCGAAGCTCTTGTACGCGTAGCCCGCCCTGGCGCCCAGGTGCCGCGCCAAAGTGGTCTTGCCGCACTGGCGCGGCCCGTGGATCAGCACCACGGGCGTATCCGCCAGTGCCTCCTTCAGGCGGGGCTCGGCAAACCGGGGGTAGTATCGTTCTGCAGCCATTCCGGCTGATTGTAAGTCCGGTGTCCGGCTGATTGCAACTTTAATGCCCGGCTATCTGAAACCCACCGTGCGGCCAAATTACTATTAGCGGCCCGGCTAAACTCCTATTTGGCGGCCGTCCAATTGCCGGTTATTGGAACGGCCAATTGCCTATCCCGGCAAGCGCCGGAGCACCATCGAGGCGTAAGAGCGGGGCCGCGGTGACTTGATACTCCGGCGTCTGTCCGGATTTTTCGTTGCACTCACTCAGCATTGACATTCCCGCGCGAACCCATAAACTATATGGGTATGGGAATGGCCCAATCGATGCAGCTTACCGATGCCGGGTTTCTCAGGAAATTGCGTGCCATTGTCAGCGACAGCCATCGTGTCGTCCTGACGAAACATGCGAAGCAGCGCATGAAGCAGCGCCGCATCAACCAGCGGCAACTCATGGAATGCCTGCGCAAAGGGCGTATCTACGAGCCGGCGCACCTTACCATCCAGGGCGACTGGAAGGCGACACTTGAGCATCAATATGCTGGCGACGTGGTGCGGGCTGCCGTCGCCATAGAACGACAGGAAGACGGCGAAGTGGCCGTGGTTGTTACGGTCATGGGGTGACGAGGAACGAGTCATGAAAAAGAGATATCGCTACACGGAAAGTGGCCTGCCGAATGTCTGGCTGGCGAACGGCTTCACTATCAGGAAAACCAATTACGGGGAAGGTGTATCCATTCATGACGTGGACGGCCTGCATCGCGCCCTGGCTCAGGCTCTCGCGAACAAGCCGCGCCTGACGGGAGCAGAGGTCCGCTTCCTGCGCAAGGAAATGGGGCTTTCCCAGCGCGGCCTCGGGGAACTGTTGGGCGTATCGGACCAGGCGGTGGCCCTGTGGGAACGAAAAGGCCGGCTGCCGAAGACTGCCGATCGTCTGCTGCGCTTGATCTACGTCGAACACGACAGGGGCAACGCCCCCATTCGCACCACCATCCAGCGTATCAACGACATGGACGCGCAGGAGAACGAGAAAATCATCGCAGAAGCGGCGAAGGGCGGCTGGACAACGCGACTGGCGGCCTGACGATCTCGGCAAGCGCCGGAGCACCCTCGGAGGCGTCAAACCAAGAATTGCAGTTCATAACCGCAAAGACGCAAAGGCGCCAAGTAACGCAAAGGAAAAAGCCTCTGCCATAGCCACCATGCGAGCGAGATTGCGCGCACTATAGCCACGCCCGAACTCTGGCACTAATTTTGCCGACAGTGTCGGCAAAATCTCTTCCCCGTACTCTGCCCGTTTCTTCTTGAGGATGTCCTGCCGTATGCGGGTACGGACGCAGCAGTGCGGCTGTTCTACGAGTTTTACGCGCAGACTGTTGTGAATGGCAAATGGCTGTGCGTTGTGGTCAAATATGGCGAAGACGATGCGTTTGTCGTTACCGCGTACCTGACCGACAAGCCCAAACCCGGAGAAGATCTATGGCCGATAAAGTGAAAGTGTGGTTCGACGCGGAAGCCGACTATCTTGAAGTCCGCTTCTCGGACGCGGCCGGCTACATGAAGGAAACCGCGCATGACGCCATGATGGAACGCGTGGACGCGCAGGGCCGCGTCATCGGATTTAGCATCTTGGGCGTCAGCCGCTTCAGCAAAGACAAGCCGTTCGAGGCTGACCTGACGGCTGCATGAGGCGCGACGGGTGATTCGTGAAGGATGAAGGCGGAAGGATGACTGATACGGCGGCAGTCGTCGATCGACTTGCCTTGCGCGGCGTCGCGGATGAAGGCCGCCGCGTCGCGAATGTCCTCAAGCAGTTTGAGCGACCGGGGCTGCATAGACGAGCTGGCGCGTCCTGTTAACGGACTCGATGAAATACGGGTTCTTCAACGCACCGACCATCACCAGATCCACCTTACGGCCGATTAAGCCGTTGAGCGCTTCGTTCAACCCGAAGTACTGGTGAAAGAGGTCTTGGTCGCCGCCTGGCGCGAATTCGACAAGAAGATCGATGTCGCTGCGCTGCGGATCGAACGTGCCGCTCGCGGCAGACCCGAAAATTTCCAGCCGACGTACGTGGTAATGCCGGCAAAGCTCAGCAATCCGGTCGCGGTGCTGCTGGATCACATTTTCCATACTGGGCCTCAATTGCAAATGATGCCGCGAGCGCGTGGCCAAGCGAAGCAAGCTGCTGTGCAGGCATGCCCTCGCTTATTCTTCGCTGGACAAGGTCACCTCTTCCCCATTCTACTGCAAGGAGGAAGGAAATCGTGAATGATGAATGCGGAATGATGGCGAGCGCTGCGGCGAAGCGACCTTTTCCCGCACCACCACTGAGAAAGTGCGCAGGCTCGTACATGGCGAGGGGCGCCCCGTGCGTACCGTGCCGATGGATGTGTTCGCGATGGCGCGACGCATTTCAAACGAAAAACGGACGCACACCTTTTTCTAATCGCCGCGCTCGACTTTCTTCGGCTGCCGGCCCACCCGCAGCATCTGCCCCGGTAAGCTTCTCGACACTGTCGAAGGAGCATTGTGATGTCAGGCCGGCTCCATGCCCTTCTTCCTGATGACGGGGACCGCGGCCGGCGCGGTGAAGAACTTGATCAGCGCCCTGGCTGCATCCGGCTCTTTTGCGCCGACATGCAGGCCGGCCGAGAAGACGGTGATCTGCTGGACCTCCGCCGGCAGCGGCCCGAGAAGATCGATTCCGGCGACCGGGAGAAGCTCGCTCACCTGCTGGAAGCCGATCTCGGCTTCGCCGCGCGCGACCACCGCGCCGGCCGGTTCGCCCTGCACCTGCTTGATCTTTGGCTTCAGCTCGTCGGCGATGCCCATGCGCTGGAACAGGCCGGCGAGATAGATGCCGCTGGGCCCGGTGGAATACGCGATCGACTTTGCCGCAAGCACGGCGCGCTTGAGCGCCTCGCCCGAGCTGATGTCCGGCTTCGGCGCGCCCGCTCTGACGGCAACGCCGACGCCCGATTTCGCGAGATCGAAGCGCTCGGAGATGATCCCGGCTGTGATGAGTTCGTCGAGCGAGGCGGCCGACAGGATCACGAGGTCGACCGTCTCGCCGCCTTTGAGACGGCTCATCATCTGCACGCTCGGGACCCAAATCGTCACTACCTTATGCCCGGTGGCGCGTTCGAATTCCGGCACCAGTTCGAGATAGGCCTCCCTGAAGGCCGCCGACGCCATAACCTTGATTTCAGCCGTGTGTGCCATGCCTGCCAGCATACCAAATCAGAGCCTGCTCTTACTATTCGACTCGCACGCCCGCCCGCTGCACGACGCCGGCCCAGCGCGCGAGATCGGACGCGAGCAGCCGGCCGAACTCTTCCGGGGTGCTGGACCGGACATCGACCCCCTGGCTCGCGAGCCGCTCGCGCACGTCCGGCAGTCCGAGCACGGCAACGATCTCCGAGTTGAGCCGGTGTACGATTTCCGGGGGCAGCCGGGCCGGCCCGACGAAAGCGTACCACAGGCTCGCCTCGTAGCCGGGTATGCCCGACTCCGCCACCGTGGGAAGATCGGGAAGGGCGGGCGAGCGCTGCGCGCCCGTCGTCGCCAGCGCGCGGAGTTTCCCCGAACGGACGTGCGGCACCACCGACAGGCTGGTGCCGAAGGTCAGGGTAACCTGTCCGCCGATGAGATCCGAAACGGCGAGCCCCATGCCCTTGTAGGGAATGTGCACCAGCTTCGTCCCGGTCATGGTTTCGAACAGCGCGCCGGCGAGATGTCCCGAGGATCCCACGCCCGCCGAGCCATAGGTGAACTGCCCGGGACGAGCCTTGGCGAGCGCTGCCAGCTCCTTTACATTCTTCGCCGGGACCGATGGGTGCACGGCGAGGACGAGCGGGCTCGAGCCGACCAGCGTGATCGGCGTGAAATCCCTGATCGAATCGTACGGCAGCTTCCGGTAGAGGGTCGCGTTGACCGCGTGGCCGCTCGGAATGAGTACGATCGTGTAGCCGTCGGGCGCGGAGCGGGCCGCAGCCTCCGTGCCGATGATGCCGTTGGCGCCCGGCCGGTTCTCGACGAGGACCTGCTGCTTCAGATTCTCGGCGAGCTTCTGCGCCACGGTGCGGCAAAGAACGTCGTTGCCGCCGCCTGGAGCAAAAGGAGAAATGATGCGAATGGGCTTGACCGGGTACGGCTGCTGAGCCGAGGCCGGCGCGAGCGATCCCGAAGCAACGATCATGGCCAGCGTAACGAGCTGCAACGTCCGCGTCACGATCGCCTCCTGTCTCCGGTCATTTGTCACCTGTCGCCTTCTCGGTCATTATTCACGGCTGTGTCGCGACGCCCTCAACCCCAATGATGTCATCATCTGCGCGCAATTCAAACCCCAAGGATAATCCCGAAATGAGCGTCATCAGCCCGTGGTACCAGCTCGGCTACGTCATCCCTCACCTCTACACCGACCTCGATGCCTACCAGTTCTACCGCGTCGCCCCCGAGGGCATGATGCTGGTGACGACCGGGCTCAACCTGAAGGATTACAGCCTTGCGGCCGTGGAGCAGGAGCTGCCAACCCTCTGGCAGCGCTTCGGGCTGCTCGCCGGGAAAAAGGTGGATCGCATCTCGCTCAGCGGCGTGCCGGTCGCCTCGGCTCTCGGGCGCACCAAAATGCGGGAGCTCCTTGACGAAGGTCAGGCCCGGACCGGGCTGCCGTGCGACACGGATCTCGAAGCGCATATTGCGACATTGCAGCACTTGGGCGCGACCCGGATTGCGCTGGCTACGCGCTGGCCCGAGCGCGTGAACACCGCGCTCACGCGCTACCTAGCCGAGGCCGGAATCGACGTCATCGCGTGCCGCTCACGCGCGCGCTCGCTGGAGGAGAACAAGCACTCCAGCGCGGCCGACGACCATCTACTCGCGCTCGAACTGGGTGGCCAGGTCCTGCGCGAGACGCCGGATGCGCAGGCGCTGCTGATGCCGGGCGGGTTGTGGTACGCGATCCATGCCGCGCCTTTGCTCGAGGCCGAGTACGGCCGGCCGGTGTTGCTCAACATCCTCTCTACGACCTGGGCGGCGCTCCATGCCGCGGGCGACCACATGCTGTACCGTCCCGATCCGCGCTGGGGCAAAGTCCTCGCCAGCGTCTGACTACTGTATATTCAGTTCGCTTGCCTCTGCGCGCACGCTGCGGCCGGCGGCTTGAGTAACGCCCGCGGAGCGCAGCTGCTCCGTTTCCTCCCGGGAATAACCGAGCCAGCCCAGAACTTCCTCCGTGTGCGCGCCGGGCTCCGCTGTGGGGCTTCGAATATCCCTGGGTAAGCCGTCGAAGTTGAGAGGTGATGCAACCATGCACGTATCGCCAAAGAGCGGCGACTGGACCGGCGTGGCGATCCCCAGATGCCGGACCTGCGGATCCGCGAACACCTTATCGATGGTGTTGATGGGGCCGGCAGGTATGCCCGCCGCTTCGAACCGCTCTACCCAGTGGGCCGAGGGTTGGTGCCGCGTGATGTCCGAGATTGCCTGATTGATGGCGGCGCGGTGCCGCGTGCGTCCGACCCCCGTATTCCACTCCGGATCGTTCTTCCATTCCGGCTTGCCGAGCACATCACTCAGCCGCTCCCACAGACGTGCTGAACTGGCCGCGATATTCATATAACCGTCGCTGGTCGGGAACACGCCGGTCGGCGTGAAGGTGGGGTGGTCGTTTCCGGCTTGTCCCGCCACTTCGCCTTTCACCAGATACCGCGCGGCCTGAAAGTCGAGCATGAAAATCTGCGATTCGAGCAGGCTGGTGTGTATCCATCGGCCTGCGCCGGTGCGGCTGCGATCGAACAGCGCCATGGCGATGCCCATCGCCAGCAGATTTCCGGCGGTGAGATCGGTGATCGGGATGCCTACGCGCACCGGGCCCTGCCCGGGAAGCCCGGTGACGGACATGAGGCCGCCCAGGCCCTGCGCGATCTGATCCACCCCGCCGCGCTCACGGTACGGGCCGGTCTGCCCGAATCCGCTGATGCTGCCATAGACCAGGCGCGGGTTGATCTTCTTCACCTCCTCCCAACTGATCTTGAGCCGATCCTTGACCGGCGCGCGCATGTTTTCCACCAGCACGTCGGCGCGTTCGACGAGGCGCTTGAATACGGCGTATCCCTGCGCGGATTTGAGATCGAGCTGCATCATCTTCTTGTTGCGGTGAAGATTCTGAAAGTCGGGCCCATGGCGCCGCCCGATCACATCTTCCCCGGCCGGTTCCGGCGGTTCGATGCGAATCACGTCGGCGCCCCAATCCGCGAGGTGCCGCACGCAGGTGGGCCCGGCCCGCGCCAGCGTCAGGTCGAGAACCACCACTCCGGAAAGCGGAAGATGCGCTTCCTTACTGCCCTCTGCAAACGTCATTTCGTATCCTTTTGGTGTAGGTCCGGGGATGCTATTGAGTTTTACGTGATTTGCTGACAGCCGTAACAGGACATTGTCATTCCCGTGGAAACGGGAATCCACGCGGTGCATCAACGCGTGAGGAAGCGCAGTATGGGTCCCCGCCCCCCGATTAAAGCATTCGAGGGCAGGCTTCGCGAGGACGACATTCATTTGTTAGTCGATTATGCAAGATTCAATCATTCATTCTACCTTGGCGCCGGAGAGCTTCACGACGCGAGCCCACTTGTCGCGCTCGCTTTTGAGGTGCGCGCCGAACTCCGCCGCCGTGCCGCCGCCGATGTCCATCCCTGTCCCAGCACATCGGAAAGCTTCCGCCCACCTCGCGCTCGCGTCAAGCGGCAGCCTGCGGAGGAGCGTAAGTGTGATCGGTTATTGTGTGCTCATTGACAGCGCGCGCCTGAATTGCGATATTCAAGGCCGGTCAACGATTCCCATGACCGAACCAGAGTGGTGAAAGGAGGACCGAGATGATGATGGCTTACAATCCCGCGGCTCAATTCGAGATCAAGGTTAGCGACGTCGAGTTCCGGCGCGCGCCGGCGCGAACGCTGATGGCCCGCGTCTATCAACCGCGAGGCGCGGGACCTTTCCCGACTCTGTTGGATTTGCACGGCGGCGCCTGGAACGACAAAGACCGCCTGGCCAATGCGCCGATGGACGAAGCGCTGGCGGCAAGCGGCATCCTGGTCGTAGCCGTCGATTTGACGCTGGCGCCCGAAGCGCCCTACCCGGCTTCGGTCCAGGACGCCAACTACGGCATTCGTTGGCTCAAAGCGAAAGCGGGCGAATGGAAGGGCGACCCGACCACGCTCGGTGCGCTCGGCAGCTCCAGCGGCGGTCACGTCATCGAACTGTGCGCCATGCGCCCGCGCGATCCGCGCTACAACGCGCATCCCTTGCCCGAAGCCCCGGGCGTTGACGCCACATTGGCCTACGTTGCGACCCGTTCGCCGATCAGCGACCCTTTTGCCCGCTTCCAGCAGGCGGAGAGGATGCAGCGCGCAGAGATGATGCAGAAAAGCAGGACTTACTTCAAACCGTGGGAGACGATATTCGAGGGCAATCCCCAGCAGATGCTCGATCGCCGCGAGGCGGTTTCACTGCCGCCGCTGCTGATCATGCAAGGCGGGCTCGACGACAACGTGCTGCCGGCGCTGCAGGAGAAGTTCGCCGCGTCCTACCGGGCAGCGGGCGGCGAGTGTCAGTTGGAGGTCTTTGCCGGTTGCCAACACATGTGGGTCGCGGAGCCGGGGCCGCAAACCGACCGCGCCCACGAGATGGTCAAGGCTTTTATCGCCCGTCAGCTGCGGGCGATGCGCCGCGCGGCATAAGTGGGAAAAAGTGACGAAAGAGTATGACGAAAAGTGGTGCCGAAAAATAGTGACGGGTACCTGCGCACTGCGAGTTCGGGCTGCGTGTCGCGACCACTTATGGACGACATGATTCTGCTACGCACTTCCCGCGTTACGACATCAGTCACCTAGTGGCCCCTTCAATTCGAGAGTGAATTACCCGCCATCATCCTACTGCGCGTCTCCAGCTCGAACACGCTCGCTATACTGCACCTTGCTCGCGCCGATCAGCGCACCTCGAGGATGCCTTCGATTTGTGGCGAGTACGAGGCGACGCGAACAGCGTCGTAGTTGCGCTCGTTTTCACCACCCCCAGCGCGAAGAATGGGCAGGTCGCCAATTGCTGTACCCAAGCAGATGCGTGCTTCGGCCCGCGGTGCGGGGTTGAGTTCCGGAAGGAAGTAGCCAGGCAGGTCGTTGCGCACCCCGATGATGAGCTGACGGCGACGTTTTTGCGGCACGCCTAGTTCCCAACTGTCCTCGACTTGGCCGTGCACGCGGTAGCCGGGCTTCCGCTGTGTGCGGCCGAGTTCACGCGCTTCCTTCTGGACCGCAGTGAAGTAGGCGCCACCTGCTGCGGTGCGTAGTCCGAGAACGTTTTCCATGACGAAAACGCGCGGCTGGAAGAACTGAACGTAGCGGAGGAAGTCACGATATAGCTGCCGCCGGGAATCGGTCTTGAGGCGTGCACCATGATTTGCACCATCCACTTTGCGTGCGGTGCTAAAGCCTTGACACGGCGGCCCGCCCACAATTACGTCAACATGGTCTGTTCCGATCAATGCGGCAAGTTGATCTGGCTGAAATATCCTGAGATCGCGTTCGATCACATGCGCTACCTTGGCCATGCCTAGGTGATCACGATCAACGAGATTGGCCTGAAGCGTGGCAATAGCGGCAGGATCGGAGTCTATGGCGGCCAGGCAGCGCAGCCCGCTGCGAAGCATACCGAGTGTAAAGCCGCCACAACCGCAAAATAGATCCAGAAAGGTCTGTGGATCCGCGTCGTTTCGCGTGGCTTTTTTGGCAGCTTGATACTCGCGCAGGCGCGTGGCTTTCAATGTTACCCTCGCTTCTTCTTCGCTGGACAAGGCCTACCCTCCTCAATTTCATTTTACTCGCGCTGTTTGCGGTATGCGAGGAACGCGAACAAATGACCGGTGGAGCGTGACATGGTAAGGCGTGACGAGTGACTGCGGCGGAAGGTCGGGAGAGCGGGAGGGCGGGAGGGCGAGAGGCGTGAGTGGGAAAAGCCGCACGCGGCAAAGCGCGGCCATGAGTTCACGCCGCCTTGGCCGTCACGCGCAGCTTCGCGCGCGTCCTTTTCTGCAGCGCGCTGAGGATCCCGAAAAAGTTTTCCGTGCTGGGATTGGGAAAGCGTGCTGCGAAAGACCACGCAAGTGCCTAAGTGGCGCGGACCTGGAAAAGAACTACTGGTCCGACGACTTCGTGACCGGCGCGCAGTTCAGGAAGGACCTCAACAAGGACTACGCCGACATGAAGGCGGTGCTCGTGGAACTCGGGCTCGCCAAGCAGTGAACGCTCCCTGAGTCCTCAACGTTCGGTGACTCACGCAATAACAAAGGGACAGGCTGGGCTGTCCCTTTGTTTCAGCCGTGCGTGTGGGGCGTAACTTCAGGCCCGGCGCATCATACCGCCTTGCGCAGCGGTTGCCGCTGGTCCTCGCCACGAAGGCCGCTGAGAATCGCCAGTGCGCGCGCCATGGAAAACTCGCGTGTCTCCGGATTGAACGCCTTCGCGTTGCCTCGCATCATGTAGCCGTGGAGCACGCCCGGGAAGATGTGCACTTCCACGTTCTTCATGCGAGAGGGCACGCCGCGATAGGCGTTCTGCACCTCGATGGGCGCCGCGTGGTCCTGGTCGCCCCATATGATGCAGACGGGCTCACCGACGCCATCGAGCTCCTTGATGAAGTCCAGCAATTGCGTGCCATGGCAGGAAATGCCGGCGTCGTAGCCCAGGCGCTTGGGCCCGAGGATCGCATAGGGGCCGCCGTAGCAGAAGCCCATCGCCGCGGCGCGCCCGTTGAACTGCGGCTGCTTGCGCACCTCGGCGAGGGTATCCCGCATGTCGGCTTCGCCTGCCTTTATTTTCTCGAGGCGCGGCTGCGAGCGCTGCGCCGAACGCTTGTCCTCGCGCGATAGCGGTCCCGGGATGGAGCGCCAGAATAGATCGGGCGCCGCCGCGATGTAGCCGCGCGAGGCGAACTCGTCGGCGATTGCGCGAATGTCCTGGTCGACGCCATGCACGGCGGAGGCGAGCACGACGGCCGGAACCTTTCCTTCGGCGTCGGGCGTCACCAGATAGCAATCGAACTCGCCTCCCTCGCTCGAGCGAATCTTGATGTCCTTGCGCAGCATGTCGCCCTCCCTCCCGTTCGTCGTATTGACCAGGCATTCACCGTACATCAGGGCGAGCGGCTTGTCCACCGAGCGCCATGCGCCCCACCATGCGTTCCGGCGCCATGCCCGTCTTGTTGCACGCTCTTAATAAAGCGCTGACTTCAAGCGCTCATACAGGCCGCGGTCATAATTTGCCGCGTTGATCCGGGACTGACTGATATCGGCGAGCATCGTGCCAAGGCTGGGCAGACTGCCTCGATCAATGTGTCGAGCCGGGTCCCACAGCCGGGCACGAAAGACGGCACGCGAGCACTGAAAGAAAACGGTATCGACGCGAACCACGATCACCGAACGCGGGGGCTTCCCGCCGACGCTGAATCGATCCAGCAGCGCCGGAGCCGTGGAGATCATCGCCCGCCCATTGACTCTGAGCGTCTCGCCAACGCCTGGAATCAGAAACAGTAACGCGACATGCGGGTTGGTAATGATGTTGCGCAGACTATCCACGCGATTATTCCCGCGCCGGTCCGGAAGCAACAATGTCTTCTCGTCTTCGACAATGACGAATCCCGCGGCATCGCCGCGTGGGGAAGTATCGAGTCCTTCCGGGCCGCTCGTTGCGAGGACGACAAAGGGTGAAGCGGCGATCAGCGCCCGGTAATGCGGATGAATGTAGTTGATCTCTTTCTCCACGGCGGCGCCCGAAGCTGTGCCGTAAAGGCGTTCCAGCGTGGCGATGTTCGTAATCTGGTGCTCTTCGATTATGGAGTCCATGACCTTCCTTCCTAAGCGACAAGCTATACGAGCGCCCATTCCCGCGGGGAATGGGCGTTGGTTTCAATGCGGTCCCGGCTACTCGATCTTCACCTTTGCCTGCTTGATGACTTTACCCCAGCGCGCGAATTCGACCTTGAGAAACTCCTCGGCTTCGCGCGGTCAGTTGCCGAGCGGCTCGTTGCCTGCCCGCGCCAGCATTTCGATCATGTCGTTCGCCTTGAGCGCCTTCACGGTTTCGGCATTGAGCTGGGCGATGACGGCCGCCGGCGTCTTGCCCGGAACGAGCAGCGTGTACCACGACGTTGCCTCGTAGCCCGGGACGCCGGACTCCGCGACGGTGGGAATGTCCGGCAGCGATGTCACGCGTTTTCTTCGCTTCATCGCTGTTATTATCACGCAGACCGGCATAAAACGATAGTAAGAACCAATGCTTGTCATGCAAAGCGAAATCGCGAAGTGGAAGAAAGTTGTGGAGGCATCCGGCGCGCGGGTGGACTGATTTGTTTCCGAAGTTCAGTTCGTGATGACCGGCCGCACGTTGTTTATAATGAGATTGCCGGATGATGGCTTTGCCGGTCCCCGGAACAATGAACCAGAAGCCGCGGAGAAACTCGACGGGACGAGAAGAAGCGAAGGTTTCCATTTTCATCCCCCGGATCGAGTCCGGGGCTTCGCTTTGATCGCCTTCATCCTTCAAGGAACGGATCCCCATGTCCACCAGCAAACAAGAAGTAATCGACCCCCTCTCTTCGGCAGACCCGGTCACACCGCCGCGCACGGGCGCAGCGGCGCGGCCGGATAAGACGCCGCCGCGGGCCCTGCGCAGGATGCTCGCGCTCGACGATTTCGAAGAAGCGGCGCGCCGATATATTCCGCGTCCGATCTTCGGCTACGTCTCGGGCGGCGCCGAAACGAATGCTTCGCTGCGCGGGAACCGGGCCGCGTTCGATGCGCTCGCTTTCGTGCCACGGGCACTGGTGAACGTTCGCGGGCGCACGCAGCAGACGACGCTCTTCGGCCGCACCTACGATGCACCCTTCGGAATTGCGCCGATGGGCGGGACCGCCATGGCAGCCTACCAGGGCGACCTCGTGCTCGCCCGCGCCGCAGCGGAAGCCAACATCCCGATGATCCTGAGCGGCGCCTCGCTGACGCCGCTCGAGCGGATTGCGGAGGTGGGGCGCACCGCGTGGTTCCAGGCCTATCTTCCAGGCGAGCCCGGCCCCATCACGGCGCTCGTCGAGCGCGTGGCGCGCGCGGGATACGACACGCTCTGCCTGACCGTCGATGTGCCGGTGATGGCCAACCGTGAGAACAACGTGCGCAGCGGTTTCCATACGCCGCTGCGGCCTAGCCTGCGCCTGGCGTGGGACGGCATCACGCGTCCCCGCTGGCTGCTGGGCATGTTTGCGCGCACGCTGCTGCTGCACGGCATGCCGCACTTCGAGAACATGGGTCCCAGAGTCCCCCTCCTTTCGCTCACTGAGGAGCGGCAGCGGGGGCTGCGCGACCAGCTTTCCTGGTCCCATGTCGAGCTGATGCGGCGCCTGTGGAAGGGGCGTCTCGTGTTGAAAGGGATACTCGACCAGGAAGACGCGCGGATCGCGCGCGAGAGTGGCGCCGACGGCATCATCGTGTCGAATCATGGGGGACGCCAGCTCGACGGGGCGGTCGCACCGCTGCGCGTGCTGCCGGGGATCGTTTCCGAGGCGGGCGGGATGACCGTGATGATGGACAGCGGCATCCGCCGCGGCACCGACGTGCTCAAGGCGCTGGCCCTGGGCGCGCACTTCGTATTTGTCGGCCGGCCATTCCTCTACGCGGCCGCCATCGCCGGCGAGGCCGGCGTGCGCCACGCCATCAAGCTGCTGCGCGACGAAATCGACCGCGACATGGCGCTGCTCGGCATCACCACGCTCGCCGAGATGCGGCGCGAGCGTCTCATGGACGCGCGCAGCTTTTCGTGAACGTGTGACCTGTCCGTATCGCGGCAAGGCCGTGCGCGAAGACCAGAAGGAGATGACATGCCGTTACCGAGGACGATGGTGTGGGTTGCGGCGCTACTTGCGTCGTGGCCGGTTTTCAGTTCTGCCCAACAACCGGTTCAACGCGACTACCCGTCGAAGCCGATCCGAGTGGTCGTGCCATACGCCGCCGGCGGGCCGATGGATTTCATTGCCAGGACGCTGGGGCGGAAAATGCAGAATGTTGCGACCCTGGTGGTCGACAACCGGCCCGGGGCGGGAGGCGCCCTCGGCACCGATGTGGTGGCAAAGTCGCCACCCGATGGCTACACGATCCTGCACACCTCGTCGAGTCACGCCAGCCTGCCGGTCATTACCACGAGCCTGCCGTATGACCCGATCAGGGATTTCGCTCCGATCACGCTGATCGTCAACAGCGTCGGCTTTCTCCTGGTTGCGCACTAGGGCGTTCCCGCGCGCTCGGTTCAGGAGTTTGTGGCGGGGGCGAAGGCTCAGCCTGGAAAACTCACTTACGGATCCGGCGGCGTCGGCAACGTCATGCATTTTGCGGCCGCAACGCCCGAACCCTACGTGGCGCGCATTCGCGGCGAAGTGGCGAAGGCGCTGGAGGACCCGGAAGTCAGGCGCACCTTTGCCGACCAGGGGTTTGTCCCCGTCGGTTCCACATCTGCCGAGTTCACGAAGACGATTGTCGCCGAGATCGAGGCGAACCGGCGCCTTGCCGCGAAGATCGGTCTCAAGCCGGAGTGACCGCGATCAACCCGCACGGCGCGGCAACAGCACGAGCGGCGGCGGTTCATGTTCCACCACGTACTCGAACCGCGTACGGAACCGCTCCGGCGACAGACCGGCGGTCTGGGCGAGTCGCGCGAGCTTTTGCGAATTCTCGAAATCGTCGCGGCGCAGGCGCATCATGTAGCGCCGGGCGATCGCGTAGCGCGTCGAGTGAATGTCGACGGTGCGCACCCTGGTCCTCCCCGTCGCGGGATCGATGAGCGTGGCGAACGGCACCGGCACAAACTGCCCCCCCTGCAGCGAGATCATCGCGTTCGAGCCGCCTTCGAGCAGGAATTTCGCGGCGCAGTAGCCCAGGTCGCGGGTGTATTCGATGTCCGACGGCGTCGGATCGGCGCAGCGCAGCTCGTAGCCGATGTCTTTGGACACGATGGTGGTCTTGATCCCGAGGCCCGCGAGGCGCGCCTCGACTTGTTTCTTGATCCCGCGGCCGAGATCGAGTTCCGCGAACCGAATATTGTCGTGCTCGTCGCGTTCGATGTTACCGAGGCGCTCGACTTCCTTTTCGGGAATGCTCTCGGCGAGGCCCTCAGCGAGGATGGCAACGCCATCCTTGCGCTGCTCGGAAAGGCGCTTGACCACGGCGCCGACCAGTATGTCGGCGAGCGTGTCCAGCGTGGTCTTGCCACCTGGAAATTCCTCGGGGATGACAGCGAGGGTGGCGCCTGCCGCCTTGGCGATTCCGAGCGCCAGGTGGCCGGCCTTGCGCCCCATGGCGACAACAAGATACCAGCGGCTGGTGGTCTGCGCATCGACCATGAGATTCTTTACAAGCTCGACGCCTACGTGACGCGCGGTCTGGTAACCGAAAGTGTCCACGTATGACGGCAGCGCAAGGTCGTTATCGATGGTCTTGGGCACATGGGCGACACGCAGGATGCCATCCGCTCGTTCAGCGACTTTCATCGCGGCAAAAGCCGTATCGTCGCCTCCGATCGTGACCAGAAGCGTCGCGCCCAGCTGCGCGA
>Ga0156176_1098_pt1 | contig 15345 bp, 12 predicted proteins | sample RifCSPlowO2_12_FD_107829 | JGI IMG/M metagenome (GOLD analysis project Ga0156176, IMG submission 107829) | Betaproteobacteria bacterium RIFCSPLOWO2_12_FULL_62_58
AAATGGATCGGATACCCGGCGCAGATATAGTCGAGCGCCCGCTTGGTGACGCCCTGAATGTAAGGAGTCTCAACAAAGTCGGCTTTCTTCTCCAACGTGAGGACCGTCGACTCATCGAGGACCGTCAATTCTTCGGCTTGGATCATCGCACCTACTCCTTATCCTAGGAGTCTGTCGGGCTTTGAGCCGACAGACTCCTAAAGTGAAAAACACGCAACAATGAAGTGCAAGTAGCCATGCCAAGTCGGTTGTCTTCCGGCCAGATAAACACTTTTGTGTGCTCGAATTCGTACAAACGAGCCTTTTCGTAAGCAGCCTGTCTCTCGGGCCCTTATTGACAGCGATTTGCCAGCAATCTATGCACCCATTTACTGAGGTCAAGTCCGACAGGCTGCTAGGAAACCACTCCTCTACCCCGACACTCCAGACACGCCAGGCCGCTTGAGATTTCATAGGCGCGCCCCTCGCAACCAGGGCAGCGTTGCGTCGGACCTGAGACCGGGGCTACCACCCCCGCCCCGCGATCCCGTCCTCCAGCGCATTTCGCCTCTTTACTAACCGGGTCGTGTCGGGGCGATGGCTGGTGCGCGAACCCCCCCTCAACCCACCCCTTACTTTTTCCTCGGTTTCCCGGGCTTGCTGACTTTCTTCGGTTTCCCCGGCTTGCTGACTTTCTTCGGTTTCCCCGGCTTGCTGACTTTCTTCGGTTTCCCCGGCTTGCTGACAAAGGGCGCAGAGCGCTTTAGCGACCATCGTCTTTTTTTTTGCCCGTCTTTTTTTGACGCTCCTCCGGCTCGCGGCTAGGGGCTGAAATCGGCACCCGCACCGCCCCACCGGCTTGGGCCGCCAACAGGCTATTCGGAATCTGCCGGGGGACCCAAGCGTCCTCGCGGATTTTCTCAAGCGAGGCCCTGAACCTGTTCAAGCCGGACACTTGGGATCTTATCTCTTGCGTAGACTGCGCCAGACTTTCAGCCAGCTCCTGCGCCATCTCTCCACGCGAGACGTGAAAATCGTTCACCAGTTCGGCCACTTCACGGGAGCGATCGCGGCGATCTTTGGCCAACCCCGCGCGCTGCGCCTTAGCCATATGGCGATGCGTTTTGGCAAAATCAGCGCGTCCTTTGTCAAAATCGGCGCGTAGGGAGGCCACAAAGGTTGCCACTGCTTCGGTTGACTGAGCGAGCTTCCGGCGGAGACTGCGCCGCACGCGGACATGGTTCTGGCGAAACCCCTCGCACATCGTGCCCGTGTTGGCCCGCATCGTACACACGTTGACTGATCGACCCACATGATCGGCAGCAAAACTGGATTTCAAGGCCTCGGCCATCACCGCACGCTCCCGACCGAACGCTTGCAGCATGCTGGCGGTCTGTGCCTTACTAGAACCGACGGCCATCTTGCGCTCGCGCGCTGAGGTCGCAATGCCCTGCGCCAGGACTTCCATTTGATCCCTCAAGTTACTCATAGCGAATCCTTTCTCCTTGTTTCGGCTGGGCATGCACCCCATCGTGTGCCAGCGTTCAAGAATCAGCTACCGATAGCCAGCCTCTCCTGCCGCGAACTGGCCACTGATTCCATCAGTGTCCCGCTCCGGCTGCTAGAACCCTGTGATTGCTCCCCCGAACTGGGAGGGACCACTCCGGCCCCTCCCGGCGGGGAAACCAACATCGCGTAGACCTTTACGCCGGGGCGGCCGCACTCGCCGTGAGTCCGATTGCCTCTGCGTACTTGAGATAGGTCTCGACCGACGCGATCACGACCCGCGCCTCGATCGACAGCAGCTCGATCCCGACCAGCGACACCTTGACCCAGGCATCAATAACGATCCCTTTGTCCAGGATCCGGTCCACCACTTCGGCCAAACTCGATGAATCCGTCGACTTTTGTACCTTTGCCATTTGCTTCTCCTAATATTTTTCACCCCTCGTCATTGCCCTGCATACGAAGTACGGGGTTGGGCCCTTCGTTGCACTGAGGGTTAGCAACAACTGTGCCATGCATGCGGCGCTGGGACCCCAGCAGTTAGTCTCCGGTAAAAACAGTGCGTTAAGGAGAAAGCTACTGCTGAAGGAAAGTTCAAGATGGCCGAATCGAGGAATCACTACTAAGGAGAGGACACCACATGTGTGGAGCCTTATCCTGTGGACAATACCGCATGGATCGTATTCAGGAGCTCGTCATGGCGGAACGGCTTGGTGACAAATGCGGAGACGAAACCGATGCGCAGGGCGTCCTGCACGAGGCTACACCCGGGCGTTCGTTGCCGACATCGAGGAAGGCGTCGAGCGGCTGCGCGCCGCCTGCGCCGATTGAACGCGGCTCAGGCCGCGCGGCGCAGGCGGATGAGGGTCTGCTCGATGCGCGAGCGCTCGGCCAGGACCTTGCGCGCGTACTGGGAATTGGCGTCGTCCAAGGCACCCGCGTACATCTGCAGCGCGGTCTCGGTCTCGCCGAACCGGCGCGAGGGTTTAAGCGAGATCTTCAGCATTGGCGGCGCGCTCGCGCCGCCGGCAGACCCTCTCGACCCTCAGCGAATGCGGTATTCAATCTGGGAACGTGCCCCTACACCGTCGCAGGTTCTTGGTCGAGAGCCGCTCTCAAGTGCAGACCGCGCGCACCTGATGGAGATCTGTAAGACCCTGGAGGATTTTGTCGATACCATCCTGTTTCAGGGTTCGCATGCCTGACGCCATCGCCGCGTTCTGCACATCCGTTACGGGCGCTCGGGACTGGACCAGTTGCTTTACTGCTGGATCGGCGACAAGCAGTTCATATAAGCCTATCCTGCCACGGAGTCCGGTATGGTTACAGTATTCGCAGCTCCGAGCGCGGTAAATGGTGATTTTCCCTTTCGGGCCAGCATAATGACCGAGCCACGTATCCATTTGTTTCCTGGTATCGATTGACGTCTCATTGCAATATTCCATCACGAGTTCTTCAAGTTCCATGGCCGTCGGGGTATAAGCGGTCTTGCACGAGGGGCAAAGTCGCTTGGTCAGACGTTGCGCCAGAATGCCGCGAAGTGAGTCAGCAAAGTTAAACGGATCCATGCCGAGATCGAGTAATCGAACGATGCTTTCCGCTGCGCTGTTGGTGTGCAATGTCGACAGGACCAGGTGTCCTGTCAATGATGCTTGGATGCCAATCTCTGCCGTCTCGGCGTCGCGAATCTCACCGACCATGATCACGTCGGGATCGGCGCGCAAGAAACTCCGCATTGCGGCCGCGAAAGTCCAGCCGATTTTAGAATTGACCTGAACCTGGCACAGCCCGGGCTGTGTAATTTCGATCGGATCCTCTGCCGTCCAGATCTTGCGCTCGGGCTTATTGATAAACCCGAGTAACGAATGCAGGGTGGTAGTCTTCCCGGACCCGGTCGGGCCACACACGAGGAAAAGTCCGTGCGGCCTGGAAATCAAGCGCTTCACAGCGGCCAGCGCGTCCGCGTCGAAACTCAGCTGATCGATGGGAATAGGCTTGGCCGCCGCGAGCACACGCAATACCGCGTGTTCCAGACTGTTCGTCGTGGGAATGGTTGCGACACGCAGCTCCACTCGTGCGGGGCCAAACTGGCTGAAGTCGATCTTGCCGTCCTGGGGCTTACGGCGCTCCGTAATATCGAGCCTGCTCATGATCTTGATTCTGGAGATCAGGGCATTACGGAATCTGGAGGGCAAGTCAAGATAGTCCACCAGTGTTCCGTCTTTGCGGAAACGTATGCGCGTACTTTTATGGCCCGGATTGGATTCGATGTGGATGTCCGACGCCTTCTGCCGGATGGCGTCGAGGATTATTCTGTTGACCAGCCGTACGAGCGTGCTGTCGGTATCAACGACCTGCTCTTCGGTCAGATCAAGTTCGCCGCTTTCCGCAGCCAGACGGGATGTGAGTTCGTCTATCCCGATTTCAGTTGCCGCGGAATGTAAAACCGCGCGCTCATCAGAGCTATCGATGGTGCCTTCGGGGAAGACTTCCGCTACGCTCCCGTAATTGCTCTCGAGCGTGTAACGGATATCCTCCGCAGACGCCATGACCGGGGCCATCTTCATGCCGATCTTAAACTGGAGATCTTCCAAAATACCCATACTCATTGGATCTTCGAGTGCCACGACCAGTGCGCCTTCCGACTCGCACACCGGCATGATCTGATAGCGGTACGCCATCTGCGCCGTAACCTTGCTGAGCACCTCGGGAGCAATCGCGAACTTTTGTAAGTTGACAAACGGGATGCCCAGCTTGTTTGCCAAGACGAATCTGACTACCTCGGGATCCACGACCCCCATGTTCGACAGGATCTGCCCGAGCGGCATCTTGCGATTCTTGGCTTGGTTTTTAAGTGCCTCTTCCAGCTCCGATTCAGTCAAGAACCCAAGTTCCACCAACGATTCACCCAGCTTCAGGATCGGCTTGGCCTGCTGGCGCTTCAACGCCGCTACAAGCTGGTCCGACGAGACGATCTGATTCTCGGTAAGGTAATTGCCAAGCTTTTGAGCCCGCATTTCACGCTGCTTCGCGAGAGCCGCCTGCACCGCCTCGGTTGAAGCGAGCTGATGATCGATCAGCATCTGGCCGATAAGGGACCCAATATCGAACGATTCGATCGATTGTGCCGGCAGAAAACAGCGGACTACACCTCCTTCTTCTTCCGGCAAAAACAGAAACAGTCCATAGTTCCGACTGACGAAGCCTATTGTTTCACCCTGGAATCTCTCCGCGTTCTTCTTCATATGTACGCAGAACGACTGATGCTCGGATGGCGTGAATACATCCCCTTCAGTGAATTCCATGGGAAGCTTCTGGCGCTCCAGCCGGAGAGGTCTTAGCAGATGTAGACTGACGAAACCCGAAAATACAATGCTGACACTGGCACTTGCGCCACCAGGTTGAAACTTAAGCAACGCTTGCTCCGGCAGGAAGTCGACGAGGTGGCCGGTCGCCTTTGCACCATCGCTGAAAATCAGCAGGCATTCGCCCCAATCCTGCTGCCCCTCGCCCCGGATGAACTCGAATTGTGAAGGAGCGGGCCACTGGAATTTCTCCGCGGCAGCGGCATCGCTCATGGTGGGATGTGATGTCACGCTCACAGTGATGGGCCTCGCAGCAAATCTCCTGAAATGTATCCGGAGGTCTGCGTTACTTAAGCGGGATGATGCATTTTCTTCTGAACTGCAAAATCCGAGTCCATTGGTACCGATGTTGTATTTGCCGGCTCATTTGGCAGGACTGGAAGATTCGGGTTTACATCATGCGCCACCCGAAACGAGGTGCGCGATAACCGGACAAACTCTTCTGCCGGCAGCGGCCTGCTGAAATAATAGCCCTGATACTCGCCGCATTGGAGGTTCGCCAGGTAGGCAAGCTGCTCTTCGGTCTCCACCCCTTCAGCAACCACACCGAGACCGAGACTTTTCGCCATGGCGATCACTGCCGTTACGATGCCGGCATCATCTGCGTCGGTAGTGAGGTCCCGTACAAATGATTGGTCGATCTTGAGTCTTTGCACCGGAAAGCGCTTGAGATAGGCCAGGCTTGAATAACCCGTGCCGAAATCGTCAACCGAAAGTTGAACACCGAGTCGATGCAGCTGTTGCAACAGGGCAACTGCTTCGTCAGGATGGTGCATCATCGTGCCCTCGGTGATCTCCAGGTCCAGAAAGCGGGGTTCGAGTCCCGTCTCGTGCAGCATCCCGGCAATCATTCCTACCAGGTTTTTCTGCCGGAACTGGCGTGGCGAGAGATTGACTGACATTAACAAGGACGGAAATCCTTGGCGCTGCCACGCCTTGTTTTGAGCGCAGGCGGTTTTCAGCGCCCACTCACCGATGGGCACAATGAGCCCGGTTTTCTCGGCCAACGGGATGAACTGCCCCGGCGAGACGAGGCCCAGTTCCTTCGAGTTCCAGCGGATCAGCGCTTCCGCACCGATGATTCGACCGCTTCGCACTTCAACTTTCGGCTGGTAGTGGAGCAAGAATTCGTCCCGTTCCAAGGCCCGCCGCAGCAAGCCTTCCATGTGGAGGTGCTTCGCTGCGCTTGCGTTCATTTCGGGCGCATAATATTCATATGTATTGCCGTCGGCTTTCGCGCGGTACATGGCGACGTCCGCGGTCTGCAGGAGCTCGTCGATATCGACCGCGTTAAGTGGATATAGAGTGACTCCGGTGCTGGCGGTCAGGAAGATCTCTCGGTCTTCCACGATGATTGGGTCAAAGAAGGCTTCCTGGATCCTTTCCGCCACAGTAGTCACCTGATCGACATCGGTAACGTCTTCCAAAACGATGGTGAACTCGTCGCCTCCGAGGCGGGCGATGGAATCCACGCCTCGCAGCGTTTTTCTGAGCCGCTCAGTCACCGCCTGCAGCACTTTGTCCCCGGTGCGGTGCCCCAGGGTGTCGTTGATTTCCTTAAACCGGTCCAGATCGAGAAACATCACGGCCAGCATTTGCTCGTTGCGCTTGGCCCTCTCGACGGCGTGCGATAATCGGTCGCGGAACAGATTACGGTTCGGTAAGCCGGTAAGCTCGTCGTACTGCGCCAGATAGAGAATTTTTTCGTCGGCTTTTTTGCGTCGGGTGATGTCCCGCATCACCACTTGAGTCCCAAGCTTGCCCTCCTTCACGACGAAGGGCCCACCGGATGCTTCCACATCGACGACGGCGCCATCAAGTCTGACTACCTTTGCCTCAAATAGTGGAGTTGGGCCGAGTGTTTCCCCTATTTGGCGCCTGTATTCATTCACGATCTCGTGATAGTCCACATGAAATAGATCAACTGCGGACTTCCCGACGAGTTCGTCGGCATTGTTCGCGCCGAACAGCTTTACGCACGCGCTGTTGACGAAAGCGATTTTGCCTTCGCTTTGGACGTAAATACTATCGGGCGACAGCTCTACCAACTGGCGGTAGCGTTCCTCACTTTCCCGCATGGCTTTTTCCGCCTGCATTCGCTCCTGCATCTGTTGCTGTAACAGCACATTGGTCTGGGACAGTTCCGCGTGTTGCTTTTCCAGATCAATATTCACCCGACGCAGTTTTTCGGCAAGCTTCGTCGAGCGATCGCCGAGCCGGGCGTCGATCACGCAAATAAGCAGGGTTGTCGCCATGAAAACGAAAGTGAATCCGCCAATTGTGCCGCCGAGCCAGACATTATCGATGTCCTGTGGACTCATGGTGGAGACACTTGTCGGCGCAAAGATCGTTGCCGCCATGCCGGCATAGAACATTCCGCAGATGGCGGCGCCCATGACGAGGGCGCTGCCGCCTTTTTTCCAGAACGCCGTAAGAATCGTGTCGCCGCGCAGATGAAAAGCGAGCCACAAGGCAACCACCGATGTAGCTATGGCAATCAGGATTGACAGGCCAAGGAGAAGCGGGTCGTAGCGTATCGGGGGCTCCAGCTGCATTGCCGCCATGCCGATATAGTGCATCGACGCAATTCCAATGCCCATCAGCACGCCACCAGGCAATAATTCGCGTGTGCTCAAGCTCTCGCGGCTCACCCTATGGAGCGCAAACCCCGCGACGGCGATCGCGACCAGCAGCGACAGCAACGTGATCGGGACATCGTACGACACCGGTATCGGTAACTGCACGGCGAGCATGCCAATGAAGTTCATCGACCAGATGCCTGCTCCCATGGACAGCGCGCCGCCGTTCAGCCAATATCGTGCCGCTGTTTCTCCTTCCGCCGCTGCGACGCGCGAGGCCAAATCAAGAGCGACAAAGGACGCGAGGACCGCAATTATGAACGACAGAACGGCTAGTCCGATGTCGTATGTGACTACCATTTTTTGCTTCGCCTGCTTTCGTTCCAGCTAGTGTAGTGGGGCTTATTACGCCGCCGCCGAAATCAGTTCATGACGCGACGAACGCTGCTGCCCGGACAGGAGCGGTGCGCGCGATGAACGCCAAGACGGTACAAGACCGGCGCAAACAGGCCTCCGCAGGCGGATGAGGGTCTGCTCGATGCGCGAGCGCTCGGCCAGGACCTTGCGCGCGTACACGAAATTGGCGTCGTTGAAGGCGCCCGCGTACATCTGCAGCGCGGTCTCGGTCTCGCCGAACCGGCGTAGGTATTCGCGCAGGATCTGCGCGCCGACCCGGATGTTCGCTTCCGGTTCGAGCAAAACGTCCTGGTCGCCGTGCAAGGCGATCTTTTCCATGTGGAACTTCGCCATGACCTGCATCAGGCCCTTCGCGCCAAGCACGCTTTCGGCGACCGGGTTGAAGCGGGACTCGACCGCGATCACCGCGAGGATCAGCAGCGGATCCACGGAAGACTCCTTGCCCGCCCGGTAGGCGGTCGCGACGAAGCGTGCGGCCGCCTCGTCGGCCACGCGGTAGCGCCTCGCGATGAACCCGGTGACCGCCCGTTGCTCGCGCGCCACGGCCGCGCTCGGCGCTTGCTTGGCCTCGATCGTGCCGGCCGAATAGTTGGCTCCCGGAGCCTCGCCCGCCGCGGAACTGGTCACGATCTGGCGCGGTATCGCCTCACGCGGAACCGGGATGTCGACGGCGAGCACCGCCGCCAGACCCACCGCCGCGAACAACGCTCGCGTCAAGTCGTACACGCGCACCATGGCTTTTCCTAATATTTTTCACCCCTCGTCATTGCCCTGCATACGAAGTACGGGGTTGGGCGCTTCGTCACACTTATCGAGCTTTACATAACTTCGTTACGTCGCTCGATCCCTCACCCCCAACCCCTCTCCCGAGGGGCGAGGGGAGCGTCGAGCGAGTCCGGATTTGTCATCCGGTTTCGAAATGATCAATAGATAGGCAATAACGGTGCCATGCGTGCGACGCTGGGACCCCAGCAGTTAGTCTCCAGTAAAAACAATGCGTAAGGAGAAGGCTACTGCTGAAGGGAAGTTCAAGATGGCAGAATAGGAGGAATGACTACTAGGGAGAGGACACCCTATGTGCGGAGCCTTATCCTGTGGACAGCACCGCATGGATCGTGTTCAGGAGCTCGTCATGGCGGAACGGCTTGGCGACAAAGGCGGAGACGAGGCCGGTGCGCAGAATCTCCTGCACCAGGCTATCGTCCTTATAGAAATAGCCGGAGACGAGAATCAACGGCGCGGCGCAGGATGTTTCGGTCCGAATCCGCCTGGCGAGATCCACCCCTTCGATGTCCGGCAGCTTGGCATCAACCAGGACGAGGTGGCACGCCGGCTCCGACTCCTTGAGCCACCGGAGCGCCTCAGTCCCGCTCCCCACCGCCACCACCGTGAACCGATCCCCCCGCAACAGCGTCTCCAACGCCCAGCACACATCTGGCTCGTCGTCCACGACCAGCACGGTTAAGCTTTCAGGCATCAGCGTTCAGCTACCCGCCTATCAGCCGCCAGAGGCAGGCGGGCGGTAAACGTGCTGCCCTCTCCCTCCACACTGTCCACATCAATGACGCCCCCGTGCTGCTTCACAATCGTGTAGCAGATGGACAGCCCCAACCCGGTGCCTTTGCCGACCGGCTGGGTCGTGAAGAAGGGGTCGAACACTTTGCCCAGGTGAGACGGCGGAATCCCGTAGCCCGTATCGCACACGCGCACCACCGCCTCGGCAGCCTCGCGCCGGATCACGATCCTGATCTCGCCGCCGGCGGGCATCGCCTGACAAGCGTTCAGGATCAGATTCATGACCACTTGCTGCAGGAGGTTCGCGTTTCCAGAGATCGGCAAGAATGGGTCTGCATAATCTTCACACACCTTGATCTTCTGAAGCTTCGCCTGGGGAGCCAGCACGTTGACCGCCTCGTGCACCAAGGCGACGAGGTTCAGCGATTCCAGTTGATCAGTGGGCGCGGGCCGCGCGAACCGCAGCAGGTTCTCGATAATCGTCGATGCCCGCTGGATGCCGTCGATGCACTTCCGGACGCACTCCTGCTGGAACGCCCGATCGCGAGACGGGTCCAGGAGAAACTGCGCGGCGGAGAAACTGACGGACAGCGGATTGCGCAGCTCATGCGCGATGCCCCCGGCCATCACCCCCAAGGCGGCGACTTTCTCGCTCTGGTAGAGGTGCTCCTCGAACGCCCGTCGCTCGGACAGGTCCCGTCCGACCGCGACTACGCCGCTCACCTTGCCGGAATCGTCACGGATCGGGGAACAGGACCAATCGACCGGAACCAGCCTGCCGGAACGAGCTGCGAGGTTCAGCTCCTGGAACTTCACGGCTTCGCCCGCGGCCAGCCGGCGAATGATCGCCGCCATGTCATTCCGCTGAGCAGCCTCGCATAGATCGGTCAGCAGCCATCCCAGCACCTCGTCGGCCCGATAGCCCGAAATGCGCTCCGCGGCCGCGTTCCAACTGATAATGCGGCCCTCGGCGTCGGTGGAGACCATCAGATCGTTGGCGCTTTCGACCACGCTGGATAGCTGGCGTTCGACCATCCGGGCCTTCTCGCTCAACTGCACCTTCTCGGTGATATCGTCCATCAGGAGCATGGCGTGCTCCACCACATTCCCCGACTTCACCGGAACCACGGTGTAGTAATAGATGCGGGTGGGAATGCCGGGCGCCCGGTAGGTCATTTGGGCGCCGCGCAACGGCAGGCCCGTATCGAAGACGCCGCGGACTTTGACCTCCAAGCGCGTATACTCCAGGATCGCGCTGGGGAAGACCTCGCGGATGAGCGCCCCGATCGTGTTCCCCTCACTCCGTTGCGCCTTCTCGAGGAAGTTCCGATTTGCAGACACCACCCGCAACGCCCGATCAATTAAAAGGAGGGAAAACGGGATGCTCCCTAAGAGCATGTGGTACAGCTTTTCGTACCAGCCTGCTTCCGAGGGCGCGGTAGCCGGAGGCATCGTGCCCTTGTTCGTCGAAGAGCGGTCGGCGGCGCCGGCTGACTTTTTCATGGTTCACCCTCTGAGAGCGTGGGGCAAAAATTGTACGGCGGCCAGGGCCCCCGCAATTCGAGGGTCAGGCCGGTTCCCTTGTGGGCGTGCAATTGGTCTGAGAGAACGGCGCGAAAATCGGGGAGGGCCGCAGGGGTCACCAGAAAGCTGCAGTTGAAGACCATGCGTTCGGGGCGTCCGGTCACCGCGCCGGCATGGCGCCGCAATTCGCTTGAGGCCACGGCATGGAGGGCCAGGACCTCGTGGAGGTCATGGGTCACCCGCTCCACCCAGGCGCGCAGCGCCGCCTCGATCATGGCATCCAGTTGCTTCTGCTGCAGGTATCGCGCCCCCGGCGAGGGCGACAGCGCCGCAACCCGCGACTGAATCGCGGGGTCTGCGGCGGTCACGATCCGCCGGGCTTCCCCTTCGTTGAGATAGCCCTTGACGCTCCACTCAGCCTTGTCGCGAAGCTCATCCAGCACCCGCGAGATGCCCTCCCGATGCCGGCCCAGGAATTCCTTGAGGCTCGTGCGGGAACGAAAGATCGTGCCGAATTTGACCGGCAGGACCGGCGACGCGCCCATGATCCGTTCCACCACCGCCTCATGCCGACAGGCCCGGGACCCCACCCAGCGCAACGTCTGGAGGTTCCGATCGCAAAATTCACCGGGGTCCACCGCCCCGATCACCGCCACCACCCCATCCTCTTCCAGCGCCGCCAGCGGATAGCGCTCGTCCACGCCGCGCAGGTCCTGCTCAGCCGGCCCCTTCACGACCGAAAGACATTCCGGCCGGGCCAGGCAGTAGAGGTAGATGCCGAGGCCTGAGGCCTCGGCATGCGAATCGGTCATTTGCGGATCTCGTTCAGCGCCGCCTCAAAATGCCGTGGCTGGATGAGCAGGGGGCAAGAGGCCGAATGTCCTTCCCTCCCGCCTCTCGCCTCCTCCACTCTTTCCCGGATGGCGTTCAAGGCCGCGTGGTGACAGATGGCGCTGAGGTCGGCGCCCGTCAGGCCGTCCGTGTTGGCCGCGATGGCCTCCAGACGCACCTCCTTGGCCACGGGCTTGCCGCGCACCTGCACGTGCAGAATCGCCAGGCGTTCTTGCTCATCGGGAAGCGGGATCTCCACCACCACGTCGAAGCGGCCCGGGCGCAGCAAAGCCGGGTCCACGATGTCCAGCCGATTCGTGGCGGCCAAGACCAGCACCCCGGTCAGTTTCTCGATCCCGTCCAGCTCCGCCAGAAACTGGCCCACGACCCGCTCGCTGACATGCGCCTCCGACGCACCGCCTCCGCGTCGTGGGACCAGCGCATCAATCTCGTCGAAAAACGCCAGGCACGGTGCCGCTTGCTTCGCCTTCCGAAAGACCTCGCGGACGGCTCGCTCCGACTCGCCGACATACTTCGACAGCAGGGCAGGCCCCTTGACCGAGATGAAATTAACCAGGGTCGCGCTGGCCGCCGCCTGGGCGAGCAGCGTCTTGCCGCAGCCGGGAGGCCCGGAGAGAAGAATCCCCTTGAGTGGCCTCACCCCGGCCGCGTCAAACAAATCGCCATATTGCAGGGGCCATTCCAACGCCTCGCGCAGCAGGCGCTTCGCCCGCTCGAGCCCGCCCACATCCTCCCAGACGGTGGATGGGACCTCGACAAACACCTCGCGCAGCGCGGACGGCTCCACGTCGCGCAGCGCTGCCAGGAAATCCTCCTTGCACAACTCAAGCTTCATCAGAGAGTCGTAAGGAAGCGTGGCTTGGGCAAAGTCAATCTCCGGCAAGATCCGCCGCACGCAGATCATGGCCGCCTCGCGGCAGAGCGCTTCCAAGTCGGCCCCCACGAACCCATGCGTGATGTCGGCCAGCCGGGGCAGATCCACGTCCTTGGCCAAGGGCATGCCGCGGCTATGAATTTCCAGGATCTCGAGGCGGCCGTGACGGTCCGGAATCGGGATGACGATCTCCCGGTCGAACCGCCCCGGACGGCGCAGCGCCGGATCGAGAGCATTCGGAATATTAGTGGCTGCGATGACGATAACGTGCTCGCGCGACTTGAGGCCATCCATGAGACTGAGGAGCTGGGCCACCACCCGCCGTTCGACCTGCTTTTCGCCGCCCAGCTCCTCCCTCTTCGGGGCGATCGCATCGATCTCGTCAATGAAAATGATGCTCGGGGCCTGTTTGGCGGCCTGGTCGAAAATGGCGCGCAGGTGACTCTCGCTCTCCCCATAAAACTTGCCGATGATCTCAGGCCCGTTGATCGCGAAGAAGCGCACGTCCGTTTCATGCGCGACCGCCCGCGCAATGAGGGTTTTGCCGCAGCCGGGGGGGCCGTAGAGCAGTACCCCCTTGGGCGCATCAATGCCGAGCCGGGCGAACACCTCTGGATAACGCAACGGCAGTTCGATGATCTCGCGGACGCGCTGGACCTCCCGCCGAAGCCCGCCGATGTCCTCGTAGGACAGGGTGGGTCGCCCGACCGGATGCTCTTCGGACTCCGCGCGCACGGGGCCCACTGTCAGCAGCGTCGGCGGCGCGATGAGGACCGGCCCTTTGGGCGCGGTCTCCCGCACGAGAAAGTCCAGGTAGCGGCTCCCGAACAGGGTGCCCCGTATCCGATCTCCTTCCACCACCGGCAGGCCGTCCAGCCGGGTGCCGATGTACTGGAGATCGCGATCGGAGGGGACCGTGACGGTTGGCGACAGGACGATCCGCTGAGCGGGCTGGGCGACCACTTTCCGCACCGACACGACATCGTCCAATGCCACCCCCGCATTGCCCCGCGAGAGCCCATCCAGTTGGACCATGGCCCCCGAGCGAGCGTCCTTGTACGCCGGCATCACCTTGCAGACTGTGCGGCGCTTCCCGGCAATCTCCACAATGTCGCCGAGCTCGGCCCCCAGGGCCTTGATATCGGCCGGATCCATTCTCGCCAGCGCCCGTCCCACATCCTTGCCCAGCCCCTCGGTCACTTTCAGGCGCAACGTACCGTCTGCCGGTTTCTCCATTCCATGCTCTCTCTGAATAATCGCTCAACTCCGAACTCTCAGTTTCGTAGGTCGGGTTAGCGGCTTGCCGCGTAACCCGACGGTTATTTACACACGCGTGTCGGGTTACGCTGCGCTAACCCGACCTACTAATTTACTTGTTGAGCTGAATCTCCAAGATGCCGTTCCGGCAGGAAAAACTCATCTTGTCGGATGAAAAGCTGGCCGGCAGCAGCACCTCTTTCCTATATTTCTTATCTCCTTTCTTGGCAGCAAGGATCAGGATGTCCTCATGAAGTTCAAGTTGCACATCTTCTTGCATGATCCCCGGAACCTCGGCGACGATCAGCAGGTGATCCGGTTCGTCAAACACATCCACCATCGGCTCTCGGATCTCGTGCACCTCCACCCGCCCACCCTTCTCATCTCTTCGAATGTTCCCGAACGGCTCAACCTTGATCCCTTTCTCACCCAAACCGGACTTGACCGAGAAACCGTAGACCCCCTTGAGCCGTTTGTCCGAGCCCACGTTGAACTCGCCGGTCTTGGTCACCACGCCCCCCGCCTGTTCGGCTTGCTCCGCCAGTTTCCCCAACTGCTCGATCAGGGTGCCGAGTCCTGCAAAAAATCCGCCGCTGCGGGATGGCTCGGGCTTGGGCTTCCCGAACAGCGCCCCCAGCCTGCGCCCGATTTCCTCGATGCGATGTTTCCCCTCCGCAAATTCCTCCGAGTGCTTTTTACCGACCATGTCGTTCCCTCCTCTGTGAGTGGCGGAATGCCTCATTTCAGCGTGCATCGTCCAGCAGTTTCGTATGGATCCCTCTGAACCGGCTCGAGGAAATCTCATACGCCTTCAGCTTGCTATGGATCGTCTTGTAATCAATGTGGAGCAGCCGGGCGGCCTGCGCCTTGTTGCCTTCGGTCAGTTCCAAAGCCTGCAAGAGAATCGCACACTCCACTTGAGTGGTCATCGGTCCGACCAACTCCTTGAGCGGCAGGCTGCCCCCAGCCGCCAAGAGCGCCACAGGGGTCAAGAGCGGACACGCTCGGGGACCGCCGTTTAGGGGGCAACGCTGCTCCGGTTGGTCGGGCCCGAGACACTCCGATGGGCTGCGGCATCCGTCGAGCATCCCGAGCAATTCGGGCTTGATCATCTGCTCGGGGTCATCGCACAACAACACCGCCCGCCGCAACTGGTTGCGCAATTCGCGAGCATTACCGGGCCAGTCATACCGCTGGATGAGTCCCCAGGCAGAGTCCGACAGGCCACCCACCTGCTTGCTCAACTCCCGGTTCGCATCGGTTATGAACCGATTAACCAGAAACGGAAGGTCCTCTTTTCGCTCACGCAATGGCCGGAGGAAGATCGTGAACTCCGCGAGCCGGTGATAGAGGTCCCGGCGAAACACCTGCTTATCCATCATGGCCGGAAGATCCAAATTGGTCGCCGCCACTACCCGGAAATCCACATCCCGCTCGTTCGTGCTCCCGATTCGATGGATTTTCCGCTCCTCGAGAA
>Ga0156176_1208_pt1 | contig 15344 bp, 18 predicted proteins | sample RifCSPlowO2_12_FD_107829 | JGI IMG/M metagenome (GOLD analysis project Ga0156176, IMG submission 107829) | Betaproteobacteria bacterium RIFCSPLOWO2_12_FULL_62_58
AAGGTGAAGGTCATGCGCCAGTTGCCATTCACCCACACCGACCAATGCCCGGTCGAAAGCGGGTGCAATCTCCATCCCGGCACGTTCATGTCATCGGCGGTCTTGGCAAGGTCAAGCCGCGTCAGTTGTCGCTTCAGGCGCGCCGCATGGTGCGGCTGAATCCCTGCCCGGCTGCCCGTCTCGAAGAATGCCCGCAGTCCCTTGTGACGGAATGTCTTAATCACATGGCAAGTGTATAGCGTAGCGTTCCACCGGTCAACGGTTATTGACCACAGTTGTCAGAACTCACGCCGCTTGCCCGCGCAACGGGATCACCTCCGCACCGCCCTTCAAGTTGTCCAGGTAATCCGCCCATTGCTGCATCATCTTGCAACGTTCGGGCTGGTCACGCCGCCTTCTTTATCCGCAGTTCAATCCTCAACCCGGCGCGCACGGCAATATTCACCAGCGCATCAAGACTGAACAGGCCGATCTTGCCCTTGAGCAGCGCGTTGAATCGCGGTGTGGTAAGTCCGAGTGTCTTGGCCATCGTCGCCTGTGTCGCGCCGCTTTTCTTGTAGTAGTCCTCGATGCGCATCATCAGATCGGCGCGCAGCTTGAGGTTCTCCGCTTCCTCCGGCGGAAACCCGATATCATGGAAAACGTTGCCGCTTCCGCGTGTGATTTTCAGTCGTTCGCTCATGATTGCCTTCGTTCCTGTATCAGCGCCCTGAATCGCCTTCGGGCAAGTTCTATATCGGGCTTTGGCGTCTTGCTCGCCTTCTTCTGGAAGGCGTGAATTGAGAATCATGTTATCAGAACTGGTAATAACCGCAAGTTGGCGTGTTCGCCGATTTTCGGTCACGCGGTGTTACCACGCAGCGGTATCACTTCGGCACCGCCCTTCAAGTTGTCCAGGTAATCCGCCCATTGCTGCATCATCTTACGGCGTTCCGGCAGGTGCGCCGTGCGGTTGTAGGCGCGCCCGTTCGGATCGCGCACCGCATGGGCTAACTGGTGTTCGATCAAGTCGGGACGAACGCCCAGCACTTCGGCGAGAATCGTACGCGCCATCGCCCGGAAGCCGTGCCCGCTCATTTCGTCCTTGCCGATGCCCATGCGCCGCAGTGCCGCGAGAATGGCGTTATCGCTCATCGGGCGCTTGGGGCTGCGTCCACCGGGGAAGACGTATTGCCCGCCGCCGGTCAGTCCGTGTAGCTCGCGCAGGATCGCAACGGCTTGCGTTGACAGCGGCACGATGTGCGGGGTGTCGGTCTTGGTGACGGTGTAGCGCCATTCCGCCGCGTCCAGATCGATGTCGCCCCATTGCGCCCGTCGTAGCTCACCGGGGCGCACGAATACCAGAGGAGCAAGGCGCAGAGCGCATTTCACCGTAAACGTGCCTTGATAACCGTCGATTTCGCGCAGCAATTGGCCAACGCGCTTGGGGTCGGTAATTGCCGCGAAGTGTTCGCCCTTGAATGGGGGCAATGCGCCGCGCAGGTCGCCCGATGGGTCGCGCTGCGCGCGTCCGGTCGCCACGGCATAGCGGAACACCTGTCCGCATGCACCAAGCGCACGGTGCGCGGTTTCCAGCGCGCCCCGCGCTTCGATCTTGCGCACCGTTGCCAGCAACTCCGGGGCAGTCACTTCCGCAATGGGTCGCCCGCCTATCCACGGGAAGATATCGCGCTCGAATCGCCGAATGATGCGGTCGCTGTGAATCTCCGCCCAATTCGTCGAATACTTGGCGAACCACTCGCGCGTCACCACTTCAAAACTGTTCGCCGCCCGATCAGCCCGCACCGACTTGGCAGCCTTCCGGTTCTCGCTCGGATCAATCCCATCGGCCAACAGCTTGCGGGCTTCGTCGCGCCGCTCCCGCGCATCCTTCAAGCCCACATCGGGATACACGCCCAGCGAAAGCCGTTTTTCCTTGCCGTCGAATCGGTATTTGAGCCGCCACCACTTCCCGCCGGTGGGCGAGACTTCCAGATACAACCCGCCCCCGTCGAACAGCTTGAACGCCTTCGCCCTGGGCTTTGCCTTTTGAATCGCGGTATTGGTCAACATTTGGGGGCAACTCCTTTTTGGGGTCGGTCAGTTGCCCCCAATTCTGCCCCCAGTTGCCCCCGGATGTCAATGGACGTTGTTGCCCCCTGCTGGATACACTACAGAGAGAAAAGCCCGCAGTTTCGCGGGCTTCCGGATTTGGCTGGATTGCTTCGGATTAGAAAGTGGTGGCGAGTCAGGGATTTGAACCCCGGACCAACGGATTATGATTCCGCTGCTCTAACCGCTGAGCTAACTCGCCACAGGAAGCGGCGCAGTCTAAAGAGCGGGCCCCGTATTGTCAAGATAAGACGCTGCCGGATAACGAAGATTCGGGTTAATAATCCGTTGCTTAGTTGCACACTGCTTTTTCACGATCGGTTCTTTGCCTGATCGGCTGTCGCCGCATTAAACTGCGCGAATAGCGGCCTTTTCTTCGCGCATGTCTTCATCATTCGACATCATCATCGTTGGCGGCGGGCTGGTCGGCGCCAGCCTTGCGGCTGCGCTCGGGCCGGCGGGGGTGAGCGTGGCGCTCGTCGAACCCCGGCCGCCGAGACCGCTCCCCGCCGACGAAACCTGGGACAGCCGGGTCTACGCGATCAGTCCCGGGTCCGCGGCGTTTCTCGAGGCCTGCGGCGCCTGGCAGCGCCTGCCGCGGGAGCGCGTCACGCGCATCGAGGCGATGCGGGTTTACGGCGACGATCCCACCGCCTGCCTTGATTTCAGCGCCTACGACGCGGGTCTGCGCGAACTCGCCTTCATCGTCGAGAACCGGCTGCTGCAGGATACGCTGTGGCAGCGATTGCAGAGCGCCGATTACGTTCGCCTGTTTTGTCCCGCGCGCTGCGCCGCCATCGCCTGGGCGTCCGCGGCGGTCACGCTGCAACTCGAAGGCGGCACCGAGTTGACCGCGAAACTGCTCGTCGGCGCCGACGGCGCCGATTCGTGGGTGCGGAGCCAGGCCGGCATCGCGGCCACACCCGCGGGTTACGGACAACTCGGCGTCGTCGCCAATTTTGCCGCCGGGAAACCGCACCGTGGCACGGCCTGTCAATGGTTCCGCCGCGATGGTGTGTTGGCGCTGCTGCCGCTGCCGGGGGACCGCGTGTCCATGGTGTGGTCGACGGCCGAAGCACATGCCCGTGAACTGTTGATGCTCGCCCCGCACGAACTCGCGGCGCGGGTCGAGGCGGCCAGCCAAAGCGCGCTGGGCCCGCTCCAGATCATCACGCCGGCGGCGGCATTTCCGCTTCAGCTGCAGCGCGTGGCGCGGCTGGTCCAACCGCGCCTTGCCCTGGTCGGTGACGCCGCGCATAATGTGCACCCCCTGGCGGGGCAGGGCGTTAATCTGGGATTCCGCGACGCGCGCGAGTTGGCCGCGGTAATACGCGAGCGCGGCGTTCAGACGGATTGCGGGGACTACTACCTGCTGCGGGGCTACGAGCGGGCGCGGCGCGAAGATGTCCTCGCGCTGCAGTGGGCAACCGACGGGCTGCAGAAACTTTTTGCATACGACATGGTCTGGATAGGCAAGGCGCGCAATTTCGGACTCAGACTGGTCAATTCCCAGTCTCAGCTCAAGAACCTGTTGGTGCGGCATGCGGTTGCCTGAGCCCGGCACCACTGCCGAATCATTCATTGTCAAAGGATTATCCATGCTACGACGACTCGCAGTGTGCGCGTTAACGGTCTGGGGGCTCGTCGCCTGTTCCGCGAGCGCCGATGAGGCCAAGATCAGGCAGATATTGCAGGGTAAGTTCCCGACCATGGCGGTGGAAAGCGTGACCAAAGCGCCGTTCGCCGGACTGTACGAAGTCGTGCTCGACGGCGAGATCGTCTATACCGACGAGAAGGTCGAGTATTTCTTCGGCGGCAACATCTACGATATCCGCACCCTGCCGCCGCGCAACCTCACCGAGGAGAGCACCGGCCGCGCCGTGGTGCAGATACTGAACGGCTCGCGCGATCTGGCGATCAGGCGGGTCAAGGGCAACGGCAAGCGCACGCTCTACACGTTCGAGGACCCGAATTGCGGCTATTGCAAGCAGTTGTCCAGAGAGATCGAGAAGATCACCGACATCACCATCTACACTTTTCTGGTACCGATCCTGGGCTCCGATTCCGTGGAGAAATCGCGGGCCGTGTGGTGCGCCGAGGATCGCGCCAAGGCGTGGGATGACCTGATGCTCAAAGCCGCCTTGCCGCAAGGCGGAAAAACCTGCAACGCGCCGGTCGAGAAGAGCCTGCAACTCATGCGGCGCTTCGGCATCCGCGGCACTCCCGCCATCTACCTGGCCAATGGTCAGCAAATCGGCGGCTATGTTCCCGCCGAGAAAATCGAGCAGGCCCTCAATTCGGTAGCTGCCAAGTAGGCATCGCTTACCGCCCCGTCAACAACGGCCATGCTGTGGCGTTAAGCCCTGCATGGCCGCGGTCTTTTTCCCCACCGCATTCAACCACGGCGTGTCCGGTGGACAACGCCTCAGCACGGCACAGGCGCGGTTTGCGCTTGCCCTGGCTGCTTCCGCTTGCCTTCACTTCTGGCTGGCGGCGGGAATGGCCGTCGACGCGCCGGAGCGCGCTCCTTCACCCGCCGCACGCATCCTTACCGCGCAGCTGGAACCGGTCCCCGCTCCGCCAATACTCGAAGCGCAGCCGGAACGCGAGCCTGCGCTCGCGGACCCGGCCGAACCGCGGTCCTTGCGCGCGCGCAGTCCGCCGCATCCTGAGCATGTTTCACCCGCAACGAAACGCAGCGAGCCTCCTGCCGCGTCGCCGGGTGCAATCGCCGGTGCAGCGCTTCCCTCTGCCTTCGTGCTGCCATCCACTGCCGACCGCACGTATTATCCGGCGCGCGAGCTCGATGTTTATCCGGCGCCCCGGGCACCGCTCAGCTTCGAGTACCCGGAGCGCGCCGCGCGCGAGCAAGTAGGCGGCAGCGTGCGCATTATGCTGTTGCTCGACGAAGCGGGCGCGGTTGATAGCGTTTCTGTCGTTGCGGCCGAGCCACCGGGTTATTTCGAGGACAGCGTGCGTGGGGTGTTTGCGGCGACGCGTTTCTTTCCCGCCCGCAAGGACGGCCGCGCGGTCAAAAGCCGCGTGCTGATCAACGTCGAATTCGATTCGCGTGCGGCGGCGGGAACGCTGCGCTGACCGCCTCTCTCTTCTTATGGCACCGGATAGTCGTTGGGCAGGAGAACCCACATGCGCAGACCTTGCTTCATGCGGCCCGCTTCGCGCGCGGCTTCCGCACCGAAACCCCAGAAAAAGTCGGCGCGCACCGCGCCGCGGATCGCCCCGCCGGTGTCTTGCGCCAGCATCAGGCGGTTAAGCGGCTTGGTGGTGTTGGGCCAGGTCGTTGCGAGATACACCGGCGCGCCGAGCGGCACGAAGCGTGGATCGACGGCGACGCTGCGCCGCGCAGTCAACGGCGCGCCGAGCGCCCCGAGCGGACCGGGAAAATCGCCCGGCAGTTCCCGAAAGAACACGTAACTCGCGTTGTAGTTGAGCAGCTCGGCCAGCCTGCCATGGTTCTGGCGTGCCCACGCCTTGATGCCCTGCATCGAGGCTTTCTCGAGCGGCAGTTCGCCGCGTTCGACGAGCCACCTGCCGATGGAGCGGTAGGGATGGCCGTTCTGATCGGCATACCCGACACGAATCGTGCCGCCGTTGTCGAGCTGGATGCGCCCCGAGCCCTGGATCTGCAGGAAAAAAAGCTCGACCGCATCGTCGACCCAGGCGATTTCCTTGCCCCGTATGGCGGCTTTGCCGTCCTCGATCTGGGCTCGATCGTAGTAGGGCACGACGCGGCGCCCCTCCAGACGGCCGCGCAAGCGCATGCCCTTGAGTTCGGGATGGAGATTGGCAAGATCGATCACCAGCAGATCATCGGGCACGCCGTAAACCGGATAGCGATAGCGCGCGGATGGCCGCAGACTGCCGTTAAGCAGCGGCTCGTAATACCCCGTGATCAATCCCTCACTGCTGCCGTCGAGGTCGACCAGCTGATACGGGGTGAAGTTGAATTCGAAGAAGCGGCGGGCGGTTATTGGGTCGGGGTTCCTGATTTGTGCGGCGACGGTGCAGATGTCGCGCCACGCCTCCTGGTTCCTGAGCGCGTCGCAGCTTTCGAGAAATGCGCCCCAGGCGGAAGCCGGGTTGTCCTCGCGCCAATCGGGCAAACTATCCCAAGTCGCCTGCCGCAGCACAGAGCCGGTGCTCACGGCCGGAGGTACGGGTTTTGCCGCTGGCGCCGGGGCGGGCGTTGATGCCGGAGCGACCACGGGTTTTTGCGGCGCCAGCGTTTCACATCCGGCCAGAAGCGCGAGCGTGGCGCCGAGGACCCAACACGCCAGCCGCGGTTGGATTCTCGGCGCGGATTCGTTAAAGTGCGGCATCTCTTCGACTGCCCGAAGTATAGCGCCATTTTCCGCCATGGAGTCCCTGTTCTGGTTATTGCTCGAAGCCGGGGTGGCGTTGCTTATCCTGATCCTGATCGTGTGGTGGACTTGGCCGCGGAAGAAGTAGTGAGCCGTTTGTAGGTCAGCTTTTCACGAGCCGGATCAAACGGAACCAGCCTCCGGCGAGCGCCGGTTCATCGCTCTTGACAGTCAGCTCCGGCGCCAGCGCGAGCGCGTCTTCGAACACGACGTCGGTACGGGTGGCGATGCGTGCGGCGAGCGGACTGAGGAGCCGCCGCAGCGGGGCGCGCGCGCCCGGGCGCAGGAATTTGTCGAGAATCAGGATAACGCCGCCGGGCTTCAGGACGCGCGTGGTTTCGCTGAGCGCACGGCCGGCGTCGGGAACGACGGCGAGGATCAGGTGCAGCACCGCGCAGTCGAAGCACGCATCGCGAAACGGCAGTGCCAAACTGTCGCCCTGTACCCAGCTTATCTCCAGGTCGCGGGCCCGGCGCAGCGCGCGCGCCAGCATCGCCCGCGTCAGATCGAGCGCCGTGTAGCGATGACCGGCCGGAAGATACGGCAGGTCGAGCCCGGTGCCAATGCCGTTCAGCAAGATGTCGCAGCGGACGTCGCGCGGCAACTGCTCGAGGCTCTTGCTGCGGGCGTGGACAAAGGCGGGACGCGCGACGAGATCGTAGAAAGGGGCAAGCAGGGCGTAGCTGAGCCGAAGGCTCATAACGGCAAGCGATGAATGCAGAGTGCAGAATGCAGAATAAAAGGTGTCGGTGCTCCCGCCCGCTACCCTTGTCACTCTGCACTCATCACTCTGCACTCATCACTGTATCTAATGCAGCACTCGCGGCATCGATAGCGTGAATTCCGGAATCGACACGTCGAACCGGACGCCGTCCTCCGCCACCATTTGGTAGCTGCCGCGCATGGTGCCGACCGGCGTGGCGATCGCGGTGCCGCTCGTGTATTCAAAGCTTTCCCGGGGCCGCAGCAAGGGCTGTTCGCCAACCACGCCCATTCCCCGCACCTCCTGCACCTGGTTATTGGCGTCGGTGATGACCCAGTGCCGGCTCACCAACTGCGCCGGGACGTTGCCGGTGTTGGTGATGGTGATGGTGTAGGCGAAGACGTAGCGCCCATTGTCCGTATCGGACTGGTCGGGGATAAACGTGGTGCGCGCTGAAACCGTGATCTCGTACTTCTTGTCGGGCATAAGGCCATTTCACACGAATTTTCGATGCGAGGCAAGTGACGCCGGCACGGCATGCCGCATTGTTGAGTTTTGCGTAAATGGATGACAAGCCATTTATGCCTCTAACCTCCCTTCTCCGCTCGGGAGAAGGGTCGGGGATGAGGGGTGAGCATTGCCATGTATTTCTGCAATGCTCAGTAGTGCCGAGCCGGTGGATAACGGGTAAAATGCCGGCGACGCAATCGACGCCTTTGCATAATGACTTATCGGATCGCACCGAGCATCCTGTCCGCCGATTTCGCCCGGCTTGGCGAAGAAGTGCGAAACGTCGTCGCCGCCGGCGCCGATCTGGTGCACTTCGACGTGATGGACAATCATTACGTGCCGAACCTGACGGTGGGGCCGCTCGTGTGCGAAGCGATTCGCCCGCTCACCAGGGCACCGATCGACGTGCACCTGATGGTAAAACCGGTCGATCGCATCGTTCCCGATTTCGCCAGGGCGGGCGCCAATATCATTTCATTTCATCCCGAGGCATCCGAGCACATCGATCGCACGATCGGGCTCATCAAGGAGCACGGTTGCAAGGCGGGCCTGGTGTTCAATCCGGGAACCCCGCTCGACTACCTCGATCACGTGCTCGACAAGCTCGATCTCGTTCTGATCATGTCGGTGAATCCCGGTTTTGGCGGCCAGAAGTTCATTCCCGAAGCCCTCAACAAGCTGCGCGCGGTGCGGAGCAGGATCGCGGCCAGCGGCCGGGATATCTGGCTTGAAGTCGACGGCGGCGTCAAGACCGACATCATTGCCGAGATCGCGCGCGCCGGCGCCGACACCTTTGTCGCGGGATCGGCGATCTTCGGCGCCGGGGACTACAAGGCCACCATCGGCGCGATGCGCGCCGAGCTCGCGAAAGTCTAAAGGGCAAAACGCAAAGACGCAAAGCACGCAAAGAAGATTAGCGCTGTCTTTACTCTGCGTTCTCGGCGTCTCTGCGTTGAAATCATGGGTCTGGTCTTTCCGCTGCGCGTCAAAGCCGTAACGATCGATCTCGACGGCACGCTGCTCGACACGATTCCGGATCTGGCGGCGGCGGCCGACATGATGCTCGAGGAACTCAACCGCCCGGCGCTCGGTGCGACCCTGATCCGTAACTTCGTCGGCAAGGGCATCCCGAAACTGGTGGAACGCGCGCTGGCGGGCGCGATCGACGGCGCCGCCGACCCGGAGCTGTTCGAGCGCGCGCTGCCGATCTACGAGCGCTGCTACGCCGGGCTCAACGGCAAGCACACGACGATCTATCCGGGCGTGATGGAAGGGCTTGAACAGTTACGCGCGCAGGGTTTTGCGCTGGCGTGCATCACCAACAAGTCGGAGCGCTTTACCCTGCCGCTGCTCGACCACATGAAACTGTCGGCCTATTTTTCCGAAGTGGTCGCCGGCGACACGCTGCCGAAAAAAAAGCCCGACCCGCTGCCGCTTCTGCACGCCTGCGCGAAGTTCGGCATCGCGCCGCGCGAAATGCTGATGATCGGCGATTCGCTCAACGATGCCCAGGCCGCGCGCGCCGCCGGCTGCCCGGTGTTCTGCGTGACCTACGGCTACAACGAAGGGCGGGATGTGCGCGAGCTCGACATTGATGCTATAGTGGCATCGCTTGTCGAAGCTACGCGGTTGATTCAAAAAAAGGCATAGTTGGTCATGCACCCCACGCATTACGGAACAGAGAAACAGGCGATTTTCGCCGGGCGCCGCTGGCGGCCGTGGCGCCGCTAGCTCGTCTCCTGGCACGCGCAAAGCGTGCTCGCGTTTCTCGACCGTTTTCTGTTTTTGTGGAGTGAGTAATGACTGAAGCTGAGTTCAACCGGCTGGCTCAAGCGGGCTATAACCGCGTTCCGCTCGTGCTCGAGACCTTCGCCGATCTCGACACGCCGCTTTCCATCTATCTCAAGCTCGCCAACCGGCCGTATACCTACCTGCTGGAATCAGTGGTCGGCGGCGAGCGCTTCGGCCGCTATTCGTTCATCGGGCTCGCCGCCGACACGCGTATCGAAGTGCGCGGCCTGACCTGCAGCGAGTATCGCGGCGACCGGGCCGTCAGCGAGGTCACCGCGGGCGACCCGCTCGAATTCGTCGATTCTTATCTTGGCCGCTTCAAAGTCGCGCAGGACGCGCGCCTGCCGCGTTTTTGCGGGGGCCTGGTCGGCTACTTCGGCTACGACACCGTGCGCTACATCGAGAAGCGGCTCGCCACTACCCGGAAGCCGGATCCGCTCGGCGCGCCCGACGTCCTGCTCCTCGTGTCCGAGGAGCTCGCCATCGTCGACAACCTGTCGGGCAAACTCTCGCTCGTGGTGTACGCGGAGCCCGGGCAGCCGGACGCCCATCGGAAAGCCAAACGCCGTCTCGGAGAACTCCTGAAGAAACTGCGGGAGCCGGTCGCCGTTCCTCCGGACGTATCGACGGCATCGGAGCCGGCGGTATCGGGATTCGGCGAAGCGCAGTATCACGCCGCAGTCGAGCGCGCGAAGCGCTACATTTACGAGGGCGATATCATGCAGGTGGTGCCGTCGCAACGCATGTCGAAGCGCTTCCGCGCCACACCCCTTGCGCTGTACCGGGCGCTGCGCACCCTCAACCCGTCGCCGTACATGTTCTATTTCGATTTTGACGACTTCCATGTCGTTGGGGCCTCGCCGGAAATCCTGGTGCGGCTGGAGGGCGACGCCGTCACGGTGCGCCCGATCGCCGGCACGCGCCGGCGCGGCGCGACGCCCGCGGAGGACGCGGCGCTTGCCGAAGAACTGCTGGCGGACGCCAAGGAGCGCGCCGAGCACATCATGCTGGTCGACCTCGGCCGCAACGACGTCGGGCGCGTGGCGCAGACCGGCAGCGTGCGCGTCACCGAGCAGATGGTGATCGAGCGCTATTCGCACGTCATGCACATCGTCTCCAATGTGGAAGCAAAGTTGAAACCCGGCCTGACGGCGATCGACGTGCTGCGCGCGACGTTTCCCGCCGGCACCGTTTCGGGCGCGCCCAAAGTGCGCGCGATGGAAATCATCGACGAGCTCGAGCCGGTCAAGCGCGGCGTGTATGCCGGCGCGGTCGGCTACCTGGGCTTTCACGGCAACATGGATGTCGCGATTGCGCTGCGCACCGCGGTGGTGAAGGACGGCACGCTCCACGTGCAGGCCGGCGGCGGCATCGTCGCCGATTCACAGCCCGAGGCCGAATGGCAGGAAACCCAGAGCAAGGCAAAGGCGCTGCTGCGCGCGGCCGAAATGGCCGAGTCCGGTCTCGATACCAGGCTGGATGACTGACGCGCGAGCCTTCATCCTTGACTTTCCCCGCGGGAGAACGCTATGAGCCGACTTGACAGATTTCTCTTCATGTGTGGCCTGGTTGGCGTCATTCTCTTGCTTCCACCGCCGTCGGCTGCAGCGGACGCGCCCGAAGGCGCAGCGGAGCCGAGACAGGTGCGGATCCAAAATGTCGAAGTGCGGGTATCCCAACTTGGGCCGGTGGTGCTGCTGAAAGTCCACAACAGGGCGATTCCCATCTTCGTGGATACGGTTGTCGCCGAATCCATCCATGGCGCACTGACCGGGCAAAAGCCCGGGCGCCCCCTCTCGCATGATCTGATGCACAGTATCCTTGAAGCGTTCGACGGAAGGGTGTCGCAGGTTATCGTCACGCTGAAGGACCGGATTTTTTACGGGGCACTGACGGTGGTCGTGGGCAATACCGCCAAGGTCTTCGACAGCCGGTCCTCCGACGCCATCGCAATGGCCATTCATTTCAAGGCGCCCATCCTCGTGAGCCAGGAGCTCCTGGACTCCGCCGGGTTGGAACTGGAAAAACCGGACGGGATACCGCTGTGATCAGATTACGTCAGAGCGTGAGGGCGTGAGTGCGTCAGGAGCGTGACGGCGTCCGATGTAGAAGTCCCGATGTGACAGGCAGCCCCCGCTTCAATTCCCTACCTTTCGACCCCCTGGCGTGGTGCGGTTTCGCTGGCCATGCGTGCACGGGCGCCTAGGTTTCGCACAACGAGGTGCAGCGCGCACGCCGTGATAAAACCTACTATGGTAAAAAAGAAGGCGGCAACAAGAATACCTGGATATCCATGAGGGATAATTATCGTTTCTGTAATAAAAAACTCCCACCCAAAGATTGCTGCCGGCAATGCGTAGTAATAGGAGAGCAAGTCCGCCACATCGAACGTAAACATCGCCAACGGCATTGGAAGCCGAACGCCTCCAATTATCGCCATCACTCCATTCGGTAGCAGCACCAGCAGCACCCCAAGGTAAGCCATCATTTCAACCAAAGCGCGACGCTCTCCGAGGTGATCGATGGCGTTTCGGTGAAAGTAGCCGCCCAACAAAAGAAAACCAGCGGGGATGCCCCCCCACACGCCTACCAGCTCAATGTCATTGAAACGGTAGTACCACAAGCCAATTATCGCGGATAAGAATGCAACCGCCAGGCAAACCGCTGTCAGCAGTGCCTTCATACGCTTTACATGCCGGCCGTAATAAATGGCAATTATTGCGGCGAGCAGTGCAACCGCCAGGCAAACCGCTGTCAACAGTGCCGTCATACGCGTTATCGGACAATGTCTGTCAAGTCGCGGCTGTTACACGTCAGGGCGGGAGAGCGTGAGGGCGAAGCAAAATCCAGCTATCGTCCGACCTCCCGACCTCACGAGCGTTAAAGCCGGCACGCTCAGGCTGGAACGGGCTGGTGCTCCGCGACGCCGGTTTCCGCCTCGGCCGGTTTGGCCGGGGTCGCCGTCCCGCTTTTCTTCTTCACTTCCTCGGCCTGCTCCATTTCCTTGCGCATCTGTTCGATGCGGCGTATCCAGTAGCGTCGTTCATTGTAATCACTGCACATGACGAGACTCCTTTCGTATAAAGCATTCGGAGCATTTCCCTTGCCGCGCTTTGGAGTTATGGATTCATGCTACGCCCGGACCTGTGTAGAATCAACGGACGCAACCGGCAATACGCGAACGACCTGAATCGAGTTTCCGATGACCGTTCAAATCTGCATGGGGGGTTACGGCCCTCCGACAACCACTCACAGCCGCGCCTTGAAAATGATCGGCGACCGGCTCGAAGCGGAATTCGGCAAGGCAGTGGACGTCAAATACGTGTGGAACGTCATGGACTTCGGCTACCGCGGGGAAGAGGTGCTGTGGATGGCCGAGCGCGGTATCCTGACGCTCGCCTATCAGTCCACCAGCTACCTGACCGAGCGCGTTCCGGAACTGGAGTTTACGGACCTGCCGTTCCTGTTCGACGGGTTGCCGCAGGCCAGGGCCGCGATGGACGGCAAGCTTGGAGCCTACTTGAGCCGCAAGATCGAGGAGCGCATCGGCTACCGGATTCTCGGCTATTTCGAGAACGGCTACCGCCACGTCTCGAACCGGCTGCGCCCGGTGCGCACACCGGCGGACATGGCGGGCATGCGGATCCGGCTGATGCCCAGCCAAATGCATTGCCGAACCTTCGAGCTGCTGGGCGCGATTCCCTTTTCCTGCGATCTCAAACCGGGGTTGGAGGCGATCATGTCCGGCGCGGTGGACGCGCAGGAGAATCCCCTCGCGAATACGCTGGATTACGGCGCCAACAAGGTGCACCGCTATATCACCTTGACCGGCCACTGTTACGTTTCACGCGGCATCTACTGCAACAGGGCCGCGTTTGACGGCTGGCCCGAGGCGCTGCAAACAGCGATGAAGACAGCCGTACGCGAGGCCGTCACCGCGCAACGGGCCCTCGCTGTTCAGGAAGAGGAAATCGCGCGAAGAACCATCGAAAGCGCGGGCGGCGAGGTCGTGGATCTGACCCCGGACGAGCGTGCCGCATTCGTGCGCGCCGTCAAGCCGCTGCACGACGAGGCCCGGCAGCGTTTTGGCGACGAGATGTTTGCCCTCTTGCGGGCAGGGTGACCGTGGTGAAGCGTGACTGGTACCGCGTGACCGATGGGGCGTGAAAGCGTGGTCAGATTCGTCCGGCCTTGCGTTTCTCGATGTGTGCTACGACGCCTTTCTTGCCGACCTTGGTTTTCGGCTTCCAGATGTTCTGGTGCTTGAGCAGATCTTTTTTCTCCCAGACGTGCGTCGCATCGCCCATGTAGACGATGAATACCTCGCATCCGTCGGGATACTCGTAAGGTCCGTGGGGAATGTCCCAGCCGAACACGTAGTCGCCGGGGCGCAGGTCCTTGCCGGCCACGCACATGCGGCCTTTGGTTACCAGGATTGAATGCCAGCTCGTGTGCGTATGCGCCGGCTCGACGTATCCCGGCGGGAACCGCTGCTTCATGTCGATGCGCTTCATCACCGGATCGTAGTTCAGGACCTTGACCTTGACCCCCGGCGGGAGCTTCAACAGCCCGCGGACGTCGTCGCTTTCCCACGGCACCTCGTGGTCGTAGATCGCCTTGAACGTGTGGTCGTATCCGCCCGGAGCCGCCCTTTTTTTCGCTTTCATGTCGTAATATCTCCCAATCAGATCAAATGCCAGAGATGATTAACCGCAGATAAACGCCGATAAATGCGAGTGAACAGTGAATAGCGAACGGTGAACAGACAGCTGTCGCTCAGCGCGTCTGGTCTGATCACTGATCACCGATCACGCTCTTCGTTTTCATCGGCGTTAATCGGCGTTCATCTGCGGTTAATGGTTCAGAGCGGTTAGCATAGCCTATCGGAAACGGGACATCTACCTGACCACGACCTTGTCGCCGGTCCGGGCCGATTCAATGATCTGTTCGGTATGCAGCGTATGCGGGGTGCACAGCACCACCCCCTGCACGCTTGGGTCCTTCAGCACCTCGGCATAGTCGGAAACGATCTCGATCGCTTGCGCGCGCGCAAACTCGGCGGCGGTCGCGGGGTTGCGTTTCATCCCCTTGACGACTCTGAGCTTCGAACTCTTCTTGATCAACGTGACGAGGGTCTGGCCCCACCACCCCATTCCGACGACAGCAACGTTAAGCATGAATAATCCTCCGGTTATGGGTCCCGACCGACATCATACTAGTGTAGTGAGTCATTATTTCGATGCAGAATTCGTGGAGCCGCTTGCGTTGAGCCGGCGTAGGTCAGGTTGCCGTAGCGGCGGCTACCTGACGCCTGGCGGATGTCGGGGAACGCTGCGCGTACCCCGACCTGCGCCCAGAATTTTGCAACCAATTAACGACTCAGGATACTAGATTGACTCGCCATGCAATGCACTGCATAGCCGCGTTTGAAGCGCTTCGCGCGGTCCTTGTTCATGATTTCTCCTTTGGTTCTCGAATGGCTTGTTCTGATCAGGACATCGTTGCGCGATGAAAGGCGATCTTTAAGCAGTGAGCTGGCGCACCATCTGATCCAGGTAACGCATGGTCAGCGCGCGCATTTCATCAGGCTTGAGGTTGCTGACAGGGTGCGGCAATTCGACAAAAGGGTGCCCGTCCATGCCCTTGCTGCGGAACTGGTACAGTGCCGCGTTCTTGAATATCTGCGTGAGGAACATCGTCGCCGGGATGCCGCGCTTCTCGAACTCCACCGTGTCGTGCACACTGCACAACGTGCACGACCCTCATCCTCCGAGAGCCGCAGCGGCGACATGGACCTCGTTCGCCATCTCGTTGATCAGGTCCTCGGTCGCGGGCTTCGAGTAGTACTCCTTGCGCCGGATGATGAC
>Ga0156176_1075_pt1 | contig 14853 bp, 9 predicted proteins | sample RifCSPlowO2_12_FD_107829 | JGI IMG/M metagenome (GOLD analysis project Ga0156176, IMG submission 107829) | Betaproteobacteria bacterium RIFCSPLOWO2_12_FULL_62_58
CCCCGATGTGGCACCCACCGTGTTCGTCAAGGGCGCACGCTATGACAAGCTGATGGAGGCCTTCGGTGGCGTGGGCGTGCACGCCACGACCCCGGCCGAATTGCGCAAGGCGATGGAAGCAGCCATCCGCTCGCGCAAGCCCACGCTCATCAATGCTGTCATCGATGAAACCGCCGGCACCGAAAGCGGTCGCATCACGAGCCTGAATCCGAGCGCAAAAAAGAAATAAGTCAAGCCGTTGAGCGAGGGCAGGTAGCACTCATCTGCCGCAGAATTTTGGAGATCAGAATGGAAGCACTCAAGGGAATCCGCATTCTCGACATGACGCATGTGCAGGCGGGGCCAACGTGTTCGCAGCTGCTGGCGTGGATGGGAGCGGACGTGATCAAGCTGGAGCCGCCGAATGGCGATGCGACGCGCGGCCAGCTCCGGGATGTGCCGAATGCGGACAGCCTCTATTTTACGATGCTCAATTGCAACAAGCGCTCGATTACGGTCAATATGAAATCACCCGACGGCAAGGCGTTGTTCGTCGACCTGCTGAAGAAAAGCGACATCCTGATGGAGAACTTCGGTCCCGGGGTGCTCGACCGTTTCGGATTTGGCTGGGAGAAGGTACACGAAATCAACCCGCGCATCGTGATGGGCTCGATCAAGGGTTTTGGATCTTCGGGACCCTACGCCAATTTCAAGGCCTATGAAAACGTGGCGCAGGCGATGGGCGGCTCGATGAGCACCACCGGCGTTCCCCCCGGCCGCCCCTTTGTGACCGGCGCGCAGATCGGCGACTCGGGAACCGGGCTGCACCTTGCGATCGGGCTGCTCGCGGCTTTGCGTCATGCGGAGAAGACGGGCCAGGGGCAGTATGTCGAAGTGGCGATGATGGACGGCATCATGAACCTGTGCCGGGTCAAGTGGCGCGATCATCAGCGTCTCGCCCGCGGGCCGCTGCCTGAGTACTCGGTGGGCACGCACCAGGGTATGGGGGCGGTGCCGCGCGCGGGAAACGATTCCGGCGGAGGCCAGCTGGGCAATGCCATCCGCTGCAATCCGGGGGGGACCAACGACTTTATCTACATCGTCGTGCAGGAGGCCGTGTGGGACGCGCTCGCGAAACGCATCGGCCCGGAAGTGCACATGCCCGATCTGGCGACCGATCCGATGTTCGCCACCATCGAAGCGCGCCGCAGGCATCAGAAAGACTTGTGGGAGATCATCGGCGAATTCGCGCTGAACCACACCAAGCGCGAGCTCATGGGCATACTGAACGAAATCGACGTGCCCTGCGGCCCCATCATGTCCACGGAAGACCTCGCCAACGACGAGCACGTCAGGTTGCGCGAGATGTATGTCGAACTCGACCACCCGCAGCGCGGCAAGTGGTACAACATCGGCATGCCGATCAAGCTCTCCGCCTCTCCGGCCAAGATCGAGCGCTCGCCGACGCTGGGTGAGCACACCGAAGAGATCCTGAAAGAGGTGCTTGGCTGGAGCGATGCCGAGATCGCGGCAAAAAAGGAGGCGGGTGCGTTCTCTGCGCCACCGAAGACCAAGATAGCGGAGGCGCAATGAAAATCGCAATTATAGGGCAACAGGATTTCGGCAAGGCGGTGCTCGATGCTTTTCTCGCGCGCGGCGACGAGGTCGCGGGCGTGTTCTGCGCGCCGGAGAAACCGGGCGCCAAGGCCGATCCGATTAAGGCCGCGGCTGAAGAAAGAAAGCTTAAGGTATTCCAGTTCAAGTCGCTGCGCGGCGCGGAGGCGCACGAGGCGTTGTCCGGACTCAAGGTCGACCTGGGCATCATGGCCTATGTGCTGCAGTTTGCGCCGCGGGAATTCGTTGCCATCCCCAAGCACGGCACGATCCAGTATCACCCTTCGCTGTTGCCCAAACACCGGGGGCCGTCCTCGATCAACTGGCCGATCATACAGGGTGCGACCCGGACCGGGCTCACCATCTTTCGTCCTAACGACGGACTCGACGAAGGCCCGGTAATGCTGCAGAAAGAGTGCGACATCGGGCCCGACGACACGATCGGTTCGGTGTATTTCGACAAGCTGTTCCCGATGGGCATCAAGGCCATGCTCGAAGCCGCGGACCTGGTGGTCGCCGGGGAGCACAAGGAGGTCGTGCAGGACGAGTCGCGGGCGACCTACGAAGGCTGGTGCAGGAGCGCGGAAGCGAAGATCGACTGGGCGAAACCGATCGACCAGGTCTACAACCTGATCCGCGGCTGCAACCCTGCGCCCGGCGCGTGGACTACCGCAAATGGCAGGAAGGTGCAGATCTTCGATGCCCGCAGAATCGTGTTCCGGCGCTTCGCCGACGTAGTCGGCAAGCTCGGGGAAGTGTCGGACGTGACCGAGGCGAGTTTTAAGGTTACCGCGCAAGGCGGTATCGTCGAAGTGCTGCGTGCACGCGGCGAGGACGGCAAGAAGGTATCAGGCGGCGAATTCGCCCGCGCGAACGGGCTCTCCAATGGCGCGATCTTCGGCGGCTGACCGCCCGCTGATTCAATCTGATTCTGCAAGGCCGCAGCAGCGCTGCGGCCTTGGTTTTTTGGCCGCGTTTCGGCCATGGGTTAGCAGCCTGTACGGACTGTTAAGTCCGACAGGCTGCTAAAGGAGTTTGTCGGGGCTAAGTCCGACAAACTCCTAGTCGCTTGCCAAAAAACATGTACTTTCCCACTAAATATCGTAGAATAAATCAGTGATCGGCGTTAACCCTATACAAATAGACAAAAAAACCAGGGAACGGGATGAAAAAACTGGATTTCTGGAAATCCGACTGGTTCCTCGGAGTCGCGGTAGCGATCGCGATGTTCGTCGCGGCCCAGGGAGACCTGGTCCAGAGTCTGGAGCGCAAAGCCTACGACATGGGGGTGCGGGCGGCTTCGCGTGCGCCGTCCGATAAGATCGCGGTCATCGCGATCGACGACCAGAGCATCGCCAACATCGGGCGCTGGCCATGGTCGCGCGAGATCCACGCCAAGATGACCGACATCCTCGCCGGCGCCAAGGCGAAGGTGGTCGGCTATACCGTCTTCTTCAGCGAACCACAGATCGACCCGGGCTACCACTACATCACCAAGCTGCTCGAGCAGGCGACAAAGGGCACAGCGCAGGTCGATCCCAACGCCCCCGCTGACCCCAACGCGGAAGCGCCGACGAGCGGCCCGATGGCGCCGCTCGTGACGCTGCTGAAGGAGGCCGAACAAACGCTCAACCCCGACCGCAAGCTCGCGGAGAGCTACACCAAGGCGGGTAACGTCCTGCTGCCGATGGCGTTTACGCTCGGCGAGCCGCGCGGCAAGCCCGACAAGCCGCTTCCTCCGTTCGCGCAGAAGAACGCGATCGCCGGCGTGCAAGGCAGCCCGGACACGTTGCCCTTGCCGACCGCCGCGGTGCAGATCCCAATCGACGCGATCGGCCAGGCCGCCGCGGGCTTAGGCCACCTCAACGCGAATCCCGACCTCGACGGCGGCATCCGAACCGAGCCGCTCGTGCTCGGCTACTTCGACCAGTACTACCCTTCGCTGTCGATGATGATCGCCGCGAGGAGTCTGAACCTGGGCGTCCCCGACATCAAGGTGCGGCTCGGCGAAGGCGTCTCGCTCGCCAAGCTCAAGATCGGCACCGACCCGGCGCTGCAAATGTACACCTACTTTTACAAGGACCGCGACGGCCGGCCCGCATTCCAAGCGGACTCGTTCTACGACGTCTACACGGGCAAGATCCCGCCCAAGAATTATCGCGACAAAATCGTCCTGATCGGCCCGACCGCCCTGGGCGTCGGCTCCACCTCGGTGACGCCGGTGTCGCCGGCGATGCCGCCCGTACTGATGCTCGCACACGCGGTCTCCTCGATCCTGCAGGAGCATTTCTTCGTCGTGCCGCCGTGGGGCGTGTGGGTCGAGAAGCTGGCGTTCCTGCTGGTGGCGCTGTACATCATTCTGCTGCTGCCGCGGCTCAAGGCGAGCGTTGCCGCGATTCTCACAGCGTCGATCTTTGTCGCGCTGATCGCCGTGCATTTCGTGCTGATCACTACGCAGCTGATGTGGCTGCAATTGATGGCGGCGGTGACGCTGCTCCTCATCGGGCACCTGGCGCTCACGACCAAGCGCTTTCTGGTGACCGAGAAGGGCAAAGAGCGCTCCGATGTGGACCTCGCGCAAAGCCACCGCATGCTCGGACTCGGCTACCAGGGTCAGGGACAACTCGATACGGCCTTCGACTATTTTCGCAAGCTGCCCCTGGACGACGGGATCATGGACGTTCTCTACAATTTGGGACTCGACTACGAGCGCAAGCGCCAGTTCAACAAAGCGGAATCGGTGTTCCGCTACATGGCCGAGCACAATCCCAGGTTCCGCGACCTGGAGAGCCGTTTGAATCGTGCCAAGGCGATGTCAGAAACCGTGATCCTGGGCGGCGGGCAGGGTCACCCTGGCGGCACCTTGATCCTGCCCGGCGGCGGGGTGGAGAAACCGATGCTTGGCCGCTATCAGGTGGAAAAGGAACTCGGCAAGGGGGCGATGGGTGTCGTCTATCTTGGCAAGGATCCCAAGATCGGGCGCGTCGTGGCGATCAAGACCCTGGCCCTGTCGCAGGAGTTCGAGGCTGACGAGCTCAAAGAGGTCAAAGAGCGCTTCTTCCGCGAGGCCGAGACCGCCGGACGGCTCACGCATCCCAATATCGTCACCATCTACGACGCCGGCGACGAGCACGATCTCGCCTATATCGCGATGGAGTTTCTGAAGGGCAAGGATCTCGTTCCCTACACCAAGCCCGATAACCTGCTGCCGCTCGACAAGACGCTCTCGATCATCGCGCGCGTGGCCGAAGCCTTGGGCTACGCGCATAATAACAACGTCGTACACCGCGACATCAAGCCCGCCAACATCATGTACGAGCCGGAAAGCGACTCCGTCAAGGTCACCGACTTCGGCATCGCGCGCATCACCGACTCCTCGAAGACCAAGACCGGCATGGTGCTGGGCACCCCATCCTACATGTCGCCAGAGCAACTCTCGGGCAAGAAGATCGAGGGCCGTTCCGACCTGTTCTCCCTCGGCGTGACGCTGTACCAGCTCCTGTGCGGCTACTTGCCGTTCCAGGGAGACTCGATGGCGCAGCTCATGTTCAAGATTGCCAACGAGCAGCACGAAGATGTGCGCACCTATAACCCCAAGCTGCCCGCTTGCGTGGTGGCGATCATCAACAAGGCGCTCGCCAAGGATCCGGAGAGCCGCCTTCAGAGCGGGGATATGATGGCCAAAGTGCTGCGACTGTGCCTGGCGAGTCTGACCCCAGGGCGGGAACACGCGGCCGCGGCAGTCCGTCCCTGACAGAACGATGGTCAACCTCAGTTCCATCCTCGAGATCGCGACCGCCACCCATCCCGGCATGGTGCGCTCGCACAACGAAGACAGCATCGCCGCCGACGCTGAAATGGGGCTGGCGGTGCTGGCTGACGGCATGGGTGGCTACAATGCGGGTGAAGTGGCGAGCGGCATCGCGGTGGAGCTGATTTTAACCGAGATGAAAAAAGCGCTTGCCGGGAAAGCGCCTGATGAACTGAACGGCAAGGAAATGGAACGCCTCTTGAGCGAGCACGCGGCGAAAGCCAACGGCACCATCTATCAGGCGGCGCAGAGCCAGCCGCAGTATTCCGGAATGGGAACGACGCTGGTGATCGCGCTGTGGCACGACAACCGCTTGTCGGTCGGCCACATTGGCGACTCGCGCCTCTACCGCTTGCGCGGTGATGCTCTTGAGCAGATCACGCGCGACCATTCTTTGTTGCAGGAACAAATCGATAGCGGCATGATATCCAAGGAGCAGGCGCGGTACGCGCCGAACAAGAACCTGGTCACGCGTGCCGTCGGGATCGATCCGGAAGTCGAAGCCGAAGTCCATACCTACGCCGTGCAGCCGGGCGATATCTACCTGTTGTGCTCGGATGGACTTCCCGACATGGTCACAGACGAGGAAATCGAGCTCACGCTCTCCTCGCTCAAGGCCAACCTGCCTTTGGCGGCGGAGCAACTGGTTCAGCAGGCCAACGATAACGGCGGCCGTGACAATATTTCGGTTATTCTGGTGCGCGTGCTCAAGGATTTTCCGGCGCGCAGCGGCTGGTTGAAAAAATTGAAGTCCTGGTTTTAAAGCGGCGGGGATACCACCATGGCGAAACTGATTCTCAGTCTGGAAGGATCGGTAATCAGAGAGGTTCCTCTCGACAAGGAACGCATTACGATCGGGCGCAAACCGCAGAACGACATCCAGATCGAGAATCTGGCGGTGAGCGGCGAACACGCCCGCGTCATGACGATCCTCAACGATTCTTTCCTTGAAGACCTGGGCAGCACCAACGGCACGCTGGTCAACGGTAATCCGGTCAAGAAGTACATCCTGCAGAATAACGATGTGATCGAAATCGGCAAGTACAAGCTGAAGTACATCGCGGCGGCGCCGGCGGCGCAGACGGCCGCGCGGACCCCGGCCGAGGATATGGACAAGACCATGATTCTGCGCGCGCCCGCCGGCGCGAGGACGCCGGCGGCGCCAGCCGGCCCTGCCGCGGCCGCCGCGCCGGCCGCTGCTGCTGGTGCGCCGCCCAAGCCCGCGGCGGCCCCGTCGCTGGCAGCGATCCGGATACTGAACGGGCCGAGCGCCGGCAGGGATCTCGAGTTAACCAAGAATCTGACCACATTGGGCAAACCGGGGGTGCAGGTCGCCGTCATCACGCGCCGTCCGCAGGGCTACTTCATCGCTCACGTCGAGGGCAAGCAGTTCCCGGTCGTCAATGGCAAGACGCTCGACGTGCAGGCGCATCCGCTCAACGACCACGATGTGATCGAGTTGGCCGGTGTGAAGATGGGGTTTTTCCTGAAGACGAAATAGCTCTACTGTGTCGTGAGGTTCACGGATCGGAACATTCCTTCCCCCTCAGGGGGAAGGTCAGGATGGGGGTGGGATCATGCTGAGAATCGCTGTCACACTAAACCCATCCCCACCCTAGGAGTTTGTCGGACTTGGGTTCGACAAACTCCTAAAGCAAAACCGCCCGCAAGAAAACGGCAAAGAAAGGCTATGAAGACATGAATTTGACCCCCTCCCGTTTCCAGCATTGGGCCAGGAGAAATCATGAGATTCAGCTTTTCCCAAACCCTCGGGCGGTTTTGCTGTTAGCAGCCTGTCCAAGCGCCAAGTCCGACAGGCTGCTAGCCCTCCCGGTCCCTCATCCCCGACCCTTCCATCCCTCATCCCCGACCCTTCTCCCGAGGGGAGAAGGGAGGCTCGAGTCCCCTCTCTCCCCTCGGGAGAGCTTCCTCTCTCCCTTTGGGAGAGAGGTCAGGAGTGAGGGATGGAAGGGGAGGGAATCCGCTGGTTCATGACGCTGTAATAGGAGTGTCCTGTCCCAGAAATTCTTTCCCCTTCTCCTCAGGCGGAAGGGCGGCAGACCGTTCGGTGGCACATCGAAACAGGTAGGGGAAAGCAGCTTGAAAAAACACCTCGTGCGGATCGTGATCGGGCTCGCGATCGTGGTCGCTTTTCTGGGTCATGCGCTCGACCATTACCGGATCCCGGCGCTCGACACGTTCGAAGCGATCATCTACGACGCCCGGCTGCGGCTTACCATGCCGCGTACCGTCGACGACCGCATCGTCATTCTCGACATCGATGAGAAAAGCCTGCTGGAACGGGAAAAAGGCGGCGAGGGACGCTGGCCGTGGCCGCGGGACCGCCTCGCGTTGCTGCTCGACAAGCTGTTCGACAAATACGGGATTGCCGTCGTCGGCTTCGACGTCGTGTTCGCCGAACGCGATGATTCCTCGGGCATCCGCGTGCTTGAACGCCTGGCGGAGCGCGAGCTCAAAGGTGTCGCGCAGTTCCGGTCGGCCCTGGAACGGATCAAGCCCGAACTCGGATACGACGATATCTTCGCGCGCAGCATGAAGGGGCGCCCGGTGGTCCTCGGTTATACCTTCTCGAGCGACGATCCGCAGCATGCGCCCAAGAAAGGCAGGCTGCCCGATCCGGTCTTGCCTGCCGCTACGTTCAGCGGCCGTAACATCGGCATCACGTCCTGGAACGGCTACACCGCAAATCTCGAGGAACTCCAGAAAGCTGCCGCCGGCGCCGGGCATTTCAACCCGTGGGCCGACGACGACGGCATTACGCGGCGGGTGCCGATGCTGGCCGAGTACAACGATGCCTACTACGAACCGCTGTCGCTTGCCGTCGTGCGCGCGCTGCTGGGATTCCCGCCGGTCAAGCCGGATTTCCTGAAGGAAGGGTTGTCCAAGGACTACGCCGGCCTCGAAGAGTTGCAGGTCGGTCCGTTAAAGATCCCGGTCGACGAACGAGTGAGCACTTTGGTGCCATATCGCGGCCACAAGTTCAGTTTCAAGTACATTTCGATCGTGGACGTGCTCAATGAACGCATCGATCTCGCCGATCTCAAAGGCAAGATCGTGCTCGTCGGCACCACGGCGCCGGGGCTTCTTGACCTGCGCGCTGCCCCGGTCGATTCCGTCTATCCCGGGGTCGAGGTGCATGCCAACCTGATCGCGGGCATCCTCGACCAGAACATCAAGCAGAAGCCGCCTTACGCCGCCGGCGCCGAGTTCGCGTTGCTCGTGCTGGCGGGTCTGGCGATGGCATGGCTGCTGCCGCTGCTCGGCCCGTTCAAGGCGACGCTCACCACCGTGCTGGTGTTGTCGCTCATGCTCGCGACCAACCTGGCCGTGTTCCATTTCGGCAACGTGGTGCTGCCGATTGCCGCGGGCCTGGTCATGATCCTGCTGCTGTTCACGTTCAACATGGCCTACGGATTCTTCGTCGAGGCGCGCGGCAAGCGGCAGATCACGGGGCTGTTCGGCCAGTATGTGCCGCCGGAACTGGTCGACGAGATGTCCAGGGACCCGGCGCACTACTCGATGGAAGCCGAATCGCGCGAGATGACCGTGCTGTTCACCGACGTGCGCGGCTTTACGACAATTTCCGAAGGCCTCGATCCGAAAGCGCTTTCGCAGCTCATGAACGAGTTCCTGACGCCGCTTACCGAGGTCATCTACCGGCATCGCGGCACCATCGACAAGTACATGGGCGACTGCATCATGGCGTTCTGGGGCGCGCCGCTGCCGGACCCCCTGCATGCCCGCACCGGCATCCTGGCGGGGCTGGAAATGCAGAAAACGCTCAAGGACCTGCAGCCCCGCTTCAAGGCCAGGAACTGGCCGGAGATCCATATCGGGGTGGGGCTCAACACCGGGCGCATGAGCGTGGGCAACATGGGCTCCAGAATCCGCCTCGCCTATACGGTTATGGGCGATGCCGTCAATCTCGCCTCGCGGCTGGAGGGCCTCACAAAGGTATATGGGGCTGATATCATAGTCGGCGAAGACACCAGGGCAGGGGTGTCGGATGTCGTTTTCCGGGAAATCGACCGGGTGCGGGTCAAGGGCAAGGACGCGGCAGTGGCTATTTTCGAGCCCCTGGGCCTGCGGGACGAGGTCGACCCGGCCCGGCTCGACGAAATCGAGTCGTTTCATCAAATGTTGGAACTTTATCGCAGCCAGAACTGGGAAATGGCCGAACGGCAACTGCTCGATCTGCAGAAGATGTCGCCAGACCGCAGGCTCTACCAGACATTTCTGGAGCGCATCGCGTTTTTGCGCGCCCATCCGCCCGGCTCGGAGTGGGATGGCGCCTTTACTTTTGAAACCAAATAACAATGAGACTGAAAATACTCGGCTGCAGCGGAGGAATCGGCGGCAACCTGCGCACCACGTCGATGCTGCTCGACCACGACATGCTGATCGATGCCGGGACCGGTGTGGGCGACCTGCTCGTGGCCGAACTGTCGCTGATCGACCACATTTTCGTCACCCATTCACACATGGATCATGTGAGCTCGATCCCGTTCCTTGCGGACACCGTGGGCTGGATGCGCAACAAGCCGATCACCGTGCATGCCACCGCGGAAACGATCGCAATTCTCAAGGAGCACCTGTTCAACTGGCTGCTGTGGCCCGATTTCGCGCAGATACCGGATGCGAAAAATCCCGTGCTGCGTTATGAGACAATAACTCTCGGCAAGACCGTCGAATTGAACGGTCGCCGGATCACGCCGCTGCCGGCCAACCACGTGGTGCCGGCGGTGGGCTTCCGCATCGATTCGGGCCGAGCGAGCCTGGTTTTCACCGGCGACACGACCACCAACGACCCGCTGTGGCGCGAGGTGAACCGGGTCGACAATCTGCGTTATCTGATCATCGAAACGGCGTTCTGCAACAGTGAAAAGGACCTGGCGATCACGTCCAAGCACTTGTGTCCGAGCATGCTGGCGGAGGAATTGTCCAAGCTCAAGCGCCCGGCCGAGATCTACATCACGCACTTGAAGCCGGGCGAGATCGAGCTGACGATGCGGGAGGTCGAGGAATGTGCGGCCAAGTGGAAACCGCGGATGCTGCAACACAGCCAGGTGTTTGAATTTTAGAGTGCCTAACAGATTGACAGAGGCGAGGTGGCAATGAGTACCGTACTCCAAAACAAGCCGGCGGCCCCGGAAAACCTGGCTGAGAAGCTGAATTTCCAGCAGAAGCTTCAGGCCATCACCAACAGGATACACGCGACCAAGTATATCGACGAGATCATCCTGGAGCTGTCCCAGGAGTGGTGCAACCTGTTCAATGCGGACCGCCTGACGATCTACCAGGTGAGCGAGGACAAGGGCTCGATCATTTCCAAGGTCAAGACCGGGCTCAATTCCTTCAAGGACATCAAGCTGCCGATCAGCGAGCAGTCGATCGCCGGCTTCGTCGCGGTCAACAAACGCGTCATCAACATCCGCGATGTCTACGACGACGCCGAACTCAAGTCCTACAGCCCGCAGCTGAACTTCCTCAAGGCGGTCGACGCCAAGACCGGCTACCGCACCAAGCAGATGCTGGTCGCGCCGGTGGTCGACGCCAAGACCAAGGAGTTGATCGGCGTGGTGCAGATCATCAACTCCAAGACCGGGCAGCCGTTCCCGCCGATCATGGAGGAAGGGGCGGTGCAGTTGTGCGAGACGCTCGCGATCGCGTTCCGCCAGCGCCAGGGCCCGATGGCGCAGGTGCGCACCAAGTATGACGGCCTGGTGGTCGATGCGGTGATCTCGGCGGAGGAGCTCGAGCTCGCGCAGCGTTCGGCGCGGCGCAAGAACCTCGATATCGAGACGGTGCTGATCGATGAATTCCAGGTCAAGGTGCCGGCGCTGGGGGATGCGCTGTCCAGCTACTTCGGCGTGCCGTACGAGCCCTTCAAGCAGGATCGCATCAGGCCGCCGGACCTCACCCGGAACATGAGCCGGGAATTCTGCGAGACCAACCTGTGGCTTCCGCTCGAAGACACCAGGGACGGCATCGTCGTGATGGCCATCGACCCGGAGAAGACCCGCGCATCGAAGATGGTCAACAACGTCTATCCGAAGAGCAAGATCGTCTACCGGGTCACCACCAACCGCGAGTTCATCGCCACCCTGGAACAGATATTCGGCGCCGGGATGTTCGGAGACAGCGGTGACATCGGCGACTTGCTGGGGGACCTTGACCAGGAGCCGGATGCCGAGGCCGGAGAAGATATCGCTTCCGCGGCGAGCGACAACGAACTGGTGAAACTCGTCAACAAGGTCATCATCGACGCCTACCAGCAGGGCGCGTCCGATATCCACATCGAGCCCTATCCCGGCAAGGGCAAGACCGAAATCCGCTTCCGCAAGGACGGCGCGCTGTCGCCCTACATCCAGGTGCCGGCGAGCTACCGCAACGCGCTGGCGGCGCGGCTCAAGATCATGTGCGACCTCGACATTTCGGAGCGCCGCAAGCCGCAGGACGGCAAGATCAAGTTCAAGAAGTTCGGCCCGCTCGACATCGAGCTGCGGGTGGCGACGATCCCGTCGCAGGGCGGGGTCGAAGACATCGTGATGCGTATTCTTGCCGCCGGCGAGCCTATTCCGCTGGACAAGCTGGGCCTCTCTCCACGCAACCTCAAGATGGCCAAAGGGGCGATCGAGAAGCCGTACGGACTGTTCATCGTGTGCGGGCCGACCGGCTCCGGCAAGACGACGACGTTGCACTCCGTGTTGAGCTACCTCAATACCCCGGACACCAAGATCTGGACCGCGGAGGATCCGGTCGAAATTACCCAGAAGGGCCTGCGCCAGGTGCAGATGAACCCCAAGGCCGGGCTGACTTTTGCCACGGCGATGCGGGCCTTCCTTCGCGCCGACCCGGACATCATCATGGTGGGCGAGATGCGCGACAAGGAAACGGTGACGATCGGCATCGAAGCCTCGCTCACCGGCCACCTGGTGTTCGCCACGCTGCATACCAACAGCGCGCCCGAATCCATCGTCCGGCTCCTGGACATGGGCATGGACCCGTTCAACTTCGCCGATGCGTTGCTGGGGGTCCTGGCGCAGCGCCTGGCGCGGCGCCTGTGCGCCAAGTGCAAGCAGCCGCACGCCGCAACCGAAGAGGAGGTCAATCTGCTGCTGAATGAATATACGCTCGAGTTGCAGAACACCAAGTCGTGGAAGGAAAACGCCGCGCGCGAGAACGAGAAAGTGTTCCAGGAGTGGAAACAGAGCTTTGCCAACGACAAGGGCGAGTTCACGCTCTACACTGCCAAGGGTTGCGACACCTGCGGCAACACCGGCTACAAGGGGCGCGTCGGCCTGCACGAACTATTGCTCGGCACCGACGAGATCAAGAAGGAGATTCAAGAGCACGCGCGCGTGGCGCAGATGTTCGCGACCGCGCTCGACAGCGGCATGCGCACCCTGAAGCAGGACGGCATCGAGAAGGTTATGATGGGTATCACCGACATCCACCAGGTGCGTGCGGTCTGTATCAAGTGAGTTAGCAGCCTGTGCGGGCTGTTAAGTCCGACAGGCTGCTTGGAGGTCGATCATGAATCAGATGCGAGCGCCAGCAAACGTCGAGTTGTTCCAGCGCTTCGAGCAACTCAACCAGGTCGGCATCGCGCTGTCCAAGGAACGCGATATCAACCGGCTGCTCGAGGCCATCCTGACCGCGGCCAAGGACATCACCAATGCCGACGGCGGCACGCTCTACCGCATGACCGAGGGGCAGGCGCTCAGATTCGAAATCATGCGTAACGACACCCTCGGCATCGCGATGGGCGGCACGAGCGGCGTGGATATCCCGTTTTTTCCGGTCAAGCTCTACGATGACTCCGGCAAGCCGAACCATTCCATGGTCGCGGCCTACGCCGTGCATCACGACAAATCGATCAACATCGCCGATGCCTACACCGAGGAAGGCTTCGACTTCTCGGGGACCAGGAATTTCGACAAGAAGACCGGCTACCGTTCGAAATCGTTTCTGACGGTGCCGATGAAGAATCATGAGAACGAGATCATCGGCGTGCTGCAGCTTTTGAACGCCAAGGACCGGGCGAGCGGCGAGGTCGTTCCATTCTCGGAAGTCGATCAGCGCATTGCGGAATCGCTCGCTTCACAGGCGGCGATCGCGCTCACGAACCGCCTCCTGATCAATCATCTCGAGACCCTGTTTGAGTCGTTGATCAACCTGATCAACGCCGCAATCGACGACAAATCGCCTTACACCGGCGGGCATTGCGCCCGGGTGCCGGCGCTGACGATGATGCTGGCGGAAGCGGTCAACAACTGCAACGCCGGTCCGCTCAAGGGTTTCACCATGAGCGACCGCGACCGCTATGAATTGAAGATCGCGGGATTGCTGCACGACTGCGGCAAGGTGACGACCCCGGTTCACGTCGTCGACAAAGCGACCAAGCTGGAGACGATTTGCGACCGCATCGGCCTCGTCGACACGCGATTCGAGGTGGTGAAGCGCGATATCGAGCTCGAGTTTCTGAGGACCGGCGGTCAAGGCGAGGCGGGGCAACGTGAGCTGGAGGCGCGGCTCAAGGCGGTCGACGACGACCGCGAGTTCCTGCGCCGCGCCAATATCGGCGGCGAGCTGATGCGCGACGAGGATATCGCGCGTGTGCAGGGAATCGCCGGGAAATACCGCTGGCGCGGCCCGGACGGCGATTACGCCGATTTTCTTTCCGCGGAAGAGCTGAAGAACCTCACGGTCCGTGCCGGCACCCTCACCGCGGATGAGCGCAAGATCATCAACCATCATATCGAGGTGACGATCCAGATGCTGGAGGCGTTGCCGTGGCCCAAGCACCTGACCAACGTCCCCGAATACGCGGGCGGCCACCACGAACGCATGGACGGCAAGGGTTACCCGCGCGGACTGACCCGCGAGCAGATGTCGGTTCAGGCGCGTTGCATGGGGATTGCCGACATCTTCGAGGCGCTGACCGCGAAGGACCGGCCGTACAAGAAGAGCAAGACGCTCACCGAATCGCTGACCATCCTCGGCAGGTTCAAGCTGAACGGACACATCGACCCGGATCTGTTCGATATCTTCATGTGGGAAAAGGTCTACGAGACCTACGCCAAGCAGTTTCTCGATCCCGAACAGATCGACGAAGTCGACGTCGCCAGGATCCCCGGCTACGTGCCGCCGCCCGCAAGCTAGCGTTATGAATCATTATTTCGATGCACAATCCTTGGAGCCCCTCGTGTCGAAAAGGTGTAGGTCAGGTTGCCGCAGCGGCGGCTACCTGACGCCAAGTTGACGTCGGGGAACGCTGCGCGTACCCCGGCCTACGTCCAAAATTGTGCGGTGAATTAGCGACTCACTAGTCCGAAGTTCCTTCGGATTCGATCATAGTTGAGTAACTGAAGCTGAATGAGTTCAGCGGTTTAGTGGTGGTTTCAGTGATGCACGATGTAGCCATG
>Ga0156176_1261_pt1 | contig 14805 bp, 15 predicted proteins | sample RifCSPlowO2_12_FD_107829 | JGI IMG/M metagenome (GOLD analysis project Ga0156176, IMG submission 107829) | Betaproteobacteria bacterium RIFCSPLOWO2_12_FULL_62_58
AGACCCCGATCAGCATCAGCGCATCGCCGGCCGAGTTCGACGCCTACGTGCAATCGGAAATGAAGCGCTGGGCGAAGATCATCAAGGACAACAACGTGAAGATCGACTAGTGAGCGGTGAACAGTGAACGGCGATCGGACAAACATCCTGGCTCCGCGGGCCGGGAGAGGGCCGGCCTGAAGGGGATCACGTTTTTCCTTTCACGGATAACTTACTTGCTTCAGGGAGAAAACATGAAAACCAGGGACACGAAGATCTCGCAGCCGCGCCACACGATGACGATCGAGAAGGACGTCAAGGTCCAGATGCGCGACGGCGCGATCCTCTACGCCGACGTCTTCCGGCCGAAAGAGGCCGGGAAATTCCCCGCGATCATCAACATCAGCGCCTACCAGAAGGATAAGGTTTGGGTGCCGCCGTCCGATCTCGAAGAGAAGGCCAATCCCTACATGAGCTGGGAAACGGTGAATCCGCTGTGGTGGGTTCCCCGCGGCTACGCTTGCGTGCGGGTGGATACACGCGGCTCGGGCAAGTCGCCCGGTCTGTCGGACCCGGGCGGATGGCAGGAAACGCTCGATTTCTACGATTCAATCGAATGGACCGCGCGGCGGGCATGGTGCAGCGGCAATATCGGGACCTCGGGTATTTCCTACCACGCGGGGACGCAATGGAAAGTGGCCGGCCTGCAGCCCCCTTCACTCAAGGCGATCATGCCGTGGGAAGGCAATGCGGATACCTACCGGGACGCAGTGTTCCACGGCGGCATTTTCCAGCTCTACTACCTCGCAACCTGGTATGCGACGCAAATGGCGCACCATCTGCTCGGCGATCCGCAGGAATACAATCCTGACGCATTCCACAACGAAAGGCTGTACCAATACATGCGGCACAGCCTCGACACCGGCTGGTGGGACAATCGCAGCGCCCATGGGGACAAGATCAAGGTCCCGCTCTACAGCGTCGGCAACTGGAGCGGCCACAACCTGCACCTGCGCGGCAATGTCGAGGGCTACGTGCGCGCCGCTTCCAGGCACAAGAAACTGCGCATTCACTGCGGCACGCACTACCATGCGTTCTATACGGAAGAAGGGCGGATGGACCAGTTGCGCTGGTTCGACTACTGGCTGAAAGGCATCGACACGGGCATCATGGACGAGCCGCCCGTCAAGCTCCTGATCCGCACCGGCGGCGGTGCCATGAAGGATTACAAGTTTCGCTTCGAGAACGAATGGCCACTCGCCCGCACGCAGTGGACCAAGTTCTATCTCAAGACCGAGAAAAAGGAACCATCATCGGCCGCCATGGGCGTCGAAGGCAGCCTGCTGAAGCAAGCCCCTAAAAAGCAGACGGCGTTGACTTACTCCGCCACCGGAACAACGCACGCCGGCGTGGCCTCGGCTTCCTCGACCATGCTTTCCGCCGCCACCCTGCACCGCACCGGCGTGTCGTTTGAAACCGGGCCCATGCCGAAAGACACCGAGGTCACGGGACCGGTCAAGCTCGTGCTCTGGGTTTCCAGCACCACGAAGGACATGGATACCTTCGCCACCATCCGCAACATCGGCCCCGACGGCAAGGACGTGTGGGAAGTAGGACAACAAGGACAGGCGGTGCCGGTTGCCAAGGGCTGGCTGCGCGCGTCTCACCGCAAGCTCGACCCGAAGCGTTCCCTGCCGTACCGGCCGTACCACGCGCACAACGAACGCTGGTGGCTGAAACCGAACGAACCCGTCGAATGCGAGATCGAAATCTGGCCGACCGGCATGGTGTTCAAGAAGGGGCACCGCATCCGGCTCGACATCCAGCCGCGGGACGGTGTCGGCAGCGCGCCATATACGCATTATCCCGCCGCCTACAACACCGGGGGCGAGAATACGGTGTACACCGGCGGCGGCATGGTTTCGTACCTGTTGCTGCCAATTATTCCGCCCAAGGGCAAGTGAGAGGCGAGAGGCGAGAGGAGAAAGGGGGTGGCTGACGTGACACGGGTTTCTGTTCCGCAACTGGAAACGTTTATCGCGCGGGCATTCGAAGCGGTCGGCATCGCGAAATCGGAAGCAACGATCATTGCCGAATTGATGGTGCGCGCCGATGCGCAAGGCTCGGAAGGTCACGGCGTGTTCCGTCTGCCGCAGTACATCCGACGCATCAAGGGCGGCGCAGTGAATGTGAAACCCAACATTCGTGTCGCGCGCGAGGCGGCGGGCATGGCGCTGGTGGACGGGGACAATGGCATGGGACATCTGGTGATGCGTTTCGCAACGCAAAAGGCGATCGAGAAGGCGAAGCAGGCGGGTGTCGCATGGGTGGGCGTGAAGCGCAGCAATCACGCGGGGCCTGCATCGCTTTACGCCGGAATGCCGCTCGAGCACGACATGATCGGGCTCTATCTCGCGGTGGGCAACGCCAACCATCTCCCGCCATGGGGCGGGATCGATATGCTGCTTTCGACCAACCCGATCGCGGTGGCGGTGCCGGCGGACGAAGAGCTTCCCGTGGTGCTCGACATGGCGACCACGGTTGCGGCCTATGGCAAGGTCAAGACCAAGGCGCAGCGCGGCGAGATGATGCCCGAAGGCTGGATGATGGATCGCGAGGGCAGACCGCTCACGGACCCGAAGCGCGCCAACGAGGGCTTCCTGCTGCCGATCGGCGGCTACAAGGGCTATGGGCTCGCGTTGATTTTCGGTCTGCTCGCGGGCACGCTGAACGGCGCGGCGATGGGGAAGGACGTAATCGACTTCAACGCCGATGATACGACACCCACCAACACGGGGCACGTCATCGTCGCGATCCACATCGAGGCTTTCCAGCCGGTTGTCGAATTCAAGAAGAGCGTGGATGCGCTGATCCGCGACATCCGCAATTCCGAGCGTCTGCCGGGCGTGGACCGTATCCGGTTGCCGGGGGAGGGCAGCTACGCGGCGCGGGAGGATCGCCTTGAAAACGGCATCCCGTTGCCCGCGCCGCTCCTCGCGAGCCTGAACCAGCTCGCGGCGGAACTGAACATCGCCCCGCTCGCGTGAACGGCGAGACTCGTAACGTCGGGAGGTCGTGAGATCGGGAGAGGAGAAGCCGGGAGGTGGTGAGATCGCGAGATCGTGAGAGGGAACTTCTTCGCTTTCTCGTTTTTCCGCCCTCACGCTCTCCCGCCCTCACGCGCTCACGCTAACAGGCGTTCAGGATGGCGCGGATGACGTTCTGGATTCTATTCGCTGCGGCGATCGCCTGGCTGCTGTGGTACATGGTGACCGTGCCCGGTAAGTCGTACTCGGGCCCGTTCAAGCCGCTCACCGCGGAAGAAACGCAACTGCGCGAAAATCTGCGCGGCCATGTCGCGGCGGTCGCGAGCCGCGAGCACAATGTCTTTCACTTCGCGGAACTCGAGGCCGCGGCGCAGTACATCGAGCTCACGCTCTCACGCTTCGGCTACCGGGCGGACACGCAGCGCTTCAAAGTGTCGGTGGGCGAGGTGCGCAACATCGAAGTCGAAATCAAAGGCGCGGCGCGAGCGAGCGAGATCATCATTGTCGGCGCGCACTACGATTCGGTGTTCGGCGCGCCGGGCGGCAACGACAATGGTTCGGGCGTCGCGGCGGCGATCGAGCTGGCGCGGCTGTTCCGGGACCATCGGCCGGGGCGCACGTTGCGCTTCGTGTTGTTCGTCGACGAGGAGCCGCCGTTTTTCAAGAGCGAGGAAATGGGGAGCCGCCACTATGCGCGGCGCGCGAAGGAGCGCGGCGAGAACATCGTCGCGATGTTTTCGCTCGAAACGATCGGCTACTACTCCGATAAGCCGGGCAGCCAGCGCTACCCGTTTCCTCTCAGTTTCTTCTACCCCAACACCGGCAACTTCGTCGCCTTCGTCTCGAACTTTGCTTCGCGCCCGCTGCTGCACGAAGTCATCGCGTCATTCCGCCGCCACGCCGAGTTTCCGTCAGAGGGCGCGGCGGCGCCCGCTGTCCTGCCCGGTGTGGACTGGTCGGACCACTGGTCGTTCTGGCAGGAAGGCTATCGGGCGCTGATGGTGACCGATACCGCGCTGTTCCGGTATCCGCACTACCACGCGGCGACCGATACACCCGATAAGGTGGACTACGAGCGGCTCGCGCGCTTGACCTCGGGGCTCTATCGGATGCTGCGCGACTTGGCTCAGGTCGAAGAACCTTTAGGCGCCGATGTACGCCGATAAGGTCAAAAGCTGAGATGCAAAGCACGCGAAGGAAAATCGAGAACAATAATTGAACCGCCAAAGACGCTAGGGAGCCAAGAAAGAAGGAACATTTGAACCGCCAAGGTCGCCAAGAACGCCAAGAAATTCCAAGGCCAAGAGAACTTTAACGTTTGAGCTCAGCCGCGGACGCCGGCTTGCTGGCGGATGCCGGCTGGAGCGAGGGGTTAGATTGCATCGTCCAGTTTTAGGGGCTGGTGTCTATCCGAGGTGAGCCTCGAACGTCGGCACTATGCCTTCCACAAGGGCCACCATTGAGGCAAGCGTTTCAATGATCGGCTCGCCGAACACCACGCCTTGCTCACCGAATGCGACCTCGAAGCGGAACTGAAGCTTTTCGTTGGGAACGGCGTCCGGTCCATCGATGAAGAGCTCGTCGCCTTGCTTGAGGGGAAACATCCGATCGGCCGGCTTAATGAAAAGGTCCAGTGCAGGAAACTCCGCGAACTTAGAAGCCAAAGGGGACGAAGCAATTTGTTTTTGCATCTCTCTGCTCAGGTGTGCACCAACATTGACACTCTGAAATGCGGATCCCGCCGTAATCAATACGCGATGCTTGTCCACGTTGTTGAGTTTGTGAAGCCTCCACAGTTGGTCGTTGCCGCCTTTGTATGGATTCAGCGCATCGACCGCCGCGATAGCCGGAGGCAGCGCGCCCTTCATTTGATGGCGACGCTGCTCAACATACCGCGGTCGATCGTCCGCGATAGGGAAGTACACATGACTTGAGGGCGCCTTTCCAGTGCCAACCCATACGAGCTGGTAGGCCAGGTGGTCAAGTGCACTCCTCAAATTATGGATCGTGTCCCCGAGAATCGCTGACACCCTGTGCGGCGTGGGCTGAACGCTCACAAGAAAATAGATTAGTCGCCTAGATTCCGGATCGCGCTTTGTGCCTATCACATAGGGAGTAGACGATAGATACGAACGCACTTCTGCCTCTAGGGTGCGTATGTGCTCCCTCGCACGCTCGACCTTGACAGCGATGAGGTCAAGACGATCACGTGTGGACATGATGGCTCTGCAATCTAACAATCTAACGAGGATGTAGAAAAAGTCCCTGAGGGGTCAAGACACGCTGTTTTCGGGGGTCACTTGACCCTTCCCAAGACCCTGATCGTCGATTGTGGGCGATCCTGAGAAGCCGATTTGTTCTGGAACGCATGGTCGATTTCTCGAAGGGACTTTTTCTACAGTCTCAACGATCAAGGTAACCCGGCGGCGGCCAAGCGACCTCCATTTCAGAACACGCGCGATCCGCCGCTCGGGTTGACCGCCTTGTTCGGCCCGTTCGAGTACTGGACCCGCTTGTTGCCATCAGTCGAAGGCGACCTTTTTTGTGAAACGACAGTAATTGTATTCGTCCAAGCTCTTCAATGGATTATCAGTCAACGAGCTGAAGTCCCCAAGGTTGTCTATTTGAGCCTTCGAAAGGCGGATGAACGCGATATATCTTTCTGCATCCGTCCGGTGTCGGTATTTCGCCTTCTCCAATCCATAGCCTTTCAGAATAGCGGCATCCCAGAGCGGCAAGAGGCCCGGTGCCAGAAGATGAAGGCATTTCGCGGCGCCCACCCGCCCGAGAACGCCGGCGAAATCCTCGAAGATATCTCGAATGTCTTGCTCAGGAATCTCGGCAGTCTCCTGGATTTTCTGGCTTCGGAACTTAATCAGACGGTCGAAGTGCTTCGAAATGACAACTTCGAGTTCGCGGAAGTGGCCTTCCAGCGTCATCCCTGGCTTGCGATCGTTGAAGAAGCGATAGTAATTCTTGTTCCAGGTCATCAAGAGCATCATAAGAACCCGAACCAATTCGTCTACCATGCTCGTTCTCGCTTTCGTGTCGACGACGGCAGCGACGAGCTTGGTGACAGACCAGTAGAAGAAATCTCGCGGCTCGATCCTTTTGAATTCCTTACGTGCTGTCCGCAAATGCGCAAGAGTTGGCATGGGATAGTTCATCTGAGATGCCTCACGTAGCACCGAGATCGTGACATCGCGCACCGTTCCGCCGAACGTGATATTGAGCGGCGCGCTTAACCGCGTCCGCTCGAATTAGGTTAGCCGTTGGAATTGGGAATGCCAAACTGTTCCCGCAGCTCGGACATTGAGTAGCAGCGAAACACAACGGGTATCGAAAAGGCACCAGCCATTTCCTCGAGGCGACTCTTCAGTGCAGCAAGATCGACTGGGTATTCAACTACGATGGCAACAAGTACTTTCACGTTATGCCACCGAGTCCGCTGAAGGAAGCGAGCAAAGGATTCAAGGGTTCGGCGGATGGTCGTCTGTACGTTTTTCTCTCGAACGACATACTTTACTTCCACAATATGAAGTTGGCGGTCGGCGGTGAAAACCCCGTCGAAATCCATGTCAGGTCCTGCGGTGACCTGGCGCTTGAGAGGTTGCTGGAACTCCGCTTGTATGGCTCTAAGTGCTAGATCCTCGGCTGCGAAGAACCGTGATTTGACTTCTGGTGGTGGCGGCTGGCCCACCACAGGAACATTCTGCTGCTCGATTTGCAGCATCTCCTGCATTTCGGTCTCAGCCTTTTGTTTCTGCTGCATCGGGTCCTGCGGCTTGAATTGATCACTCAATTCGAACGGCCCGGCTTTTATGGTGCTTCCGCCTTCGACTCTTTTGTGTAGAGCTGTCAAGAGCGCGTCAATAGGCCGATGAAACCGAAAAACGATTGCCGCGATTAAACCGACCCATAACAGCGTTTGCAAGAGTGGCGCGATGTATTGCATGTATTCCATACTTGTCGACGGCTAAGGAGGCTGTAGAAAAACCCCAGCCTACCCGGAACGATTGCGCGTATCAAGGTTCGAAGAAGGGACATTGACCATTGGGGGATACGGCATGGCCCGCTACAAGCACATTGACGTAAGCCCGCGCTTTCTGGCGATAGACCTGAAACGGCAACTGTTGCCGGGCACCTTCGAACACGCGCTCGACCATCTGCTCGATCACGAAATCGATCTGTCCGCCTTGGATGCGCGCTTCAAGAACGATGAGACCGACGCCAGCGCCTAGGAGAATGTCAGAGGCGCCTGCTTTTCGCTTTTCTCTATCCGCGTTTATCGGCGTTTATCTGCGGCTCAATTGTCTTTCCGGTTTTCCCTGGCGTCTTGGCGTCCCTTCGACAAGCTCAGGACAGGCTTGGCGGTTCAGCTCTTCGTTTTTATCGGCGTACCCCTCAAGGGGGTATTGAAAAGAATCCATCGGCGGCTAAGAGAACTTTCAGCCAGCCGGCTCGTCTACCACGGCGTTCTTGAGAATGCCGATGCCTTCGACTTCCGCTTCGATCACATCGCCCGCTTTGAGCAGCCAGTCGGGATTGGCGAGCCCGCCGCCGCCCGGCGATCCGGTGGAGATGATGTCGCCCGGCATCAGCGTGATCTGCGACAGGTAGGCGATCAGCTTCGGGATCGACCAGATCATGTCCTTGGTGTTGCCGTCCTGGCGCGTCTCGCCGTTGACGCGCGTCGCGATGCGCAGATGCATCGGTTCGGGAATGGCGTCGCGCGTCACCAGCCACGGTCCCATCGGTGCGAAAGTATCGTACGTCTTCCCGAGGAACAGATGACCGCCTTCGCGTTCGAGCGCGCCGACGTCGCGTGCGGTGATGTCGTTGACGATGGTGTAGCCCGCAACCACGTCGTAGGCATCCTCTTCCCGCACGTGCTTGCACTTCTTGCCGATCACCACCGCGAGTTCGGTTTCGAAGTCGAGCTCCTTGCAGACGGGCGGCTTAAGGATGTCGCGACCTGGGCCGACGATGGCCGACAGGGTCTTGACGAAGGCGGCAGGCACCTTGCCGCCCTGCTTGCCGGGGTTCTTGGTGTATCCGGGGTAGTTGCGGCCGATCGCGATCAGCTTCGACGGCCGCAGCGGCGCGTAAAGCCGGCATTCGGCAAGCGGGATGAAAAGATGCTCGCCGTTCAATCCCGTCGCATCGGGCGCGGTCTGCGCGAGATCGACGAGATAGGTGTAGGCATCCCCCAGCGCGAGCCAGGCCGCCTCGCCCATGTGCAGGAACTGTGCGATGTACGGCGGGACGTAAACCGCAGCGAGTTCGCGTCCTTTCGGGTTGTCGGTTTCTTCGACGAGGTACAGGGTATATCCCGCGCGCAGGTCGGCAACGAGGTCGTGGCCGACCACAATGCCCAAACGTGCGAGGGCGGACGGCTCGTGTTTGCGGCTGTAGCGCATCAACTTCATGTTTATTCCCCGGTGTGGATCGGTTGGGAATTTGTCCGACCTGAGTCCGACAAACTCCCAGGCATCTTATCAAAGATATGTCGGGCACTTTCTGTCGGGGCCGGGAGACAAGTGAACTGCTTGAAACAAAACGCGTTAGGTCGATTGCCACCGCTGCGCGTCGTTCGGCGGCGACATCCCCGGATCCGAAAAGAGTTGACGCTGGTCTCGCAACCCACTGATTCAGCACGGCAAGCCGGAGCTGGCACGGTGATTGCCCGAATTGAGGGTGTCTGCATAACCGAGGACAAGGAACGACATCATGAAAATCGCGACTAAAGTGTTGGTAGAATCACTTGCAGAGGGAGATGAGTCATGAGAACAGTTGCGCGGACGTTGGGTGTGGTATTTTTGGTTGCGGCGTTTGCCGTGCCGGCGGCGGAAGTTGCGCCGGACGCGCTGGTGAAGACCACTGTCGACGAGGTGCTGTCCGTAATCAAGCAGAAGAAGGACAAGCGCACGCTGCATGATCTCGCCGAAAAGAAAGTGCTGCCGCACTTCGATTTCCAGGCGATGACGCGCCTCGCGATGGGCAAATCATGGCGGGAAGCGAATCCGGATCAGCAGAGCAAACTGGAAAACGCGTTCCGCGGGCTGCTCGTCAACACCTATACCACGGCACTGGGCCAGAACACGACAAGCGATGCTGCCGTCGAGGTGAAGCCGGTGCAAGTAAAGTCGGATCAGGACGATGTCACGGTGAAAACGGTGGCCAGGCAGTCCGGCAGGCAGCCAGTCACGATCGATTACCGCATGACACGCACGTCCGGCGGCTGGAAAGTGTACGACGTGATTGTGGAGAACCTGAGCCTGGTGACTAACTATCGCAGCTCATTCGCGGCGGAAATCGGCCGTTCCGGTATCGACGGATTGATCAAAACCATCGAAGCGAAGAACCAGAAGCTCGCCGAAGGGTGATCGCGCACGGCCGCGGCCCAGGCACGAGCAACCGCTCCCGACAACACCCGCCATTCGGCGGGCGTCCGGTTTCCGCCATTCTGAGTAGGCGGCGCGCGCAAGTGCTGATCCAATCTTCGAACTTGATCTCAACTGCGTCGGCGCCATGCGGTTCTACTACCCCCGTTCCTTCCTCACACTGCTTGCGGTCGGCTTCACGCTGGTCGCGTTGCCGCTCGTCTTTGCGCTCGTCAACAACGCGATTTCCATCGATCAGCTGGCGAACCGCAGCCAGCAGGCGGTGTATCAGGCCGTACAGGCAACCCAGAGCAGCCGGCGGCTCGTCGAACTGTTGACCGCGATGGAGCGCAGCGCGCGGCAAATGGTGATCCTGGGCGACCCCGCGCTGCTTGACACCTACGCGCTCAACCGCAAGCAGTTTCTCGCCGCGGCGGGTGAGTTCGGGACGTTGCCCTTCGACAGCGAACAGAAACAGGCCCTCGATGCCATCGTGCGCGACGAAGCGGCGATTTACGCCGTGCTGTCGGGCGCCGGCGCCAATCCCGCGCAGCAGGCCAAGGCCGTCGAGGGCTTTATCGGGCTCGCCGATCGCGCGCAGGCCATCACCGTGCGCAGCAATGAGCTGATCGACCGGGAAGTGGAAGCCATGCGCGCCACCGCGGCGCAGGCCCAGCGCATCATGCTCTGGCAGCTGCTGGCGTTGATCCCGGTTGTGTTATTTCTCGCGATCGGTTTCACGATCCTGATTGCGCGTCCGATCCGCCAGATCGACTCGGCGATCCGCCGGCTCGGCGGCGGCGAGTTGAATACGGCAGTGGACGTCGCCGGGCCGGAGGATCTGCAATATCTGGGACAACGTCTCGAATGGATGCGCCGCCGGCTGGTCGATCTCGATCAGCAGAAGAACCGGTTCCTGAGACAGATGTCGCACGAATTGAAAACACCGCTCACGGCGCTGCGCGAGGGCGCCGAGCTGCTGTCGGACGAAGTGGTCGGCAAGCTTTCCCCGGAGCAGCGCGAAATTGCGGAAATCCTGCGCCATAACAGTATAGAATTGCAGAAGCTGATCGACGACCTGCTGTCCTACGGCGCGAGCCAGTTTCACAAGACGGCGCTGGAAGTAAAGCCGGTCCAGATAAGACAGGTCATCAACCGCGTGGCCGATGACCACGGGCTTGCGCTGCGGGCGAAAAGCCTCAAGCTTGACATTGAGGCGCGCGATGTGACGCTTTCGGCCGACTTCGAAAAACTGCGGATAATTCTCGACAATCTGATGTCCAACGCCATCAAGTTTTCACCGCCGGGCGGAACGGTCTCGATCGCCGCGCGCGCAAACGGCGCGCACCTCGAGCTCGATGTCGCCGACGAGGGTCCGGGCATTGCGCCCGCGGACCGCCCGCACGTCTTCGACCCCTTCTACCAGGGCGCTCAGGTCGCGGAGGGGCGGGTCAAGGGCACCGGCATCGGTCTGTCGGTGGTGCGGGAGTATGCGACCGCCCACGGCGGCAGCGTCGAAGTGGTGGACGAGGCGGGAAGGCGCGGCGCGCGGTTGCGCGTGCGGCTGCCTCTCCTCGCGGCGGGAGAAGGAGAATGAGGGTGCCGCTGCTTGCCCTGCTTGCCGCGATGGCGCTTGCGCTCGCAGGCTGCGCGCTGCTGCGGGGTCCCGAAGCGGAACCACCGGATACGGCGCCTGAGGCCGAGGAAGTTCGCGGGCCCGGTTCCGAGCTTGAGCGGCTGCTCGACTATTTTCAGCGCGTCAAGAAGCTGGTCGGCGCCGAACTCGGCAAAGAGCACAACAACGTGCGGCTGGCTTTCACGCGGACGCGCTCGGATTTCGACCGCGTGCGGCTCGCAATCGTGCTGTCGCTGCCCAACACCGGATTCAGCGACGAAGCGCGCGCGCTGGACCTGCTGGAACCGATGGCCAGAAATCAGAATTCGACCCTGCACGGTTTGGCGTTCCTGATGAGCACACTTGTGCAAGAGCAGAGGCGGCTCGGCAATAGCCTGCAGGGCATGCAACAGAAGCTCGATGCGCTGAAATCCATGGAGCGCAGCCTGATCGAGCGCGAGCAAGCGGGGTCAAAGCGGCGATGAATCCGGCGGGCAGCACCATTCTGGTGGTGGACGACGATCCCGATCTGCTCCGCCTGATGCAGATCAGGCTCTCGGCTGCGGGTTATGTGGTGACTACCGCGGAAAGCGCCGAGCAGGCGCTTGCCCACTTCACCGTCGCCCGTCCGCAACTGGTGGTGACGGACCTCAGGATGGGCGGCATGGATGGCATCGCGTTGTTTGACGCTATCCGCGCGGAAAATCCCACGCTGCCCGTGATCGTTCTCACCGCTCATGGCACCATTCCCGACGCGGTGGCGGCGGTGAAGCGCGGCGTATTCGGCTATCTCACCAAGCCGTTCGACGCCAAGGTGCTGCTCACCGAAATCGAGCGGGGACTCGCCGTGTCCGGCGGGACTGCGCCACCCGACGCGCTGGCGGACGACCAGACCTGGCGCAATGAGATCCTCACCCGCAATCCGGCGATGGAGGACGTGCTGGCGAAGGCGCGTCTGGTCGCCGACAGCGATGCGAGCGTTCTGATCTATGGCGAATCGGGCACCGGCAAGGAGCTGCTCGCGCGCGCCATCCACAATGCCAGCCCGCGGCGCGAACGTCCGTTTGTCGCCATCAACTGCGGCGCGATCCCAGAGCAGTTGCTGGAATCCGAATTGTTCGGCCACGTCAAGGGATCATTTACCGGTGCAACGCGCGATCACAATGGGTTGTTCCGGACTGCCGACAAAGGCACGCTGTTGCTCGATGAGATTGGCGACATGCCGGCGCCTCTGCAGGTCAAGCTGCTCCGCGCGCTGCAGGAGCGTCAGGTGCGGCCGGTGGGCTCGAACCAGACCTACGATATCGACGTGCGCGTGATCTCGGCCACGCACCGCAACATCGAAGCGGAGATGGCGGCGGGCAATTTCCGCGAGGATCTGTTCTACCGGCTCAACGTGGTGACCCTGCGACTGCCGTCCCTCGCCGAGCGGCGGGAGGACATTCCGCTGCTGGCCAAGCATTTCCTCGAAGAGCTCACAGAGAAGTATAAGAAAACGGTCAACGGTTTCGCGCCCGAGGCGCTGGAGTTGCTGGTAGGAGCGTCGTGGCCCGGCAATGTGCGCCAGCTCTACAATGTTATCGAGCAGTCTGTTGCGCTCGCGACTACGCCGCTGGTTCCACCCTCATCTGTGCAGCAGGCGATCCAGCACCAGCAAAGCGAATTCGCGTCGTTCGAGGAGGCGCGCAGGAAATTCGAGCGCGACTATCTCGTGCAACTGCTGAAGATCACCGAAGGCAACGTCACGCAGGCGGCGCGGCTTGCCAAGCGCAACCGCACCGAGTTCTACAAGCTGTTGCAGCGCCATCAGCTCGATCCCAAGCTGTTCAAGGCCCCCAAGCAGTAAACGCCGCACCACGGCGCATGTGTCGCCGTCCCGCGACGCCAAAACCGGCGTCAAATCAGGCCAGTAGATAACCACCGGGCGATGATGTTGCCGATCGGCGACAATCCGCGCCGCCGGCAGTGTCATAACTACATGTTTTAATTAAATAATATTGCATGGCATGGCTGTTGCTAAATATCGAAAGCAGTCTATAGCAACTGACGAAAGGAGCCTGTCATGAAAAGCAAGCGATTCCTGAATCCACATCTGGCTGCGCTGCTGGTGGCGGCCATCACATCGGTTTCTGCTGCCGCACAGGTTACCGAGCAGGCGCCGGGACCCGGTCCCGAGTTCAAGCGTCTTGACACCGATCGCGACGGCTACCTGAGCCGCGATGAAGCGAAGAAGCTCAAGAACTTCGACAAGGCGTTTACCGAGGCCGACGACAACCGTGACGGCCGGCTGGATTCCGATGAGTTCGTCAAGGCGCAGGCCATTCACGCCCGCATAGTCGCTGGCACATACGTTGAAGATAGCGTGATCACCGCCAAGGTCAAGGCCGCGCTGCTCAAGGACCTGCGGCTGAAGGGGCTCGTCGTCAAGGTCGAGACCTATAGGGGAACGGTGCTGCTTTCCGGCTTTGTCAATGAACAGCAGCAGGCGCAGCGTGCCGCCGAGATCGCCTCCGGCATTCGCGGCGTCACCGCGGTCAAGAACAGCCTGATCGTGAAGAGCTGAGCGATATGGACACCACCAATCACCTGCACGACACGAACACGACCGGAAAACGCAACGGCATCCTGTACACGATCATGCTGATCGCAGCGATCGCCGTCATCATTTTCAGCGTGATTGGTATTGCCACCATGACCGGCGTGATGCCGCGCGCGCTTTCCAAGAACGAGCAGACCGCACCCGAAAGCGCTGCGAAGAGCGCGCCAGCAGCGATTCCGTCAGCGAAACCGGCGAAAGCGCGTGTCGCGGCCTCCAGCAGCGCCGCCGCCGAAGCCTGTGCCGACTGCGGCGTCGTGGAGTCGATCCGCGCCGTCGAGGCCAAGGGCCAGGGCAGCGGGCTCGGCGCGGTGGCGGGCGGTGTGGTCGGCGGCATCCTCGGTAATCAGGTCGGCCGCGGTGGGGGCCGGACGGCGGCGACGGTGGTCGGCGCCGGCGCCGGCGCCTACGCCGGCCACGAGATCGAGAAGAACATGAACAAATCGCTCAGTTACCAGATCCGCGTGCGCATGAACGACGGCACTTCCCGAACGTTTTACGAACGCTCGCAGCCGGGGCTGAGCGTCGGGCAGAAAGTGCGCGTGACGAACAACGGCGTTGTTGCCGCAGGCTGACTCGAAATAAGGGAGACCACCATGTCTGATGCGAAGGGCCGTGTCACAGCCAGATCCACTTTTGGCAAGTGCGTTGCCGCGCTCGGTATCGCATTGCTTGCGGGCTGCGACCCGGTCTCGCTCACCGTATTCGGGGTCGGCACGGCAACCGGCGTGCAGCACACGCTGAACGGCATCACCTACAAGACGTTCACGGCGCCGCTGCCACGGGTGCGCACGGCGACCATCAACGGCCTGAACCGCATGGGCATCAAGGTCGCTTCGCGCGAGAAAACCAAGGAAGGCGAAGTGATCAAGGCCTCCGCCAGCGAGCGCCAAATCGAAATCGAGCTCGACGCTATTACGGCTAGTACGACCCGTATGCGCACCTCGGTGCGTAACGGTCTTTTCATGGACAGCGCTACCGCCACTGAAATCATTCTTCAGACGGAAAAGGCGCTCAACAACGGGAAAGGAGTGAGCTCATGAAAGTCAGTGCTCTTGCATCGAAGATGGTCCTTTTAAGCACGCTCGGCATGTTTTCCATGGCGACGACTGCATCAGCCGACGACGCGGCGACGTTGCGGTCCGAGACCAGGCGCATGGACACGCTGGCGACCTCGCAAGGCTC
>Ga0156176_1046_pt1 | contig 14630 bp, 20 predicted proteins | sample RifCSPlowO2_12_FD_107829 | JGI IMG/M metagenome (GOLD analysis project Ga0156176, IMG submission 107829) | Betaproteobacteria bacterium RIFCSPLOWO2_12_FULL_62_58
TCGCCATCTGCAAGCAATACAACGTGCCCTGCGGCCATCCCCACGTGGACAGCGGGAATGTCGAGGCGATCCTCAAAAAAGGGTTTCGCTGGCTGATGCCGGCACCCATGCTATCGTTTGCAGCGCTCGAAAGGGGCCTGAAGGCGTCCGGCAGACTGTGAGCGTCAAATATGCAGATTTTATTGGCCGCGGTCCTCGCTTTCATTTGGATATGTCCGTTGCAGGCGCAGCGCGGCGCCTATCCTTCCGCTCCGGTCCGGATTGTCGTCGGTTTCCCTCCGGGCGGGGGAGTTGATGTGGTGGCGCGCCTGATCGCGCAGAAAATGGCGGGCGTCTGGGGGCAGCCGGTTGTGGTCGAGAACCGGCCGGGCGCGGCCAGCGTCCTGGCGACACGCCTGGTCGCGAGTGCCGCGCCGGACGGCTACACCGTCCTGATCAATTCCAATACGATGGTGGTCAACCAGGTAGGAAACCCGCCGTCGACCGATTCTACGAAGCGGTCCTGAAGGTCATGGCCATGGCGGACATCAAGGAACAGCTCGCCGTTCTCGGATTCGAACCGGCGGATACCTCGCACGACGAATTCCGGCGCCTGGTATCGGACGAGGTGAAGAAATGGGCGAAGGTACTGGAAGCGACCAATATCAAATTCGAATAGGAGCTGCGAACGGGCTCCGGCGCGGCCCGCAGGAAACGCGGCGGCAGTCATCTGCTGCGACTCCCACGGCGATCTATACGTCGTGCGCGCGGGACCGTGGGGACGGCGCCGGCGGGTCGTGAAGCACATGCGCTTGAAGCAAGTCTTGCGGTTCGCGCTTGGGTTGTCGAATCTCCATTCATCCAAGAGCTTTCCTGACGAGCGCGATGCATTCATCGAAGCTTCGCCGGTAATCGAGGACTTCAAGCTCGGCGAATGTCTGTTTCAAAGCCGCGTCCTGCGAGGCGATTCTCTGCAGAACCGTATCTCGCCGATCGCCGAGCACGGGCTCGATCTTCCAAAGAGCTCTTGGTTCCTTCTCCGCCACCATCGCAAGGTCGAAAATGTCGCGAGCCGTGAAATCGGCGGCGCGATGCCAGACCTTCTTCGCGACGATTTCGGCAGAAGTCTCGACTTCGACCTGGCGACCGAACAGGTCCTCCGTGACCGTAGGATCTTCCGTTAATGGCGCGGAGGCGACGAAGTCAATCTCCCCTTCCGGAAAAATCAGCTTGAGTGAGTTCGCTTGCTCAAAGTACTTGGTTGTCAGCGTATCGGCCCTGGTATTGAGCCTCGGACTCAAATAGCCCAGATACTGCGGATCGGGTACGAAGATGTCTATATCCTTGCTGAGGCGGTGGTGGTGCCGGCGCATCAGGACCGTCCCGCCTCCAAAGCTCCAGTCTTCGAGCGTGATTCCTGCATAGCTCACCGAATCGATTAGCTCAAGGGCGCGCAGGAACAACGTCTCCCAGATACTCAGCCGGTCTTCAGCCATCTCTCAGCGCTCCGCGACACACCCAAATCGTTCACCAGTTTGCGCAGGTTTCTCTCAAGCTTTCCCGGTTTCATCCATCCGGCCGCTTCCTCAACGAGGCCCCGCAGCAACGCCATCGGCGCCTCATCGAACAGCGTCCTCAAATGCGGGCCCCGCTTTGCCGGGACCTTGCCGGTCACGAGTGCGTGGATCAGTTCGTCCTCGGTGAGCGCGCTCTTGAAGCTCACGTTCGCGCTCGTGCACGCCATGCGCACGTAGTCCGGCCGGCGCGGCCGCATCTCCTGCTGGAGCGTCACGCCCAGCCCCAAGTGGTGCAGCACGGCCAATACCTTCCGGATGCCCAGGTCCCGCACCAGGCCGCTCTCCAGCAGGTTGAGCGTTTCGCGGGACAACCCGGTCGCGCGGGCGAGCTGCACCTGCGTCAGCCCCCGCGCCTGACGCGCCCTCCGGATTTCGCTGCCAAGTTCCTGGATTCTCACCGCTTTCCTTGAATATTAGATATATGCAACATTACAGAGACTCGGATGCGATGTCAAAAGGCGCATCCCCCGCGGTCCTGCTTGACACGTTTAATAGTCTGCGAGACTATAAGGCTTTAAGCTCGGTGCGATGAAGGAGACCTCTCATGCGGACAATTGAAGTTGACTTCGACGTGTACAAGGCGCTGATGATGCGGCGGCCGTCCGAGGACGTCACCGAAAATGACGTGCTGCGCGCCCTACTTCAGCTTCCGCGCAAGAAGGGGCCAAGCGCGGTGCCGGCGGCCCCGGCCCAAGGTGATTGGATCGCCAAGGGCGTGCGGTTTCCCGCGGGCACGGAATTTCGGGCGCACCACAAGGGACAGACCTACCTCGCGCGCGTGGAGTCGGGCGCGCTCGTGCTCAACGGCAAACGATACGATTCGCCGTCATCGGCGGCAGTCTCGATTACTGGAAGCGCGGTCAACGGCTGGCGGTTCTGGGAGGCACGATCGCCTGGGGAGGCGAGTTGGAAGATGATTGAGTCGATGCGCAGGTCGCGTGGCTAATTGGGGAGGGGGTAGGTTTGCGCGCCGAGCGGCGCAATCCTATTTTTTGGGCGCGTCCACAGGAATCGTCCCCAACTGGTTCCGGTCGCTTTCGCCGACATAGGTTAGGTGCTCGTGTACTCGGCCGTCTCGGTGTCCGAGAGATTCAACTGGGAATGGATTTCGCCCACCGGCGTGTAAATGTAATCCCCCGCCTCGGCATCGATCACCTGCTGATTGCCTTCCGGCCCGAAGAAAAAGCGGATGCGGCCTTTGGCGACATAGGTTCCGCGGCAAACTTTGGTGTGGGAGTGGGTGCTGCTCCGGTAGCCCGGGGGCATGATGTTATGGGCCAGCGTGAACGGCGGGTTCAAGTTCGGAATCGTGGCCGAGCAGATGCCCAGTTCGAGTCCGGTTTTCGGATTCCGCTGTGCATCCTTCCCTTTAAGAAGCGTTGCCATGGCTCTCTCGTCCTTTCGGTCGATTTCAGGTCTTGGAAGCGTAATGTGCCATTCAGCCCTGGCGCCTACTGGTCAATCACGAAACCAATGCGGCGTTTCTGCTTCGGCGGAGGCGGAGCGGCAAGCTCGCGTATCGCAGTAATCAAACCCGCTATCGCCTGGTCATGTGTTGCGACTTTCCGCTCCAACTCATCCAGCTTCCCGGAAAGTTCTTCGTTGGTCGCAATCATTGCGCGCAGTCGCACGAACGCGCGCATGATCTCGATGTTGACCCGGATCGCTTGAGGGCTGTTCAGCACACTCGAAAGCATGGCGACACCCTGCTCGGTGAAGGCGAAGGGTGAATAGCGGCGGCCGCCCCAACTTGAGGTCACAATTTGTGACCTCAAGTTTGTAACTTCCTGTTTGTTAAGCTCAAATAGGAAATCTGAAGGAAACCGCTCCCGGTTTCGTTTTACCGCTTGGACGAGAACCTTGGTCTGCACGCCGTAAAGGCCGGCCAAAGTGGAATCCAGGAGCACCCTATGGCCGCGCAGCAGCAGAATCGACTGCTCGATCTGTAATGCAGAGATGAGCGCCTTGCTGCGAGCAGCCATTCCTCCTCCTTCAGTTCGTTTTTTTCGATAACGGCAATGACCGCGAAGCCGTTGACGCGGGAAGATGCGCAGCATTCTGACAGGCTACCGTCGCGACGGCAGCCTCAGCCGGCCGCAGATCGGCCGCATCATGGAGACGGTTGAAAGTGCGCTCGCCGGCTGCGAGCATCTCGTGCCGAGCAATCGCGTGTTTGAACTAGCCGGCAAGTCGCGTCTGTCGGCCTATGATTGTGAATTTATCGCCTTGGCCTCCGTGCTTGCAGTGCCGCTCGTGACCGCTGACAAAGCCGTGCTCAGGGCGTTTCCGGAGCAGGCGCGGACGATGGAATCGTTCCTGGCGGACTGATTCCCACGCGGTGGGCCGCTTCGCCCGCGCGCCCTCCACTCACTCCCGCCCTCACCCCCTCACGCTCTCACGGCTGTCTATGTTGTGGGCCAGCGTGAACGGCGGGTTGCCATTCCTGTGACATTGCCGTTTGAAGGGTAAGTGCGGCCCCACCCCACAGCAAACTTCCCACTGCTAATGGAAATATGAGGGACGAATCGCCAAAAATACTATAAAGGAGCAATAGGACCGCAATCAGCGGAGTCGCGAAAGAAAACATTGAGGCCACCCCAAATACGAACTGCCCTATCCCTTTTCTGAAAATGGAACCGAAAGTAGCGGCGACAAATGCCCACAACACAGCAAGGCTAGCTGCTGCAACCACGTCAAGTATGGTCAACCCGGTGCTTTGCAAAATCTGCGATAGAAATGATTGTCCTAATGCGTCCGTCCCTAACCAGTTCTCGAACGATGGCGGTGCGTAGGGGGAAAACCCGGCAAGAGACCTTGAGCTCATTGCGGGTCCCCAATAACTCCGAGAGCACCTGGTGACGAGCGAAGGAGTGGCGGCAATGAAAGGGAAAAAGCCGCGCGAATGGCGAGTGCGCCGAACGTGATGAAAGTCGTGATGGCTAGCCTTCCCCGTCCACCCCCACATGCTGCGCCACGCTTGCGGCTACAAGCTCGCCAACGAGGGCCACGTACGCCTTCCTCTCATAGCAAAAGGAAAAAGCTTGAATTCGCCCTGGAACCTTGCCAGTATGATTTCTTCGGAAAGGAGGTCAGATGTCAGATAACAAACCCAAACCTACCGGCCCTGAGCCTGAACGCCTCAAGCTAGAGGGTGACTGGATGCAGGCGGTTGAAAAAGCATTGAAGAAGAAAAAACCTGCCGCCGGATGGCCTGAGCCACCGGGAAGGTACGGCAACAAGAAAACGCGCCAGAAATCCAAGTAAGGCGCGGTTGGCGGCTCCGCACTCAGCATTAGCCGATTGCCGACGCATGAACGCCCGGCATGAAGCCTGACCGAAACACGCGAACGACAGAAACTGGCGTCAGGACGCGAACGCATATGGATGATGCGGGTGGTACGCGACTAATCGGTGATCGGTGACTGATGAAGCGTGACTGTGACTGATGGGGCGTGACGGGGGATTTTTGAACGATGAACGATGAATGATGAACGATACGGCGGGAGAGCGGGAGGTCGGGATGGCGATCTTGAAGGATGAAGGAGGAAGGAGGAAGGAGGAAGGAGGAAGGAGGAAGGAGGAAGGACGAGCACCTAGAGCAACTTGGTGAACGTGCCACCGCCGATTCCGCGAATTGCTACGCAGTCATCTCTGCAGGGCGATCATTTGCGGCCGATGGTCCTTGAGCCACGCTGTGACATCCTGCAATAACCGGTCGGCCTCAGCGATGCAGTGTTCTGCCGAAGAATCGTCAATGTCCTCGCCCGTATAGTCGGAAAGATTACGCTTGCGCCGCAGCGTATCGAGCACGGTGACACGGGCCGGCGCCAGCCCGATCTTCAGCAAGTTCTGCAAAGTCACTGGCATCCCCCAGCAGGAATATCTTCGGCTCCCGTACCACCCTCGCAACGAAGCGGTCGCGGCTGGCCAGCTTCGCCTCGAAGGCGGCCTGGGTCATCACCACCGGGTTCACTTCGCGCCGCAACCGTTTGCCCGCCCGGCTCAGCGCCGCCACCACCGCAGCAAACGAGGCCGAACCCACCACCAGCACATCCACGTCGCTGGTGGCGCGCTCCTTGCCTTGCGCCACCGACCCGAAGATAAACGCCACGCGTATCTTGCCCGCAATCGGCGTCAGCGCCTCGCGCAGCACGTCGGCGAGCCCGGCCGTCTTGCGGAAAATGCCGGCCAGTTCCTCGTGGATCGGGCACGTGCGGTTGACCTGATAGCGCACCTGGTTGCCAGCCGCCGACCGAAGCAGCAGCCCGGCATCGCTCAGCAGTTTTAGTTCGCGATGCAGCGAGCCGGCCGGCACGCCGGTCAGCCGGCCGATCTCCCGCACATAGAAGCTCTCATCGGGCCGCAGCAACAGCAGCGCCAGAATCTGCCGGCGATAGGCGCCGAATAGAATCTCGACCAATTGCGGTGCTTGCGGGTGCGCGTTTGCTCTCATACTGAGAACAAGTGTAGCGGATTTGAGAACAACCTGGCAAGCCCCTGACTACGGCGACAGCAAGCAGACCGGCGTCATGCGGCCCCGATGTGACAGGGCAGGCGTGGGGATCCATTTTCAAGAGCCGAAACACTGTCGATTCTGTTACCCGTTGTATGGATTCCCGACTGCTCGGGAATGACACCTGCTATTTGCGGCCCTATGGGTCCCGGCCTTCGCGGTCGTAGACGATCGGCGAGCGCATGCGGTCGCGCAGAAACATGAGATCGCGCTTCGTTTTCCGCATCAGCGTATGCGTTAACGCGCTTTGCGTCGAATGCCCAGACCCGGAAATCTGATCGAGGTCCCATCCTTCGAGAAGCACGAGTACTGGAGTTCGCCCGGATGCGACGCCCCGTATACAGTATGCAAGGTGTTGGCCGCGATCACGCCGCTGGCCGAGTGAGTTCGCCGCTCTGGTAATCCCGTATCGCCTGCTCGATTTCCTCCCGCGTGTTCATGACGAAGGGGCCGTACTGCACGATGGGTTCATGCAGCGGCCGGCCGGCGAGAACGAGCAGGCGCGCGCCTTCGGCGCCGGCGGTCACTTCAATCCGGTCGCCTGCGGACAACGCACCCGCGCTGTGCGCATCGAGCGGGCGTGCCGCACCCGTCGGGCCGACGTTGACGCTGCCCTCGTAGGGGTAGACGAAGACGTTGTAGTCGCTCTTCACCGCGTGCGAAAACGTTGCGGCCGCGAGCAACTCCACGTCAATGTAGAGCGGATCCGTGGTCAGGCCCTGGATCGGGCCCGGCGTCGACTGACCGTCGAGCACGAGGGTACCGGCGATCACCTTGACGCGGCCGCCGCCCGGCAGCGGCACTACGGGAATTTCGGGCGGCTGGAGGTCGCGGTAGCCCGCGGGCTTCATCTTTTCCCGCGCGGGCAAGTTGATCCAGAGCTGGAACCCGCGCATGCGCCCCTGCTCCTGCTGCGGCATTTCGGAATGGATGATGCCGCGCCCCGCGGTCATCCACTGCACGCCCCCTGTCTTAAGGTCGCCGCGGTGGCCGAGATGATCCTCGTGCAGCATGTGCCCGTCCAGGAGGTAGGTGACGGTCTCGAAACCGCGATGCGGATGGGCCGGAAAGCCGGCAATGTAGTCGTTCGCGTCATCGGAAGAAAACTCGTCCAGCATCAGGAACGGGTCGAGCCGCAGCCCTTGCGACCGCCCCAGACTGCGCCGGAGCTTGACGCCTGCGCCGTCCGAGGTCGGAACGGATTGGATCACTTGTTGCAGCGTGCGCGTGCCCGCAACGTCGTTGTCCACGGCATTCTCCTTTCGATAGCGGTTGGGTTCAGGCGGCGACGGCGAAACGCTCCGGCGCACCCAATTGCTCAATCGCGCGATGCGCCTGCGCCAGACCGGCCTGTTTGCTGGCTTCGCTGACGGCAAGCCCTTCGGCATAGACGAATTCTACGTCCGCGATACCCAGGAAGCGCAGGAACTCGCGAACGTATGGGGTCTGGCTGTCGAGCGGCGTGCCGGCGTACAGGCCGCCACGCGTCGCAAACACGTAGGCCTTCTTGCCGGTCAGCAGGCCCGTGGACCCCTTGTCGGTATAGCGGAAGGTGACGCCAGCGCGCGCGATGTGGTCGAAGTACGCCTTGAGGACGGAGGGCAAGCCGAAGTTGTACATCGGGAGCCCCAGCACGATCACATCCGCGCGCTTGAGTTCGTCGATCAGGGTGTCCGAATAGGCCACCACCAACTGCTGCTCGGGACTGCGCTCGCCCGGTTTCTCGAGGAATGCCTGGAAGCGCTCGGCCGTCAGGTGCGGCGCAGGGTCGCGCGCCAGGTCCCGCACGACGACTTTCGCGTCGCGATTCCTTGCGCGCCAACCGGCGACGAACTGGTCCGCCAAGCGGGTGGATTGGCCAGCGCTTGAAAATATGCTGGTATTGAGCTGAAGCAAAGTCTTCATTTCGCATCTCCTTATGAATGGGTGATGCCATTTAAGCATTTATAAATTCGATAAAAAAGACTAAAATTCAGACTATATCAATCTATTTACTTGATATATGACCCCTACGCCGCGTATCTCGCTCGAACAATGGCGAGTCCTGATGGCGGTGGTCGACGCGGGCGGCTACGCCCAAGCCGCGGAGGCGCTCCACAAGAGCCAGTCATCCGTGACCTATGCCGTGCAGAAGCTCGAATCGCTGCTCGGCGTAAAGGCGTTCGAGATCCGCGGTCGCAAAGCGATCCTGACTCCGACGGGGCAGTTGCTGTATCGGCGCGCGCGCGCGCTGCTGGATGAGGCGAGCGGTCTCGAAAAAGCGGCGCGCACGCTGTCGGCGGGATGGGAGGCTGAGATCCGCGTGGCGATGGAGATCATCTTCCCCACGTGGCTTATGCTCCGTTGCCTGGATCGCTTTGCCGCGGAGGCCCCGCACACCCAAATTGAACTGATCGAGTCAGTGCTGGGCGGCACGCCTGAGGCGCTCCTGCAGGGACAGGCCGATCTCGCGATTTCCGGGTTGATTCCCCCGGGTTTCCTGGGCGAACCCCTGATGCGCATGCGCGTGATTCTCACTGCGCATCCGGATCATCCCCTGCACCGGCTGGGACGCGAGCTGACAATTCAGGATTTGCGGGCGCATCGCCAGCTGTTGGTGCGCGAGTCGGGCTCCAAGCGCGCTACCCGGCCATCAGTAGAAGCGGCTGAGCGGTGGACGGTCAGTCATATGGCGACGTCCATCGAAGCCGCGCGCACCGGCCATGGCTACGCCTGGTTTCCCGAGGATAAGATCCGTGACGAACTGGCCGCAGGCATTCTGAAGAAGCTGCCATTGCGTGAAGGTGGGGAACGCTTTGTCGAGTTGTACCTGGTTTTCGCCGACCGCGACTCCGCAGGCCCGGGCGCGCGGCGCCTGGCCGAGATCATCCGCGAGTTGGTGGCAAGCGAGTGCGCGCGGTCCGCGGCAGCGCCCGTCCATGTCGGCCCCCGCGTCAACCCCCTCGCCGATGGAACTCCTGGGCGACGGCAAGCGCCGGCGGCAAGCGGTCCGATTGTCCATGCGCGCACGGGCGATGCCCGACGTGGGAGTAAACGCCAAGCGCGATGAAGCGCGTTTCCGCATTACGCCGGATTGAGCGGTGTCACTCGCGTAGCAAAAGTTGATTTGTTACGTCAGTGTCGGGAGCAGCACGGGAGTACTGCGTTTGTCTGCAAGCATAATGTCGGGTCGCCTTGATCGGCCGCGCCGCGTAGTGGAGAATAAAGGGAGGCTGGTATCCTGAGTCGTTAATTGGTTGCAAAATTCTGGGTGTAGGTCGGGGTACGCATAGCGTTCCCCGACATCCGCCAGGCGTCAGGTAGCCGCCGCTACGGCAACCTGACCTACGCCGGCTCAATGCAAGCGGCTCCACGAATTCTGCATCGAAATAATGACTCACCACACTAGGTGTCGCCTGCATTTCTTGATCGAATGTCGCGGCCGGTCCCGTGTTCCCCTCTTCCGGAAAGGAGACGAAGATCCAACACATCGCAGTCATACTGACGTGGCTCTTGGTGCTCGGGATCGCCGGCTGCGCTCAACCTCCGAAACCGGGTGTCGAGGACGGCGAGGTTTTCAGCTTCAAGACGACGCGGACGCCGTACACGGCGGCGATCTGCATTGCCAGAAACGCCAAGAGCCGTCCCGGAAACATGACGGCAGAAGAAAGACTGCTGGGAGAAACATCGATGGAAGTCATCGTGCGCTCGCGGGGCGAAACGCTCGCCGTCGCACAAGTGCACCGTGACGGGCTGTTTTCGACAGTCTCGGTCCGGGTCATGACATCGATCGGTTCCGACCGCGAGGGTTTTGCGCGACAATTGATGGCGGACTGTTGAAACGTTCAATTCACGCGCTGACTTGACTACCAAGACGAGGTGTCAGATGGACACGAGCACAGCCGCACCGGATCGCGCCCTGCCCACGAAGGAGGCTTCGACGGCGGGTGAAGCGACGCAGGTCCTGGCCCGATTTGCGGCAACGCTCACCTACGACCAAATCCCGCCTCGCGTCAGGGAGTACTGCAAGGACCTTTTGCTGGACACCCTCGCGTGCGCGGTGGCCGGGCACCAGGGCGAGGAAACCCGCCAGCTCGCGGCGCTGGCGTCGGCGCTGGCGCGATCAAATGAGAGCAGCATCATCGGCGGGGATCGTCTCTCCCTGGCAGGAGCGACGCTATTGAACGGCTACCTGGTCACTGCCGTCACGATGTGCGACATTCACCGCTCCACTCTTACGCACATTACACCGGAAGTGATTCCGCCCGCCCTGGCCATTGCGGAGCGGGATTCGCTGTCCGGTCGGGACCTGCTGGTCGCCATAGCGACCGGGTGCGAAACGACAACACGGATCGGGATCGGATTGGATTACCCGGCGTTTCGCGCGCGGGGTTGGCACGGGCCTGGCGTCATTGGTCCGTTCGGCGCCGCTGCAGCCGTGGGCCGCCTGCTCGGCTTCGATCCCGAAACGATGGCGGCGGCATTCGGCCTGGCGGGCAGCCAGGCGGCGGGCACCTTTGCCGCGTGGGGAACGCCGACGGTCAAGTTCCACCAGTGTCGAGGCGCCTTCTCGGGGCTGATGGCGGCGCTGCTGGCGCAGCAGAAATTCTTGGCGACCCGCCAGTTTCTTACCGCTGCCGACGGTGGTCTGTACCATACTTATGCCAACGGGGGACGCCCTGACGTGGTCACCGAGAATCTGGGAGATCGCTGGGAGCTGGAACAAATCGCGCTGCGATTGTGGCCGTCCGCATCGACCATCCAGGGCGTGATTACCGCAATGTTCGACTTGGTGGATGGACACCGAGTCGGTCCCGATCGCATCAGGAGGCTGCGCGTTTCCATGAGTAAGAATGCGTTCGACTTGCACGGGGGCTTCGCGCGCTACAAGGCGAAGTTCGATGCACTCCTCTCCACCCACTATGCCGTAGCAGTGATCCTGCACGATCGCGAGTTGTCGCTGGCCCAATTCGAACCTGCGCGCTACGACGACCCGGTGCTGCGGCGATTTGCAGCGGAGCAGGTGGAAGTAAGACCCGATCCCGCGTTGACCAGCGTTCAGGCGCTGGTGGAAGCGGAAACCGTTGACGGTTCGACCATCGCCGTCCAGTGTGACCACCCCAGGGGGTCTCCCGAGAACCCGCTTTCGCGCGCGCAAATCGAGGGCAAGTTCCTGACGTACGCCAAGGCGCGGCTTCCGGCGTCTGGCGCCGAGGAGGTCATACGCACTGTGTCGCGGCTGGAAGAGCTGGGTTCGACGCGGACGCTGATGGATCTGCTGAGGGCGCGGGCATGAACCGTCCAGCTTGGTCGTCGCTACTGTTCGCCGCGGTTGCGCTCCTCGCCGCCGGGCCGGTGGGCGCCCAGGGCAAGCCCGCGGCCGACTATCCCAACCGGCCGGTGCGCATCGTCATCCCGCAGGCGGCCGGTGGCGCCGTGGACGTCGCGGCGCGGCCCATCGCCCAGAAGCTCACTGAGGAAATGGAGAAGTGGGCCCGAGTCGCCAAGGCGGCCGGCATTTACCAGAGCCAGTAGGGCAGTCTGCTCGAAAAAAAGCCGGGGCGAACCCGGCTTTCCTTGTCATACGGGAGTTTGTCCGACCTGAGTCCGACAAACGCCTAGGACTCGAACTTCACCTCCGTCACCTTCAACTTGCCGTCCGCGCTATCACGCTGGAATATCACCAGCGCCTTGGCGTCTCTCTTGTTCTGTTGTTCGAAATCGAAAGTCCTGCCCTTGTAGGTCCACGTCACGCGTGCCGGGTTGCTGTCATCGACCGTGTCCGCCTTACCCACCATCTTGACCACTTCTTGCTCGGATTTTCCCATGACGAAGCCGCTGAAGTCGCTACGGCCATACATGTCGCCGCAGCCACCCAGGGCCAGCATCGCAATCACCAGCGCTGCCGCGCCGAACCAGCGCGCCAGGACGCTGTTGTTTCCAAACGTAACCATGATGCCTCCTTAAAGCCGAAAAGCCGGTGTCGAGAGCACCCACCGCGCAATCAGTGAATGAATTCGGGAATGTTGATTATACGCCGCTAAGCTTACTGCGTCCTTACAAGACCCTCCATCCCCCTTTTTCAAAGGGGGACCGAGGGGGATTCGGAACCGCCATGCGCGCGATCTCGGCGACATCAGCCAGCGTCGCGACGGACCAGCATTTCTCGATCAATGCGTTAGTCTGCGCCAGGGGCAGCACGCCGTCGGCCAGACCACGAAACTTGTCCTCCAGGTCGCGATCGCTCATGGGATTTCCGGCGCTGCCGATCGCGTGCTCAACGTGCCGTTCAAGGATCCTTCCGTCGGCAAGCGTGATCGTCACGTGCGCTTCGTCCTCGCGCAACGAGGCGTCCGCCTCCGCGCTGATCCGTTCGCGCAGGCGCTGCACCTTTGGAGCGCGCACCCGCTCGTCGGTGTACTGATGTTCTCCCGCCCCCCCGTCGCAGATGGCAACCGCTGCGGAGTGGTAGATGCTCCATTTGCTCTCCAGGCCTCCCTGCGGCGCCTTGGTGCCGGTGAGTTTCAACGCGAGCGGATGCACGCGGAGTTCGACCGCCGCGATCTGCTCAAGCTTAAACGAATGGCGGTCGCGCAGCTGGATACAGCCGTCGATCACGGGATGACACACGACTCCGCACGCGTAAGGCTTGTAGGTATTGAGCGCGATCTCGTATCGCTCGCCCAAGCGGTCGGTGATTTCCTCAAGCCTGCAGCGGGCGGCGAGCACGTGCGCAAACCCGCGCGGCGCTTCGATCGTACGCTCCGAGCTGGTAAATCCCTTTGTCGCGAGCAGCGCCGCCGTCATTCCGTTCTGCGCCGCGCGGCCGTGGACGAAGCTCTTGCACATGGTGCCTGCCATCTCACGCAGTCCCGCGGCCTGCGTGGCCGCGATGCCAAACGCCCAGGTCATCTTTTGCTCGTCGAGGCCGAGCACGCGTCCCGCCGCGGCAGCAGCGCCGAACGCGCCCGCGGTTCCAGTGATGTACCAGTTCACGTTGTGCGCGAAATAGATGGCGTTGGCGATGCGGCATTCGACCTCGACGCCGAGGATGAACGCGTGCAGGAAATCCGCGCCGGTCAGCGCCCGGCGCTCGCCGAGCGCGAGTAATGCCGAGGCGACCGGCACGCTGGGATGAAGCAATGTGCGCAGATGCGTATCGTCGAAATCGAGCACGTGCGCGCTCATGCCGTTGATGAGCGCCGCATGGAGAATATCAAGTCGCTCGAGACGACCCAGAACGGCGGCCTGTGGCGGCCCCGAGAATGGTCCTAGCGCCGTGAGGGCAATGTTGATCGCGTCATGACGCGAACCGCCCAGCGCGCAGCCGAGCCAGTTTACGAGCGAGCGCCGGGCCTCGTGGCGCGCGGGTTCGGGGACATCATCAAGCCGCGAATTGACGACAAAGCGCGCGAGCGCACGGGTTTCCTCCATGCCGCTCCCTCAGTCGGCACGGACCCCCGCTGCCTTGACGACCTTGCTCCACTTCTCGACCTCGGTGCGGATGTAGGAGCCAAACTGGTCGGGCGTAGTTCCGATTGGCTCAAAACCGGTGGCGTCCAGCCGGTCCTTCACATCCGGCAGCTTCAGCGACTTCACCGATTCCGCATGCAACCGCGAAACGATCTCCTTTGACGTGCCGGAAGGCGCCAGCAAGCCGTACCACCCGAGCACCTCGTATCCGGGCAGGCTGGACTCGCTCACCGTCGGAAGATCCGGTGTCGAAGGGGAGCGTTGGGCGCTGGTGACGGCAAGACCCCGGAGTCTCCCGGACTTGACGTGCTGGATGACCGACGGGGTGGTGGCGAAACCGACCGATACCTGGCCGCCCACCAGAGCGATCACTGCCGGGCCGCCGCCCTTGTATGGGATGTGGTTCATCTTCGTACCGGCCATACTGCTGAAGAGTTCCCCGGCAAGGTGCGCGGAACTGCCGCTGCCCGAGGAGGCAAAATCAAGTTGTCCCGGGCGCGCCTTGGAGAGCGCAATCAGCTCCTTGACCGATTTCGCCGGCACCGACGGATGCACCACGACGATGTTGGGCGTGGAAGCGAGGAGCGAGACCGGCGCGAAGTCCTTGACGAAGTCGTAACCGAGCTTGCTGTAGAGGGTGGACGTTGATCGAGTGCACGACGTTGCCCATGAGCAGCGTGTAGCCGTCGGGCGGCGCTTTCGCCGCGATCTCCGCTCCGATGTTGGCGCCGGCGCCGGCGCGATTCCCGCGGGCGTCATCGCCAACACAATCAAACAAACTTTGGTGCATTTCATGATTCTCCTCCTTGAGTTGACCGCCGCGCCCCCTTCGACCCCAGCGCGACGCTTAGTGTGACACCAACCGCTCAGCCTGTCTCCATCGCAACCGGCTGTCCAATCCGCAGGCCGAGCTTGAACGCGGCATTCGCCGAATGCGCCGCAATCTCCACCAGTCCCAGGCTGTTCTCATACCAGAACACTGCGCCTTCCGCGACCTCGGTAAAAACGCGCGCGTAACTAATCCGTCGATCTCCCGTCACGACCCGTGCGTCGCGTGCGACGCTGCCCGCACGCAGCCCGGTAAACGCGTTGCCATAGTGATCGATGTA
>Ga0156176_1269_pt1 | contig 14581 bp, 15 predicted proteins | sample RifCSPlowO2_12_FD_107829 | JGI IMG/M metagenome (GOLD analysis project Ga0156176, IMG submission 107829) | Betaproteobacteria bacterium RIFCSPLOWO2_12_FULL_62_58
CCGCGTTGACCTTCACCGACACGTTGTCGCGCGTGATCACGTCCTGGGTCGGCACGTCCATCACCACCGTGCGCAGGTCGACGCGCACCATCTGCTGAATGATGGGGATGATTACGATCAGACCCGGGCCCTTGACCTTCCAGAAACGGCCCAACTGGAATACCACCCCGCGCTCATATTCGCGCAGGACGCGGAACGACGCGACCACCAAGATTGCGACCAGTATGAAGATGCCACTGATGCCGATGTCCCAGATCATGATTTGCCTCCTTCAGGGTGTTCCGGTTTTACGGTCAGCGTGAGCCCGTCGATACGGCTGACGCGGACGCGCTGCCCGCGGGTGAGCGCGCGCCAGCCGAGGCGGATCGGATGCCCCTCGTGATCGACCAGATCCATGCGCCGCGCGAGCGCCACCACAGCGATAGCGGAGGCGGCACCGGCCGTCATCAGGAATGCGGTAAAGTAGCCGGACAACAGCAGCCAGAATGCATACAGTACCAGAGCCGAACTCACTGCGTACAAAGGCTTCCTCCGGACATATTACAGTCGGCATTCAACCAACCGATCACAATTATTCTGGTCGATGCCGCGCGGATATCAATACACTGCGGCTACAAGCAGGAATCATCCGAATTTTACGAGCTAACCTTCGGGCAAACAAGTCACAGGCCGGATGCTCAGTGCCCGGCCGTCGCTTTCACCACCAGAACATCGCCCCCGAATTCGTAAATGACATGCATGGCGACGCTTCCCAGCAGCATGTAGGACAGCTCGGAACGTCCCTGCCCGCCCATGGCGATGAGATCCACATCGAAATCCTGCGCGCACTGCAGGATCACGGCCGGAGCGTATCCGTGCCGCACGCTGCCTGACAGGGCGCGGCTGGTTTCCGGGAGGTTGCGCAGAAAATCCGCCATGCCGGCCTCGGCTTCCCGGCGGGCAAGGTCCTGATAGTGGAGAAAAGCATCCTCCGAAACGCCGCTGTAACGCATCTTGCTCTCGAACGGCACCTCGTAGACATGCAGCAGACGGATTTCCGCTGCGGGAAAAAACCGCAATGCCGTCTCCAGCGCATGCTGCGATGTCGGTGAAAAATCCACCGGCACCAGAATGCGGGAATAATCCCCAAGCGGTTCGCGTTTGACGATCAGGAATGGCCCGCGCCCCTCACGCACGATTTTCTGCGCGGTCGTTCCGAGCAGCAGTTCCTGCACGAAATTTTCCCCATGGGCTCCGATCACGACGAGATCGCATTCCGTGCTTTGCGCATAGGCAGCGACTTCGTCGGGCGTGGCGCCGATGCCGACGTGAAATGCGGCGCTAATGCCGTGCCTCGCATGGATGCCGGCCGCCAGCCGCTCGAGGTCATTGCGCGCGGCATCCACCAGCCGCTGCTCGACCGCGAGCGGATGTTCGATCAGGATCCGCCTGATGGCTTCCAGGGGCAGCCGGCCCATCACGTGCAGCAGGCTGAGTTCCGCACTCCAGTCACGGGCGATTCGCGCCGCCCTCTCAATTGCAATCCCGGCGCGCGGCGAAAAATCGGTCGCTGCCAATATTTTTTTCAATCTAATCATAATCTTATAGTCTCCACACCCCGAAAATCCATTTTACCGGCCTCAACACCCGGTGAGGCACGTTCGATTGCGCCGGCAAAATAGATGCAGACGCCAGCGGATCACCCCAGCAATCGGGACTCGGCACGCCTCAGTTCCTCCGGCGCCCCGAACAACACGACAACGTCTCCCTCGTTGAGACGGGTTTCAGGGTCTGGCGCCAACTGCCGTTTCCCTCCTCTCACCACTGCGGTCACCAGAACATGATCACGGTCAAGTCCGAGTTCTCCTATGGACCGTCCAGCGGCATATGCTCCCGGACCCAGAGACACCGGACACAAGCGATCGATTGTCGCGTCCCCCTCTTCGGCAACTGGAGAATCCCCTCCGCGGAAAAACTCACGCATCAGGCGATATCGTCCAACCCGCGAATCGCGCATTCGGCGAACGACCCGCGATAGCGGAACATCGAGCAACAGCAGCGCGTGAGAAACGATCATCATGCCGGCCTCGAGCGTCTCCGGCACCACCTCCGTCGCCCCGGCCTCGCGCAACGCGTCAACATGACTTTCGTCCCGCGTTCGCACCATGACGGGAAGATCCGGCCTGAGTGCGCGAACGTGATGCAGCACCTTGAGCGCGACGCCGACATCGTCATGGCTGACAACAACCAGCCGGGCGGAGCCCAGGCCGACCGCCTCCAGGATATCGCGCTCGGCGGCATCGCCGTAATAAACCGGCTCACCCGCCGTATGAGCATCGCGCACGCGGACCGGATCCAGGTCCAGTGCCACATAGGGAATCTGCTCCTCTTCCAGAAAACGCCCCACGTTCTGGCCGATGCGGCCATACCCGCAGATGATGACATGGTTTCGCAGTCCCGTCGGCGCCGGCACGCCGGCAACCGGCACGCTGTGCGATAGCCCACCCCGGGCCCCGGCAATCCGGGCGGCGATCCGGTGGTTGAAGCGGATCAGAAACGGCCCCAGGATCATGCTCAACAGCACGGCGGTAAGCACAATCTGCGCCACCTGCGCCGCAATCACCTGCGCGTCAAGCGCGATAGCGAGCAGCGCAAAGCCGAACTCGCCTCCTACCGCCAGCACAATTCCGGTGCGCCAGGCGTTTGCGGTATCAACTCCCGCCCGGCGCACGATAAGCGCGACCAGAGCGCCCTTGATAGTCAGCAACACCGCCGCTCCAATCAAAGCCCAGTGCCATATTCGGGGAAGGGACGCCGGATCGAGCAGCATTCCGATCGTCACGAAGAACAGCCCCAGCAATACGTCCCGGAACGGCCGGATTGCGGAATCGATCTGATGGCGGAACTCGGTCTCACCCAGCATCATTCCGGCGAGGAAGGCGCCGAAGGCCATTGACAAGCCAAGGCTGTGGGTCGCCCACGCCGACATCAGGGAAACGAGCAGCACGGTCAACGTAAACAGTTCCGCCGAGCGCCGCGCGGCGATTTCATGGAACAGCGGTCTCAGCATCCAGCGCCCGGCAAACAGCACCAGAGCGAAGGCCAGTAATGCCTTGGCCAGTGCCCAGGAAAGAGGAAGCACGAGAGAGCCGGCCGTCGCCGTTGCAAGAACCGGTATGACCACGACGAACGGCACCGCGGTTACGTCCTGGAATACCGACATCGCAAGCGCCAGCCGGCCATGCTGGCTCTGTTCCTCGCCCTGCTCGGCGAGCTGCTTGCTGATGATCGTGGTGGACGACTGGGCGAATACAGCCCCGACAACAAATGCCGCGGCCGGCGGCAAACCTGCCAACCAAGCCGCCATGCCAACTATTACCGTAGTGAGCAGCACCTGACCCGTTCCGAGTCCCAAGACCAGATGGCGTAACGCGTATATCTGCGGCAATGAAAAGTTCAGCCCGATGGTGAAAAGCAGGAAAACAATGCCAAGTTCCGCGGCCACGCGTATGTGCTGGCTGTCAATGACCGGCCCGACAGTGTAGGGCCCAAGGAGGACGCCGACGAGCAGATAACCGAGGCTGGAAGGGATGCCCAAGCGCTGAAAGACGGTCACGATCAGCACCGCCAATCCCAACAAGAGCAGTATCTCCGCCAGTGTCTGGCCCGTCACCTCAGATCTCCCCTTCGCAAATCGCCAGTTGCAGGGCGGCGGTCGCCGCGACCGCTCCCAACAGCAGGCGGTTGGGCCATAGCCCTCTGCTGAACAGCGACTCGCGTTCGGAGCGGATGGCCCGCACGTGCGCTAGCATCAGCGGCCTCTCACGCTTGCAGCCAGCGCCAACAGTTCAGGTTCGGAGAAAAACCCGCCGCATCCGGTTTGCGCGTCCGAGGATATTTTCCAGCCCGCCGGGCCGCGGCGCAGGGCGGCAATGCAATGCGCCGTGTGCCGCCCCAGTGTTGTGAGTTCGATCCGGACCCATTCACGTTCGGTGACGCGATCGCTTATATGACAGGACGCGCCACAGATCCCGCTGAAAGCACGGCCCGTGGCACTGGCCGCAACAAACGCGATCGTGGAAACCGCCGCCGGAAGCGCCTCCAGGAAAACGAAAATCCTTTCGTCATCCCACTCGCTCGCTCCCGTTCGGGAGTCACCGGTATGGATGACGCTGCCGTTGGCGTTGCGCGGGTGACCGGGATGAATGATCTCCAGCATGCGGCGTTGCTCATCGTACAGCACGCACAGCGCATCCAGGTTCTCGGGATCGGTGGCCACCCCCTCTTGCGGCGGGTCCCAGTGCAAACCCATGACGATCTCTTTCAGATCAAGTTCCGCATCGGCGTACACGTGATCCTGCGGGTTCGCATGATTATTGATTCCCATCGCTCCTCCTCCACACAACCATGTCGGACCGTAAATTGCTCTGCGGCATAAGCAGCCCCCAAGCGGATATGCCGCCCCTTAAGACCTTCGTCACCAGCGAACCGAAGGGAACGCCGGCTGCCTTGGCCATCCTGCCAATCGCGTCGACGTGCTTTTGTCCGACCTCGCGCGTGCGTTGGTTGACCTCGTCGATCATCTTCTGGCCGACCATTAGACGCGGACCGAAGATCGGCCGCAGTTCTTCGACCGCGTAACAGGCGACGACCTTGGCGGCAAGCCTGCTTGCGAGCGCGATACCGGCCTTGGCGGTCTTATTGGCGGCGGTTGAACCGTCAGTGGGAATCAGAATGCGTTTGAACATGGAATCTCCTCGGTAAGAAACTTGAGCGCAGCAGCCAAGCCATATACATGACGGTTATCTCGATCATGCGGTGCCGCGGATTTCGATGGATCACTTTGCGCTTGTTGCATTCCCTTCCTCAGCTCTTCGAATATCGGCCAGCGCATGCAGGCTCGCGAGGTAATCCACCATGGCCTGCAACTCTTCCCCAGGCAACGCAGCGTACCTCTCCTTGATCCTGGCTACAGCCGCCGAGAAGCGCGGCCGCACCCTGTCCGATGCGACCATCCAGTCGCGAATGGCGTCCGGCGCCAGCCGCCGACCCACGCCATCGAGTGGGCTGCGCGGATTGCCTTGCCCGCCGATGGCATGGCAGCCGGCGCAACCGTTCCTGTCATACGCCGCCCGTCCCACAGCGGCAGGCGACTGGGATTGCGGCACAGCTTCTTGCGCCTTAGGCCGCGCGTCTCCCGGGCTCGGCGCGTTATGCACGAAGCTGAAAGCGGCCGCGAGGCCCACGACGATCACGGCGGTCAGCGCCGCCACACTTTTTGCCAGCAGTTCACGCATTACCCTAGACCCATTCGAACAATTCACTGTGAATTTGTGCGGACCGGATGCCGAGCGCCGCCAGCCACTTTTCGGCGGACTGCGTCATCGCGGTGGGTCCGCAAACGAAGTAGTGCAACTGCGCGCGGTCCGCGGGCAGGTGCCGCTCCAGCATCGCCTGCGTCAGCAGGCCGCGTTCACCGTCCCAGCCTTCAGGCGGTTCGCCCAGGATGTGGATAATGCGCAGATTCAGCCGTCCGGCGAGGGCGTCCGGCTCCTCGCGATAGAGCGTCCGTTCCCAGCACCGGTTGCCGTAGAACAACACCAGCGGCCGCCGGTCGCCACGGTCGGCAAGCGTGCGCAACATGCCCATGATCGGCGCGATGCCGACGCCGCCTGCAACAAACACGTAGCCCGGTGCCCGGGGATGCCGGTCCGTCGAGAAAGCGCCGTAAGGACCGTCGAGAAAAGCCTTCTGTCCCGGCGGCACGTTTATCACCGAACGGGTGAAATCGCCGACGGCCTTGATGCCGAATTCGATGGTTCCGGCGCGCGCGGCGCTCGAGGCGATGGAAAACGGGTGCTCCTTGAGCGCAAACGGAGAGGCGCCCAGCGTCAGCCACGCGAACTGGCCAGGTTGAAACCGCATGCCGCCGTGGCCCTCCGGCTCGAGGACCAGGGTATAGGCGTCGCCCCGCTCGCGCCGCACCCCGGCTACGTGATACGGCTTGCGTAGCATCAGCCAGGGCCGGACCACGCGCACATGGCCGATAAGCGCGATCCAGAACAGACCATAGCCGGTCCACAGCGCCTGCTTCCAGTCCGTGTCGATATAGTACCCGGTGCCGACGACATGCCAGAGCGCGAGGCCAAACGCGATGGTCGCAATCAGCGCGTGCGTCCAGCGCCACAAGTTGTAATCGATTCCGAAACGCCGCCGGGCGAGCGAACTCGCGACAAGGAGCACGAACAGCACGATCGCTGCCCGGCCCGCGGACATGTGAGCCGGCGCATCCAGCGGGTTAGCGGTGCCGAGCGCCGCCGGATTATCGATGCGGATAATCAGATAGTGCAGGGCTGCGATCGCGAGCGCGAAAATTGCAAGAAAGCGGTGGACGTAGTAGACGATGTCGATCCCGAACGGCATGGTCGCGCGGCGGAACCGCGCGGTGAGAATGAACTGCACGCCCATCATCGCGAGCGCCGCGAACCCGAGCGCCATCGCGAAATCCCACCAGAAGCCGCCGGGCGGCGGCACCGGACCAAGGAGAAGCGCGAAAAGCGGCGCCGTCACCACCACCACATAGGCGCCAAGCCAGGATACCGCCGACAGCAGCGGGTTCATCGGAGCGAAGTTGCTTCACCAGATTGAGATTGAATCCCTTCTCGCGCGCCTTGAGGCGTTCCTCCGGATCCATGCCGATGCCGCCGCCAACCCCAACCATCTCATCTGTCGCATTATTACTCTCCTTTTCTTCCTGACTTCCCGTAATAAAAGACAGAAGACAAATCTGATGGTTCCACCTTAATCCTGCTGCGCGAAACATTGTTTGACACACATCAACAAACAGTTTGTCGGAGCCAAGTCCGGCAAACTCCTAGGCGTGTCCAAGCCGCCTGCGCACCATCCATTTTTCGATCTCGACCGCAAAGAAGATGACCGCAGCGCCGCTCACGCACACCGCCAGTTCTGCCGCATCGAGCGGCGCGGTCTTGAAGATCCGGTTCAGCGCAGGGACATAGAGGATTGCCAGCTGCAGGAGCGTAGTCGCCACAACAGCACCCAGTAACAGCCGGTTGGACCACAGCCCCATGCTGAACAGAGAATCGCGTTCGGAACGAATGGCGAGCACGTGCGCCAACTGGGCCAGCGTCAGCACCGTAAATACCATGCTCTGCCAGTGCGCCGAGCCGGCATGGTAGGCTCAGGCCTGGATCGCCAGCACGATGCCGCCCATCAGCAGTCCGACCCAGATGATGTGCTGCCACATGCCATGCGCGAATATGCTCTCCTGAGGCGGCCGCGGCGGGCGCTTCATGATGCCGCGTTCCTCCGGCTCCACAGCGAGCGCCAGCCCTGGCAGGCCATCGGTCACGAGATTGACCCACAGAATGTGCAATGGCAGCAGCGGAATAGGCAACCCGAGAAACGGCGCCAGAAATATGATCCAGATTTCACTCGAATTGGTAGTCAGGGCGTACTTGATAAAGCGCCGGATGTTGTCGTAAATGCGGCGGCCTGCGCGCACCGCGGACACGATAGTGGCGAAGTTGTCGTCGAGCAGCACCATGTCCGAGGCCTCGCGGGCGACGTCGGTGCCGCCCCGGCCCATGGCGACGCCGATGTCGGCGCGCTTCAGCGCCGGCGCATCGTTCACCCCGTCGCCGGTCATCGCCACGTACTCGCCGCGCTCCTGCAGCGTCTTGACGATGCGGATTTTCTGCTCGGGGTCGACGCGCGCATAAACCCGGATATGCTGAATGCGGGACGCCAGATCCTCATCGCTCAGGTGTGCGAGCTGACGGCCCGTCATCACCTCGCCGCCATCCGCGATGATGTCGAGCCGGCGCGCCACCGCGCGCGCGGTGGCGGGATGATCTCCCGTGATCATAAGCCACGGCCAGCACCCTCAGGCCATCGGCAGCCATGCGCTCCGTCGCCTGATGGAGCTTGTCGCTCTCGAGAGGTACCAGCCCGGCCGCGTCAAGCTGCCATGCGCAACGCCGCAACAGCGTTTCCGGCGCGCCTTTGCTGAACGCCACGATCTCGCCATCCAGCATGGTGAAACGTCGTCATGCGCTTGCGTTCCGAATCAAACGGCAGTTCCGCCAGACGGGGTGACGCTGCCTCGAGCACCGCCTTGTCGAAACCTGCGCGCACCGCTCCTTCATATAGCGCAACTTCGGTCGGATCGCCGCTGATCTCCCGGCCCGCCGCAACGGCATCGTTGCATAGCGCAATCGCGGTGAACAGCCGTTGCGCCGTCGTGCCCGGTCTCGCGTCGGGGCGCGCCAGCTTGCCGTCAACATAGCAGGCTTCGACCCGCATCCTGTTCTCGGTCAGCGTGCCGGTCTTGTCCGAGCAGATATAGGTGATAGAGCCCAGCGTTTCCACTGCCGGCAGGCGCCGGATCAGCGCATTCTGCTGCACCATCCTGTAGGCGCCGAGCGCGAGCGAGATCGTCACCACCGCGGGCAGCGCTTCCGGGATCGCCGCCACCGCGAGACTCATCGCGGTGAGGAACATGAGCACCGGCGACTCGCCGCGCAACAGCCCGGTGACGAAGATGATGGCGCAGATCGCGAGCACCGCCAGCGCCAGGCGGCTGCCGAAGCGCGCCAGTCGTTTCTGCAGCGGCGTCTTGCTGTCTTCCTCGGCCGCCAGCAGCGTGGCGATCCGGCCGAGTTCGGTGGCCATTCCGGTCGCGACTACAACGCCGCGGCCGCGGCCGTAACTGACGACCGTTCCCTTGTAGCCCATGTTGCGCCGGTCCCCGAGCGGCGCATCCGCGTCGCGCAGCGATGCCACCGCCTTTTCCACTGCCGCCGATTCGCCGGTCAGCGCAGATTCATTGACCTTGAGCCGCACCGCTTCCGTCAACCGCAGATCGGCCGGGATGACATTTCCCGCCTCGAGCACCACGATGTCGCCCGGCACCAGCTCGTGCGCCGGCAGCGTGATGCGCCGTCCCGCGCGCAGCACGCTGGCGCTTGGCGCCGCGATGCGTTTGAGCGCGGCCATCGCGCGCTCGGCGCGGTACTCCTGGACGAAGCCGATCACCGCATTGAGCACGAGGATGGCGATAATGGCGATGGTGTCCTGCGGCTCGCCGATCACTCCGGAAACCACCGCCGCGGCGATCAGCACCACGATCATGAAATCGGCAAACTGGTCGAGCAGGATCCGCCAGGGGGGGCGACGCCGGCTCTCGCGCAGCTCGTTGCGGCCGTAACGGACAAGCCGCTGCGCTGCCGCCTCTGCCGCCAGTCCCTGCACCGGATCCGTGCCTAGTGCACGCGCGACTTCGCCACAATCGATACAGTGCCAAACAGCCTGCGGCGAAACGGCATTGCCCCCGGCGTGGCGCAGAGCAAATTGCGCGGATTTATCTGCCATTACGGAACAGGAAATAGGCATTGATCAGATAAATCCACAGCAAAAACACGCTGATCCACCCGACTGTGCCGAACACCCGCGTTTTCGATCTATAGAACAGGCCGGCAATCGCCAGCCCGGTCATCATCAAAGCCGACAGCGCGGAAATGGCATGGATGGAAGATACGTACGAAAGCAGCGGGCCGCGCAGAAAAAATACGTCGTCAACGGCGACCAGCGCCAGGTTGAAAAGATTGCTGCCGAACAGGTTTCCAATGGCCATATCGACGGCGCCGATTCGAAGCGCGGAGATTGTCACGATCAGCTCCGGCAATGTGGTTGCCAGCGAAACGAAGAAAGTGCCAACGAACGTTTCGTTCCATGCCATGACTTTTGCAATATCCTCGGCGACAAACGGCAGCCAAAGCGCCGCGCCGACGACAACGGCGGCCGCGACAGCATAGCCGATCGCGGCCGACCGCAATGTGACATCCGGATAACGCTCGGCTATTTGCCCCACAAACTCCGCTCTCTGCCTGCGCTCGTAGCGGAAAACGATATTGACCGCCACTCCGTAGATCAACAGCACGACCGGCGAATAAAGCCCGATATGTCCCTGCCCCAGCGTGACGCCGTGCGAAGCCAGAAGAATGCTGAAAGCAACGAAGCCGAGCAGGATCACGCTGAAGGCTGCAGACAGAATGTGGGCGTGACTGGCCCGGGTATAGACCGATTCCTCCCGATAGAGAAGATCGAGCACTACGATCATGGCAAGGTTCATCAGGCAGGCGCCCAGGATGTTCCCCACCGCAATGTCTGGCACACCCACCAGGGCAACCGCGCCAATACCCGAAATCAGCTCGGGCAACGAGGTTACGGTGGCAAGGAGCACCAAACCGACGAGACTGCCGCCGAGCCCGGTCTTCTCGGCGATGATATCGCCGTAACGGGAAAGCCGGGTGCCGGCCGCACCGATGAGGGCCACGCAGATTGCAAACTCAAGCCAGACAAATTGGGGCGCATTCATTGCTTTTATCGCCGCACGCTAGCCCCGCCCGCACGAAAGCGCGAGGGAAGAGTGCCTACGCTGCCGCCCGCGGCGTCACGCTCACCAGCAGAACCGCCACTCCGGCCAGCAGCGGCATCACCTTGCGCGTAAGCGCGCGCGCCGGCAACTCCTCCCTACGTGCATAACCCCGGTCTGTGAAAGGCGTCGATTCTATCACCGCAGGCTGAGCACGCAAGCACCCCATGACCGCAAGACGGGGAATTTGCCTATAATTGCGCAAAGGCCTCGCGCCGGTTTGCGTGCGCGGCAGAGCCCGGCGCCGCGGTTCCCGCGGGGAAGCGGCCATCACACGTTGGTCATCGCCACGAGGAGTCGAACGATGCGCCTGTCGCTGCGATTCATCATCCCGCTCGCCATAGTCCTGGCGGCCATCGCCTATGCGGTGGTGCCGCTGGTCGACAAGCTGACCCTCAAGTGGTTCGTGCGCGACCTCGATATCCGCTCGACCCTCGTCGCGAACACGGTGCAGGAACCGCTGCTGGAACTGGTTCGTGCCGGATCGAAGAACAAGATGGTGGCCTTCTTCAGCAGAATCACCCAGGACGAGCGTCTCTTTGCCATCGGCTATTGCGACTCGTCTCAGAATCAGCTCGTCGCCACGAAGACCTTTCCGCAAGGCCTATCGTGCAGGGATATCGAAAGGTTCCGGGACCCTGGCCCGCAGGTATTGGACAGCGCGCGGGGCCCTCTGCATGTTTCCGTGCAAGACGTCGAGCGGGAGGGTACGCGGATCGGCAGGCTCGTACTGGTGCATGACATGAGTTTCATCCAGCGGCGAAGCGAGGAGACGAAGCAGTATGTTTTTTACTTTTTTGTCGGCCTCGCGGCCGTCGTTTCGCTGATCACCGTCGTCATTGCCCAATTGAGCTGGCGGGGCTGGATGCAGGGTTTTCACGCGTTGCTTCGCGGCGAAGGTCTGCTGCGGCCGGCGGAAAAAATCAACGTCCCTGAATTGCGGCCGCTGGCGAGGGATCTGCGCTCGCTCATCCGCGACGTGAAATCCGAGTACCGGCCCAGGGACGAGGCGCAACTCACGTGGACGCCGGAGACGCTACGCTCCATCCTGCGCCAGGACTTGCGCGGCGACGATATCCTGGTCGTCTCGAATCGTGAGCCCTACATCCACGTGCGGCGCGGCGAGAGCATCGAAGTTCAGAGGCCCGCCAGCGGGCTGGTCACGGCGCTCGAGCCCATCATGCGCGCCTGCTCCGGAACCTGGATCGCTCACGGCAGCGGCTCGGCGGATGCAGAGGTGGTCGACAAGAACGGCCGGGTGGCGGTTCCGCCCGGGAATCCGGCGTACGCCATCCGCCGGGTGTGGCTCACCAAAGAGGAGGAAGCGGGTTACTACTACGGGTTCGCGAACGAGGGCCTGTGGCCGCTATGCCACATTGCCCACGTGCGTCCGATCTTCCGGACCGGCGACTGGAACCAGTATATCGAAGTCAATCGCAGGTTCGCGCAGGCGGTGTTCGAGGAAGCCAAAACCGACGACCCGATCGTGCTGGTCCAGGATTACCACCTCGCGTTGCTGCCGAAAATGATACGGGAAAAGCTGCCTGACGCGACTATCGTGACATTCTGGCACATACCCTGGCCCAATCCGGAGGCGTTCGCCATTTGCCCGTGGCGCGCGGAACTCCTCGACGGGCTGCTGGGCAGCAGCATCCTCGGTTTTCACACGCAGTTTCACTGCAACAATTTCGTTGACACCGTGGATCGCGTGCTGGAGGCGCGCGTCGACCGCGAGACGTTCACGATCTCCTATGGCAGGAAGCTGACCGCAGTCAAGCGTTATCCGATTTCGATCGAGTCGCCGCCATCCGAAAGCCTGATCCGGAAAACGGTAGCCGACTGTCGCGCCGACATCCGCCTGCGGCATAACCTGCACCCCGACCATGCGTTGGGCGTCGGCGTCGATCGCATGGATTACACCAAAGGCATACTCGAGCGCTTTCTCGCGATCGAAAGGCTGCTCGAACTGCAATCACGGTGGATCGGCAAGTTCAGCTTCGTTCAGATTGGCGCGCCGACGCGATCGAGCATCGAGCAGTACCAGGAATTCGACGCCCATGTTCGCGCGCTTGCCACCAGGATCAACAACCGGTTCGCGCGCGGCGATTACGTCCCCATTATCCTCAAGATCGAACATCACGAACCCGAGCAGGTTTACGAATACTACCGGGCCGCCGACGTCTGCATTGTGAGCAGTCTCCACGACGGCATGAATCTTGTCGCCAAGGAGTTCGTGGCCGCGCGCGACGACGAACAGGGCGTCCTGATACTCAGCCAGTTCACCGGCGCTTCGCGCGAGCTTCCCGAGGCGCTCATCGTCAATCCGTACGACATCGATCAGTGCGCCGCCGCGCTGCACGTTGCGCTGACGATGCCGCAGAACGAACAACGCGACCGGATGCGCACCATGCGCGGGCTGGTCCAGGAGTTCAACGTCTACCGCTGGGCGGGGCGCATGCTGCTCGACGCGGCGAGCATGCGCAAACGCGGACGCCTGCTGGAAAAAACACCCGCTCAGACACGGCAGGGCTAGCAGCGTCGCCCCCCACCCTTGGTCTTGGGCGGCAGGACACCGGGCCTCTGCAAAAAGATGAACAAACCTGAAATTCGGCCAAGAAGAAATTCCAGGCGAACAGAATTGCCCAAGGTTGCGCCCAACCGGGCCTTTTTCCTCGACATCGACGGAACGCTGCTCACCCTTGCCGCCACCCCTGCGGGCGTAACGGCGGACGGCGGACTTAAACAGACGCTGGGACGGCTTCGCACGGCCACCGGGGGAGCGATCGCGCTCATCAGCGGGCGCCAGATTGGCGAGGTGGATCGGCTCTTTGCTCCGCTGCGCCTTCCGACCGCCGGCCAGCATGGCATTGAACGCCGCGATGGATCGGGGGTTGTGCACCGACACGCGGCCCCCTCGTGCCGGTTTGGCGAGATCAAGAACCGGCTCGCGCCACTCGTCGCGCGCCATCCCGGAAAAATGGTTGTGGAAATCATACCCATAGGAAGCGACAAAGGAAGTACGATTGCGGAATTCATGTCTGAAAGTCCGTTTCGCGGGAGAATCCCGGTGTTCCTCGGCGACGATGTGACCGACGAGTACGGATTTTCCGTTGTCAATGCCATGGATGGACACTCGATCAAAGTGCGGCCCGGCCGGTCGGCAACCAGGCGGCTTGCCAGATTCAGCATGACGTCTACGGCTCGGCGATTCTGGCGGCGACCCATGTCTTCTTTGACAAACGCCTGGTGCGCGGTGGTGACGAAACGCTGTTTCATCTGGTACATTTACGCGCTCGCCGCCATAGGCCGCATGGCGGAGGCCCGCGAACTGTTCGAGAAGCTGCTCGCCTGCCGCAACCGGCATGGTTTGCTGGCGGAGGATATCGATCCGCGAACCCGGGAGCAGTGGGGCAATTTCGTGCAAACCTACAGCATGGTCGGACTTATCAATGCGGCAATTCGCCTGAGCATCCGCTGGGACCAGGCGTTCTAGCTTGCCGCGGGCGCCGGCGCGCTATTCGCGCCGCTGCTCGGGCGGCAGCGGGAAATCTGTTTGCGGGTTGCTGGGCCAGCGGAAATATTCGGTGCGCAGCCCGCCGACCCGGACCGAGACTTTCCGGGTCTGGATCTGGCCGTTATTGCCGACAGTCACCGAATAGGCGCCGGCCGGCAGTTTCGCCATGAAGAACGGACCGTCGGCAACATCCTCGACCAGGGTCTTGCCCGACGCATCTTTCAGGCTGACCTGAATATCCGCCAGGTAATTGCCTTCGACGAGCGTAAATACCAGCTTGAGATTGAACTCTTTCGCGCGCGCCTTGAGACGCTCCTCGGAATCGACGCCCACGCCACCCGACACGAACGATACGTTGTTATGCGTAACCACTTTCTCCTGCGCCGGCGCTTGTGCTGTCCCCAGCACCCCAATCATCGTCGCCGCCGCCAATCCCACACAGGTCATGCGCCGCATGGTTGTTCTCCTTTCATCGTTGGACCTTCTCTGCCGTTTCGGAAATTATCCACGTTCCCTCTGGACAGTCCGGACGCCATCGCACAACTGGCGAATTTCCCGGTAGGGCGCGTCTTACGCACCGATTCCGATATGGTGCGCACGGCGCACCCCACTTCCTGTTGTGGACCGAAACC
>Ga0156176_1074_pt1 | contig 14441 bp, 13 predicted proteins | sample RifCSPlowO2_12_FD_107829 | JGI IMG/M metagenome (GOLD analysis project Ga0156176, IMG submission 107829) | Betaproteobacteria bacterium RIFCSPLOWO2_12_FULL_62_58
CCCGATTAAAACATTCGAGGGCAGGCTCCAGCGGGAACCCAAATAATCTGTCGTTCCCGTGAAAACGGGAACCCATACGGCGGCTCCACATGTGCATATCGTAAATTGGATTCCCGTTTTCACGAGAATGACAACCTGACCGCTTGAGTCTGTCGTTCCCGAGAAGCTTGTCCCCGAGTGTTCTAATCGGGGATCGGGAACCCATACGGCGGGTCCACTTACGCGGCTCGCAAATTGGGTTCGCCCCCGATTAACGCACTCGGGGGCAGGCTCATTCACGGGAACGACAACCGGGATTTATCACCGCCGCCTGCGCGGCAGACCCTTCTCCAGCATCTTCCGGATTTCCCACGCGCCGACCACGCGCCGCGCTTGTATCTTCCCCCGCTTGCTCCACATCCCGCGAAGCCCCACGATCGCATCCCATTTGGCTTTGAGTATGACGCGCCAGCGGCCCTTGATCGCGTACCAGACGATGGTACAGAGGTTCGCGGCGATGTGCTGTGGAAGATATAGCCAGAACAGCCAGCCCGGCATGTTCTTCACGTAGGTCCAGACGAGATTGCGATGCCCGTGGTAAACCGCGAAGTCGCTGTCCTTGCCGGTCGTCGCCGAGCCGACGTGAGCGACCCGGGCATCCGGAACGTAGAGGCAGCGGTAGCCGGCGAGCCTCAGCCTGAACCCGAGATCGACATCCTCGAGGTAGCAGAAGAAATCGTCGTCGAATCCTCCGACCGCTTCAACCGCTTTGCGCCGATACAATGCCGCGGCCGCGCACGCGGAGAATACTTCCATCGGATGAGCGTAAGGGCTCTCGTCAACCGATGAACCATGTCCGCGGCGCCACACCAGGCCGCTGACGTGATAGGCATCGCCCGCGCCATCCAGCAGGTCGGGTCGCCGGCTCTGGATCATGCGGCTTGCGAAACAGGCGAACTCGGTTCGCCGCTCCGCCGCCGTCACCAGTTTTTCCAGGCAGTTTTCGGCGAGAACCGCATCGGGATTCAGGCACAACAGGTAATCGCACCGGAGTAACGGCAAAGCGACGTTGTTGCCCCTGGCGAAACCGATATTGGCGCGGTTCTCGATCACGTTGACGAAGGGATGGTCGCCCAGCGCCGACCGGAGGTTCAAGAGGCTGCCGTCCGTCGAACCGTTGTCCGAAACGTACACCTGGACGGGCACCGTCGAGGCGAGCACCGACCGCACGCAGCGAACGAGCATCTCGCCCGCGTTGTAGTTGACGATCACGACGCAAACGGGTTCGCCGGTCATTACAAGCAATCCTCGAGGGGGGACTGGGCATCGTCCGCCCAAAACGAAGCGGTCATGCTCCCCGGCGGATCAGCCAACGCCAAAGGTTTTCGTTATCCACTCGGCGGTACGGGTGATGCCCGTTTCGAGCGGCGTATGGGGCGTCCACTCCAACTCCGTTCGCGCAAGCCCGATATCGAGCACGTTGGCCGGCGCGTCGAACCGCCGTCCCGGCAGATAATCCCGCTTGATGGTCCGCCCGAGCAAGGCCTCCAGCCTGCTCAACAACTCATTGAGGCTGCAGCCCCGGCCGGCGCCGATATTGAAGACCCGGTACGCGCCCGGGTAGCGGGCCGCCTTGATGAAAGCCTCGGCCACGTCCCCGGCGTAAACGTAATCCCGCACGACCTCGCCGTTCCCCCAAATCTGGATGGGCTCGCCGCGGAGCGCCTTGTAAGTGAACACGGCGATCGCCCCCTGCTTCTGGAGCGGCGATTGCCCCTCGCCATAGGGATTGGCGATGCGCAGGACGCTATAGTTCAAACCATGAAGGTGGGAATAAAGATGCAGATACTTTTCGATCGCCAGCTTGCTTACCGCGTACGAGCACAGGGGATCGGTAGGATGGCTTTCCGGAATGGGAATTTTTTGCGGCACGCCATATATCGTTCCGCCGGATGACGAGAAGATGATTTTTCTGGTGCCGCAGGTTCGCGCCAGCTCCAGGAGCCGCAGCGTTCCGACAAGGTTGGTTTCGACGTCGTAGAGCGGATTGTCGTTCGAGCTCTGGGGAAGCGTGGTGGAGACCAGGTGAAATGCCACCTCGCACCCCTCCAGAGCCGCCGCGACGTCCTCGCTGTTGACGAAGTCCCCGCTCACAAACTCGGCGCCGGGCGCCGGGAGGGCCGCCGCCGTGTTCGGACGATCGAAGATGCGGACGCGATGCCCTTCCCCGATCAATGCCAACGCGAGATGGCTGCCAAGGAACCCGCGTCCTCCCAAAATCAAACACTTCATCGGCCAGCTCCCGATGTTGTCATGGGTTGTCGGCCGTTTTCGCGCTCGGCAGCGTGTGCGGACGATCGAGTCCGGCAGGCTGCTGGGCGGAGCGCGCCCGGCATCCCGGCGCGGCAGGCGTATCGCCCGTCGGAATGCCTTGAGATACGCTGTCCTCGAGCGCTGCCGCGAAGCGCTCCGCCTGCTTGCGCCAATCGGCGCGGCGGGCGTACTCGATGCCGCGGTCAACCAATAGCCGGCGGCGCGCGTCATCCGCGAGCAGCGCGATGACCGCCTCGCTCAGGGCCTCCACCGTGAAATCGGCGAGCACCGCGATATCCGGATTCAGCAGCCACTCCACGTGTGACCCGCGATTGCTGACAACCGGGCAGCCGCACGCCATCAGCTCGAGCGGCAACAGCGAGAGGTTGGTGCAGGACAGCACCAGCGCGACATCGCACTGGCTGTAAAGATCGGGCAGCTCCGCGAGCGCGACGTTGCCCGCGTTGAGGTGCGCGAACGGGATTACGTAGTGGCCGACGTCCCAGCCGGCCAGCACGAACTTCACGTCGGGCAGCCGGCGCGCGACCTCCGCGAGCACGAGGAGTCCGAATTCGAATGCCCGCCGCAACGTCGGCGGGCGCGCGTAAAAGAAGACCCGGCGGATTTCCGGATCGCGCCGCGGACGCGGCGAATAACGATCGAGCTCCACGGCGAAACCGATCGCCCGGGTGCGCATGCCGTAGTCGGCGGCCAGCTTGCCGGCCAGCCATTCCCCCGCGGTGATGCCGTAGAATCCGAAACGGTAGGTATTCTCCGCGAACAGATACTCGCTGCCGGCCGGGAAAAAGAACGGTTCGAAATCCTGGACGAAATAAATCCGCTGCGCGGCGCCCTGGAAGGCACGCACGTAATAGGCCGTGATCCAGCTCGTCGCGACGGAAAAATACGACGGCGGGATAGTGTCGGCGCCCAGCCATACTTCGGCGGCCAAGGGAAAGAAATGCCGGCGGAGGACGTCGCGCGCCGCCTGTGCCGACGGATAGCGGCAGGGACCGACGATGACGATGCGGCATTCGTAGCCCAGATCTTCGAGATGCCAGGCGAGGCGGAAGATGTTCAGATGGCCGCCGGAACCGACATCGAAATCCGGGATGAACCAGGCGATCGTCTTGCGCTTCATGTCCGCGGGCAACGGCGCGCCGAAGGGCGGCTGGGTGACAAAGCGATAGAAGCCCAGCACATCGACCGGTGTGAGCCGCGCGCGCTCGGTGAGCCGCCGCCAGACATGCCGCGCCGTCGCCAGTGTCCCGATCCTCTGTTGCAGCTCGCGCAAGCGGCGTGCGCGGGCGAGCGTGCGGCGCATCATCGCCGTTTCTTCGCCATGTCGAGCGAGAACAGTTTGTCGAGCGTCGATGCCCCGGCGCCGGCCCCGGCGCCGATAAAATAGCCGGCCTGGCGCGCGAGGTGGGACAACGGGATCTTCACCAGCCACTCGGGGAAGCGTGTCGCGAGGCCCTCTGACAGCAGATAGCGATAATCGCGGACGCTGCAGCGCAACGATTGCGCCAGTCCATGCGCGATCGACGGGCACAGGCGGTAGCCGAAAGAGCCGCGGAACGCGCGCGCCTCGTCGTAGGCGCGGCGCAGCGTTTCCCAGACACGATATTCGTGCGAATGGAACACGCGCGCCCGGTCCGCGTAAGCCTTCGCGTAACCGGCTTCGATGACCGCCTTGGCCCAGAGCTGGTCCTCGGCGAAATCGACATCGGGGAGCGGTATGCGTTCCCAGACCGAGCGCCGCAGGCAAGCGTTGTTGTTCGAGAAGAAATGCAGGAACTGCCGGTAGCCCACGTCCGCGGCGTAGCGTTGCGGATCGTCGAGGCGCACGACGGACGGCCCCCGGGCGAAATTGTCGAAGTGGTGCGTGAGATCGCGCGCGAGAAAGGGATCGCGCCCGGGATAGGGCAGATGGCGGCCGAAGGCGCCGGCGATATCCGGCGCCTGTTCGACGGCGGCCACCAGCTCGCGCAGCCAGTGCCGGTCGGCCGGCCTGGCATCGTGGGTAAGCATGGCGATGAACTCCCCGCTCGTCAGGCCGATCGCGCGGTTGCGCGTGCGGCCATGGCCGAATTCCGCGCTCGGGATGACGTGCACCCTGACGCCGGCCGCGCGCTCGCAGATCGCGAGCGTCGCGTCGCGTGAGCCCGAATCGATCACGAGCACCTCGAACGGCCACGGCGTCTCCTGCGCCAGCACGCTCGCCAGCACCTCCGCGAACAGCGCGCCGCCGTTCTTGGTTGGAATGACGACCGATGCCTTCATGCGACGCGCCTGAGCCACGCGGCGACACGGCGCAGGGGCGCGGTCGCGCGCCAGGCGCGCGAGGACAGCACCTTGGCGAGCTCGGCCTCGGCCCTCGCCGCGCGTTGTTCCCAAGCGGCCACGAGGTCGCCAAGACGCAGGATTTCCGTGCGGGCATCGCCAACCTGGAGGCACAGTTCGCCCACCTGCTTCTGCGTATCGGCGAGCTGGCGTACGGCGCCGTCCAGGGTCGCCTCGGCCTGCTGCGTCCGTTTCCACAGCTCGGCGTTCGCCGACTGGTAGAGTTCGAGATGCCGGCCGATGCGCACGCGCTCGCCGAATTTGCGGAAAACCGCGCGCAGCGTTTCCTGCGCGCCGGCCTCGGCGCGGCACCATTCGAGCAGCGCCGCGGGCGGCGTCGCGCCGACCAGCAGCACGCCCAGACCGTTACCGTGGAAAAACTCGAAATTCGGGTAACGCGCCGCGACTTCCTGCCAGACCTTCCGTACCCCGAACCCTTCCCTTTCGACCCTCGTGTCATGGAACAGGACTACGCCGCACGGACTCATCTTCGGCAGCCAGGTCTCGAAATCGTGGCGCACCGCCTCCTCGGTGTGCAGGCCGTCGATGTGCAGGACGTCGATGCTGCCGTCGGCGAAGCGCGCCAGCGCTTCATCGAACAGCATCGGCATCAGCGTCGCGAAGCGGGCGTAGCGCGGCTCGACGTGCCGGCGCAGCTCGGCGAGCACCTCCTCGCCGTAGATGCCCGCGTGCGGATCGCCCTGCCAGGTGTCGACCGCGAAACAGCGCGTGCCGGCGCCGAGTTCCGCGACAGCCTGGCAGAACGCGCAGAACGAATCGCCCTTGTGCGTGCCGAGTTCCACCAGCACGCTTGGGCGCGCCAGGGCAATCAGCGCGAAGGCGAAGGGTATGTGCTCGTGCCAGCCCTCGATGTTGGTCAGCCGCTCGGGCTGCGCGCGTGCGGCGACCGCCACGGCGGGGGCGAGCGAGGCAGGATCAATCATTTTCTCTTGCAATTTTCCCGGCGCCGGTTTTGCATCAGGAGTTTGTCGAGGCCAAGTCCGACAAACTCCTAGATCCGACAAACTCCTAGTGCTGCTGTGTCATGAACAATCGGATTCCCTCCCCTTCCATCCCTCACTCCTGACCTCTCTCCCAAAGGGAGAGAGGAAGCTCGAGCCTCCCTTCTCGTTTCCCTCACTCCCGCCTCTCTCCCGAGGGGAGAGAGGGGACTCGAGCCTCCCTTCTCCCCTCGGGAGAAGGGTCGGGGATGAGGGATGGAAGGGTCGGGGATGAGGGACCGGGAGGCCCAGAGCTTGCCCCGGACTTGATCCGGGGGTGGGGATGGGTTTACTGTGGCAGCCATTCTTAGCATTACCCCACCCCCATCCTAACCTTCCCCCTGAGGGGGAAGGAATGTTTTTTTCCGTGAACTTCCCCCTGAGGGGGAAGGAATGGTTTTGTTTCTTCCGGGTTTTCCGTGGGCGTCGTCTCTGCTGGACTTCAAAATTGGCACCAAACCAGTAACCTCGGCGGGAGCTGTCATTCCCGTGCAAACGGGAATCCAGAATATTCAGGACGTAATTGGGTCCCCGCCCCCCGATAAACCCATTCGAGGGCAGGCTTCGCGAGGACGACTTAATCAAGGCTTCCCTACGCCAAAAATACGCGAACGATACCATCTTTTCAGCAGCCTGTCGGACTATCGGCCGCGGGATGGCGCGGGACGTGGTAGAGTTCGGCTCACGCTATCGTAGCCTGTCGGACTTAACAGTCCGTACACGCTGCTAACAGCAAAACCGGCTGACCATTCATAATAAACCCAGCCGAAGCGGTCGAATTTAAGGAAAAGCGCGGGTGAATTCGTATATCGGTCATCCTCTTCTGCAATTCTCTTGGTGCCGGTTTTGCATTAGGAGTTTGTCGGGGCCAAGTCCGACAAACTCCTAGCTCCATCGCCGGTACTGCGTGCTTTCCAGACTCGTCTGTTCCCTTTTCCCCAGGCCGCCCGTTCTCGCCGGTGGCCATGACCACGCCAGTTTCGAGCGGCTCATGCGCGCCGAAACTCACCTTTACTCCCCGCGCTACGCGCGCCGGCTCATCGCGCTCCGCGGCGCGGAACACTTGCGGCGCGACAGCGGCGGGGTTCTCGCATTCCTGCATTTTGGCAGCTTCTTCCTCTCGGGCGGCGCGCTGGTGCACCAACTCGGCTTACCATACACCCTGATCGCGTCGCGGCGCAATCTGGCCTTGCTGCCGCCCGCCGAAGCCGATTTCTGGCGTGGCGTGCACGAGCGTTCGGCCCGATTGTTCGGCGCGCCGCTGTTCTTTTCGGACGAGCCGGCCACCAACTTGACGCGCTGGCTCAAGGAAGGCAAGTTCCTCGGTGCGGCAATGGACGTGCGCGAAACCGGGTTCGAGCAGCGCTCCGGCCGCTTCGACTTTCTCGGCGCCCGCCTGCATCTGCATCTGGGGCCGGGCCGGCTGGCCGCAATGACCGGCCGGCCGCTGCATGCGATGACGATTCTGTTCGACCCCGAACGGCGCAGGCACGAACTCCATCTCGGGCCGCCGGTATTCGAGCGCGACCCGGAGATTCTGATCCAGCGCGCTCTCGACGACATGGCGCCCATTGTTTCCCGGGCGCCGTGGCAGCTCTACCACGACCTTTTCGGCATCTTCGCGCAGCCGCACGAGGCGGCGCCTATGCTAGGAGTTTGTCGGGCCTAGCCCCGGCAAACTCATTATCCTGAAAACGGCAATTCAGCCACAGAGGGTTCTTTTCAATACCCCGTTGAGGGGTACACAGAGAACACCGGGAAAATTGCAAAAGAGGATAATCGATGCCTATGGGTCTCTATCGCGATTTTCTCACCCACACCGGGCGAGTGGTGCACAAATGGACGCATTACTTTCCCGTCTACGAACGCTACCTCGCGCCCTGGGTCAACCGCTCCGTAACGCTCATCGAAATCGGCTGCGGCGAGGGCGGCTCGCTGCAACTCTGGAAGCGCTACCTGGGTCCCTATGCGCGCATCGTCGGCATCGACTTCAATCCCGCATGCAAGGCGTTCGAGGAAGACCAGATCTCCGTCCACATCGGCGACCAGGGCGACACGGGCTTTCTGTCGCGGGTGATCGAGGAGGTCGGCGCGCCCGATATTGTCATTGACGACGGCAGCCACATCATGCATCACATGCGCGCCTCCTTCGATTACCTCTATCCGCGCCTGTCGAAGTCGGGCGTCTATATCATCGAAGACACGCATGCCGCCTACTGGGAAGAATACGGCGGCGGCTACCGCGCCCCGCAATCGATCGTCGAATATGCCAAGGCGCTGGTCGACCGTCTCAATGCCGACCATGCGCGTGGCGTCGTAACGCCCGACGACTTCACCCGCAGTACCCACTCGGTCGCTTTTTATGAGAGCATGATCGTGTTCGAGCGCGGCTGGTTCAACGCCAAGCATGCGCCCAAGATCGGGCGCGCCCCGTGAGCCGGCGGGGCGGGGGCGGCGCGCCCCTGCCGCCGGCGCAACCGAAAGGAGCAGCTATGGACGACTTGACAAAAGCGCTTGCCGGCATCGCCGATGCCGCGCGCAAGAAGAAACAGGTGGTTAAAGACAAGTCCGATGCCGGCGAGGACGACGCCTTGGCGCGCGAGTTCGCCCGGGTCCTGAGCGGCGGCGGCCTGCCGCCCAGCCGGTCGGACGATAGCGCCGGCAGCAAGGGCGGCAGCAAGTAAGCAACTCTCGGCTGTAAGCTGGGGAGTTTAATAAATGTCGGCTTGAAGCCGACTGCAAAGTGTCCCTGACTGTCGTTCCCGCGAAACTTGTCCCCGCGAATGCGGGGAGCGGGAACCCAAAGAGTCTGTCGTTCCCGAGGAAGCGGGAACCCATACGGCGGTTCCACATGTTCAATGCGTAAATTGGATTCCCGATTCCTCGGGAATGACAACACTTGTCGTTCCCGCCCCCGATTAAGGCGCTCGGGGGCAGGCTCATTCACGGGAATGACAACCTAAGCGCTTGCGGGGCATAGGTATCTACACATCCCACAGTTGGGATCGAGCTTCAGTTTCCTTCCCCCGCTTGCGGGGCAGAGGTATCTACACATCCCACAGTTGGGATCGAGCTTCAGTTTCCTTCCCCCGCTTGCGGGGGAAGGTCAGGATGGGGGCAGGTCGATTTCAAGGCATGCAAGATAACCTCCAGCACCGCTTGGGTTTCCTGAAACACCTGGTTATCCCAGAATCGGAGCACGCGAAATCCCTGCGCTTCGATTCGGCCGTCGCGACGTTCATCGTAGCGATGCCGTTCTTGGTGCTGTCCGCCATCAAGCTCGACTACGAGCCTCGCCTCGAGACACGCGAAATCGGCGATATAGCCGCAGATTGGCACCTGGCGGCGGAAACGATACCCGCCAAGTTGGCGGCGCCGTAGATGGTGCCACAGGTGCTGCTCGGCGTCCGTCGCCTGATTTCTCAGAGTGCGGGCGCGACGTTGTGCAACGGGATTACGCATGGGGTGGATTATCGGATATTCTGCCCCCTCCCCAACCCTCCCCCGCGCTGTGCGCAAGGGAGGGAGCGAAGGTGTGTACCTCCCCCGCGCTGTGCGCAAGGGAGGGAGCGCATATCGGTATCTACACATCTCCACGGATACCCCTTCCCCCGCGTGCGGGGGAAGGTTGGGATGGGGGCGAGCGACGGCGAAACACCTACCCCCTCCCCCGCACACTGCGTGCGCAAGGGAGGGAGCGAAGGCGTGTACCTCCCCCGCGCTGTGCGCAAGGGAGGGAGCGCATATCGGTATCTCCACATCTCCACGGATACCCCTTCCCCTGCGTGCGGGGGAAGGTTGACCGCGATCCGCCGACTGGCGAAATACCTGCCCCCTTCCCTCGCGTGCGGGGGAAGGTTGGCCTCAAGGGCAACGAATGCCGATCCGGTAACCCCCTTCCCCCGCTTGCGGGGAAAGGTTGGGATGGGGGCAAGGGCGCGGCGGCGCCTTGCGCCGGTCAATGCGGCTGCGTTTCCCCGGAGGGCTCCTCTGGGGACGGCGCCAGCAGGTAGTCGAAAACGTTCCACTGCCACCATTGCGCCGGCGCCTCGCGCACCTCGCGCTCGAGCGTTGCGACGGCCGCCTCGAAGGCCGCCGTCGCCTCGCCCTCGGGCAGCGCCTGGATGCGGATGCGCGCGCGCCAGCCCTCGTCGCGGATCGCCCCGTAGAGCAGCGCCGCATTCGTTTGTGCGGCGAGGCGCACGATGCCCTGCGGCAGGCGCAGCCGGTGGCCGAGCAAGGGCACGTCGATGGTCGGCCCTCCCGCCGCCCGCACGTCGAACAGGATCACCACCGTGTCTCCGGCGCGCAGGCGCTCGTAGAGAAAGCGGGGATTCTCGGCGACCGTGATCCAGCGCCCGAGCAGATGCCGGCAATTGCCCCAGACCTTGAAGCGCAGGAACGCCCGGTCGATGGCGTCGAGTTCGGGATTGGTCCGGTCGATCGCCTGCGTCAGAACGTGGATCTTCACGCCCTTGAGACTCAAGGCCGCGAACAGCAGCGAAGGGCGGCTGAAATGCGCCATCGCGAGAACGCGTCCGCGCCCGTCGGGCCGCGGCGCCGCAAGCGCTTCCAGTCCTTCGATGTCCACCCAGCGGTCGATGTTGCGCGCCGACAGCCGCGGCAGGTAATAAACATCGAGCAGTTCGCGGCCGAGCATGGCCTGGTAGGCGTCGACTAGGCGCCTCAACCGGCTTGGGTCCTGCGCCTCGGCGAGCACCCGCCGCATGCCCTGGGCCGCGGCCAGCCGCGTCGGACGGCGCAGCACCGGATCGAAACGGTAAGCGAATGCCGCCAGCCGGTAGGCGACGGCGGGCGGCAGCAGCGAGAACAGCGGGTAGACGACGAACAGCCGCAGCGCCTTGACGAGCCGCGCCATCATCCCGGCGCACCTGCCTGCGCAGGCAGGCCCGCCGCGCGGTTCCAGACGTGGGGCAAGTGCGCGAGCCCCTGCTCGAGGTCCGACTGCATGACCTCGATCGTCGCGACGCCATCGACGCTCTCGTAGACGTGGAGGGCCCGCTCGCAGGCCAGCACCACGTTCACGCGGTAACGCCCCTTGAGCAGCGGCAGCTCGCGAAACGCCACCTCGATACGCCCTTTCCCCTCCGCGTCCATCAGCGCCGGCTGGCCGTCGTTCACGTTACCGACACCGCACACCATCCGTCCGTCCGTGGTCGAGAACGAGACGGCGAGGCTCGGCGCGGGCAGCGCCGCGTTGGCGATAAACGATACGCCGACGGACAGCGTGTCCTGACGGCTGCGCACCCTGCCCTCCGGCGCCAGGGGCTCGCCGTTGACGCGCAGCGTTATCCCCGCGATGCGCGCCGGCGCATCCACCGCGACCGTCGAATGCGACGCCGCGGCCGCCTCGCCGCCTTCGAGGCTCTCGCGATAGGCCGCCGTGACGTCCGCGGCGCGCCCGCGCGCGGCCACCCGGCCGTGCTCGAGCCAGAGCGCCTCCGAGCACAGCGCTTCCACCTGGTAGAGCGCATGCGAGCAGAACAGGATGGCCGTGCCGCCATCGCGCAGCTCGAGGATGCGGTCGAAGGATTTGCGCGCGAAGGCGCCGTCGCCGACGGCCAGCGCCTCATCGACGATCAGCACGTCCGGCTTCACCGCCGTCGCCACCGAGAACGCGAGGCGCACGAACATCCCGCTCGAATAGGTCTTCACCGGCTGGTCGATGAACTCGCGGATGCCCGAGAAATCGATGATGTCCTCCAGCGTGTCCCGGATTTCCCGTCGCGACAGGCCCAGCGTCGCCGCGTTGAGGAAGACGTTCTCGCGGCCCGTGAATTCGGGATTGAACCCCGCACCCAGCTCGAGCAGGGCGGCGATGCGTCCCGAGCGCTCGACCCGGCCGGCGGTGGGCGTGAGCGTTCCGCTCACCAGTTGCAGCAGCGTGGACTTGCCGGCGCCGTTGCGCCCGATGACGCCGAGCACCCCCCCGCGCTGGAGTTCGAAGTCCACGTCGCGCAGCGCCCAGAACTCGGTGTAGTAGCGCCGGCGCCCGCGCCAGAGCAGTTGCTTGAGCCGGTCGGCGGGACGGCCGTAGAGGTGGTAGCACTTCGACAGCGCCTCGGCGCGGATCGCCGGCGCGGCACGATTAGTTTCCTGGATCATTTGGGCACTGGCGCCAAAACTGGATTCCCCCCCGATTAAAGCACTCGGGGGCAGGCTCCGCCACGGGAATGACAGCCTGTTGTGTCGTTCCCGTGAAAACGGGAACCCATGCGGCGGTTCCACATGTTCATATCGTAAATTGGATTCCCGATTCCTCGGGAATGACAGCCGTCTTTGTCGTTCCCGAGGAATCGGGAACCCATGCGGCGTGTCCAGCCGCCAGAACCGCAAACTGGATTTCCGTTTTCACGGAAATGACAGCCGTCTTTGTCGTTCCCGAGGAATCGGGAACCCATGCGGCGTGTCCAGCCGCCGAAGCCGCAAATTGGATTTCCGTTGCCACGGAAATGACAGCCGTCTTTGTCGTTCCCGCGCAAGCGGGAACCCATGCGGCGTGTCCAGCCGCCGGAACCGCAAACTGGATTTCCGTTTTCACGGAAATGACAGCCGCCTTTGTCGTTCCCGAGAAATCGGGAACCCATTCGGCCCCTATTCAGTGAGTCCATCATATAAATCGTGCCAGTGCGGGTTACTTGCCTGGATCAGTTCGATCTTCCAGGAGCGATTCCACTTCTTGATCTGCTTTTCTCTGGTGATGGCCGCTGTCACGTCTTCATGAGTCTCGAACCACACGAGTCGCTTTACGCCGTATTTCTTTGTGAAGCCGTCGACAAATCCCTCTCTGTGCTCCCAGACTCGTTTTACGATATCTGAGGTTACACCAACGTAGAGCGTTCCATAGCGTTCACTCGCGAGAATGTAAACGTAGTACGCCTTTGTCATTGCTGCACTATGGATTCCCCCCCGATTAAAGCACTCGGGGGCAGGCTCCGCCACGGGAATGACAGCTTGCTGTGTCGTTCCCGCGCAAGCGGGAACCCATGCGGCGTGTCCAGCCGCCGGAACCGCAAATTGGATTTCCGTTGTCACGGAAATGACAACCTGCACCGTTGCCACGGGAATGACAGCCTGCACCGTTGCCACGGGAATGACAATTCTCATAACACATCGGCGAATCCCTTGCGCGTCGCGGCGAACCAGCGTGCCCCGAGCGCGGCCACGATCACGCCCGCCGCGAACTGTAGCGCCAGCAGCTTCCAGTCGGGCCACGCCCCCTCGATCACCACGCGGCGCACTTGTTCGATCACGGCTGCGAGCGGGTTGAGCAGCAGCCAACCCTGCCAGCGTTCCGGCAGGGCGGACAGCGGGTAGAACACCGGGCTCAGGAACAGCAGCAGGTTGAGCGCGAGCGCGACGACCTGGCCGACATCGCGCACGAAGACGCCGAGGGCGGCGAGAAACCACGAGATTCCGAGCAGCGCCGGCACGAGCGGCAACAGGACCAGCGGCAGCGCGAGCGCGCTGGCCGTCAGGGAGCCCCGCAGCAACGCCGCCGCCGCCAGCAGGACCAGGCAGTTGATGGCCGCGTGGAAGGCGCTCGCCAGCAGCGTAGTCCACGGCAGGATCTCGAGCGGGAAGATGACCTTCTTGACGAGGTTCGGGTAGTCGAGCACCAGTCTCGGCGCGCGGCCGGCGCACTCGGCGACGATGTTGTACACCACCAGTCCCGCATACACCTGCAGCGCGAACTCGACGCCTCCGCCTTGGCCGCCGTGCCAGCGGACCTTGAACACTTCATGGAACACGAAGGTATAGACGCCCAGCATCAGCAGCGGCTGCGCGAAAGCCCAGGTGAGGCCGAGCGTGGAGCCGCGGTAGCGCGCCAGCACGTCGCGCTGCGCGAACTGCCAGATCAGCAGCGCGTGCCGCCGGGGGAACAGGAAGGCTCCGAGATCTCTCATCGAGGTGGCGCGAGCGAACGGCGTTTGCCACGGCCAGGCCCCAATGGCACTACCTTAAGCGGACGTACGATCATGGCTCAGAAGGTATGTCGTTCCCGTGAAAACAGGAACCCATACGGCGGCTCCACATGTTCATATCGTAAATTGGATTTCCGTTTTCACGGAAATGACAGCCGTCTTTGTCGTTCCCGTGAAAACGGGAACCCATTCGGCGGCTCCACATGTTCAATGCGTAAATTGGATTCCCCCCCGATTAAAGCACTCGGGGGCAGGCTCCGCCACGAGAATGACAAGGGTGGCCGTTTTCACGGAACATTGGATTTCCGTTTTCACGGAAATGACAGCCGTCTTTGTCGTTCCCGTGAAAACGGGAACCCATTCGGCGGCTCCACCTGTTCAATGCGTAAATTGGATTCCCCCCCGATTTAAGCACTCGGGGGCAGGCTCCGCCACGAGAATGACAAGGGTGGCCGTTTTCACGGAACATTGGATTTCCGTTTTCACGGAAATGACAGCTTGCTGTGTCGTTCCCGTGAAAACGGGAACCCATACGGCGGCTCCACATGTTCAATGCGTAAATTGGATTCCCGATCCCCGATTAGAACACTCGGGGACAAGCTCCTCGGGAATGACAACCTAACCGACTGCTCGGGAATGACAGAGGGTGTTGGGCCATTATGCCGCGTAATTCACTCAAATTGCGTTAAGGTAGTGCCATTGTTTTCAATACCCCTTTGAGGGGTACTTGAGGGGTACGCGAAGTAAACGAAAGAACGCAAAGGGATATCTTCAGCATCGCATGCCACCATTCGGGCGCCGCCGCGCCGTTCACGAGATGCGTGGAGGCTCGATCTTGCCGAGCATCACGCCCTCCAGG